>Ga0247611_10011459_pt1 | contig 10231 bp, 2 predicted proteins | sample 177DNAGHGhighgp2_FD_192422 | JGI IMG/M metagenome (GOLD analysis project Ga0247611, IMG submission 192422) | Sheep rumen microbial communities from Palmerston North, Manawatu-Wanganui, New Zealand - 1770 DNA GHGhigh gp2 | ecosystem: Host-associated > Mammals > Digestive system > Stomach > Rumen ... | reverse complement strand
GGATCCTACTACTAAGGTTCTTGCTCAGATTCAGGTTATTCCTCAGGATGCTGAGAGTGGTGCTTACAGAGAGACTACTAACACCTACGATGTTGCTGGCTAATTAACTCACGTTAATTTTTAGCGAAAGCTAATTAAATTGGGGAGTTCGCTATATGCGGACTCCCCTTTTTTTATTATATGCGGAAAGGAGGAATTATGGCTAGTGATAAAATAAAATTTACTGAAATAGAAAAAGAAATGATAAAAAATGAAGCTGTAAATGCAATGGTAAGTGAGTTGCAAACTACTGTTGATTGGCAAAGTCTTTGGAATAGTGCTAATGATTTTATGAATGCTGTAAAAAGTACTCAAATACATAGACAAGAATTAGAACTCAGACAACTAGTAACAAAAATACAAGACTTAGAGAAGATTTCAGAAGACCAATTTACTCCATCAACCGCGGCTGAATTGCAAAAAAATATGCAACTTTTGAATTCGCGAAAAGAAAAGTTACAAGAAGATTTAAAAGTAGTATATCAACAATTATTTATTTTTGATAATGCACAAGCAGCTTTTAGAGGACAAATTCCTAAGTTAATGGCATATATTCATACTCCTAAGGATAGTGGTGTACCAAGAATTTACACTTTTCCAATGGAAAAAATATTAGACTATACTTATATAACCAATGAAGGAAAATTGAGTTTTAATTTAAGAGTTCAAGATTTAGAAGCAATTACTGGTTCAAGATTAGGATATGCAAGTAAACAGGCTGAAGCAAAAAATAAATCTGCTTTATATGCTTTTACTGGTTCATATAGTAGATTAGAGCAATTTTATAAGATTAGAAAAGGCATACATTATAAAAAACAGGAACATAAGAAGAAAGAAGATAAGACTAGACACTATAAAACCGGTGGCATATTATTATGGAAAGAAGGAGAAGATTGGACAAAAGGTTGGGTTTTGAATTATGGTGTTCTTAAAGAAGGATACATGGGAGCATTATTGGGCACAAAAGGACGAAGTTTACCAGAATCAAGGAACAATCCTCCATATCAAAATCATGGTTTAATTGGTGCTTTTTTTAGAAAATTTGTTACCGATGTAGGTAATAAGGGAGCTATAATAGAAGAAGATATAGTTGGTAAAGAGTTTCAATATGCTGTTAAAAGTAGTAATGCAAGTTTGCCAGAAATAAACCAATTTGAGCAAATGGCGCAAGCTATATTAAAATCACAACATGAATTAAATCCAGAAAGTTTAAAGGCAACAATTGCTCAAAAATCAGAAGGAGCATTAGCAAAGATTATAAAAGATGAAGAACAAGATTTAGATTCTGAAACAGAAGAAGCTTTAAGTTATTTATTCAAAGATTCTTCTTTGTATAAAAATCAAAAGAAATAAAAATTTCCTAATTAAAAAAATTTTTGATATAATATACTCATAGAGAAAAAGGAGGATATATAAAACATGGCTAAAGTCAGTTTTACTAAGTTAGGTCTTAAGAAGAATGAAGAAATTAAGACAATTAAGTTTAATGATATAGAAATTGAGGTTAAGCAATATTTACCCACTAATGATAAGTTAGCACTTATCGGTAATGTAATTAACAATTCACATTCTACCAATTTTGCTAATCCAGTATTGATTGAGGTAATGGGTAGTCTTGAGATTATCTATGCTTATACCAATATCAGTTTCACAGACAAGCAGAAAGAAGATCCAATGAAGTTGTATGACCTTCTCAATAGTTCGGGTCTTATTGATGCGATCGTATCAGCAATTCCGCAAGTTGAATATGAAACTGTAATTGATGGTATTTCTGATACTATTGAAGCAGTTTACGCTTACGAGAATTCTGCTATGGGAATTTTGAATACAATTAGTAAGGATTATTCTATTTTGGAACTTGACGCTACTAAGATTAGTGAGAAGTTATCTGACGAGAAGAACCTTGGACTTCTTAAGGAAGTTGTAACCAAATTAGGATAATGTATATCTTTTAATTTTCAATATAATTGAGAGTTAGGGGAGGAGAGTTTCACGACTCTTCTCCCCTTTTTTTATTTGCAAATAAAAGAAGAAAATATGAGAGAAAGGAGAGCAAATAATATGCCAAAACAATTAAATATCGATTTGCGTTTTAATGCTGATACAAGTCAAGCTAAAAAGCAAATACAAGACTTGCAGACAAGTTTGTCACAACTTGGTCAAAATATTAATATTAGCAAATCGTTTGGTGGTATTAATTCTGAATTAACTAGTGCATTAAGTACGGTTAATACTTTAAAAACACAACTTGATAGAGCTTTTAATACACAAACTGGTAAATTAGATTTAACTAAGTTTACTCAAGAGATGGAAAGAAGTGGAATGTCTCTTGAGAAATATCAGCAATCTTTGATGAAACTTGGTCCAGAAGGTTCTAAAGCATTTGCTCAATTAGCCAATTCTATTGCATCTGCTGACATCCCATTAATGAGAACTAATAAACTTCTTACAGAAATGGGAACTGTATTAAAAAATACAATTAAATGGCAAATTTCTTCAAGTGCTATTCATGGTTTTATGGGTGCAATTCAGCAAGCCTATGGATATGCGCAAGATTTAAATGAATCATTAACAAATATACAAATTGTAACTAGTCAGTCTACTGATCAAATGGCAGCTTTTGCCGCACAAGCCAACCAGGCCGCTCGTGCACTTAGTACAACTACTACTGCTTATACCGATGCTGCACTTATTTTCTATCAGCAAGGTTTGGACGACCAAGCGGTTAAAGAAAGAACTGATGCAACTATTAAAATGGCTCAAGTAACTGGTGATTCTGCTCAAGAAGTTTCATCTTACATGACTGCAATTTGGAACAACTTTGATGATGGTTCTGAATCACTTGAACACTATGCTGATGTTATTACTGCTCTTGGTGCTGCAACCGCTTCAAGTTCTGCAGAAATTTCACAAGGTCTTGAAAAGTTTGCTTCTATTGCTGATACTGTTGGTTTGTCTTATGAGTATGCTACAACCGCTTTAGCTACTGTAGTTGCACAAACTCGTCAATCTGCTGACGTAGTAGGTACTGCCTTTAAAACAATGTTTGCTCGTATCCAAGATTTGGAACTTGGAAAAACACTTGAAGATGGAGTTGATTTAGGTCAATATTCAAAGGCTCTTGCTAAAGTTGGAATTGATGTTATGGATACTAATGGTCAACTTCGTGCTATGGATGATATTCTTGATGATATTGGACAAAGATGGAGCGAACTTGGTGAAGCAGAAAGAGTTGCATTGGCTCAGAACGTAGCTGGTCAGCGTCAGTATGCTCAATTTATGGCTATTTTTGAGAACTGGGATACATTCCAAGAGAATCTTTCTATTGCTAATACTGCAAATGGTACATTACAAGAACAAGCAGATATTTATGCAGAATCATGGGAAGCGTCTCAAAAAAGAGTAAAAGCAGCTATGGAAGGAATTTATCAATCTATTATTGATGATAAATTTTTTATAAAAGCAAATGATTTTTTATCTAATAATATAAATGGAGTCAATAATCTTATTAAAGTATTGGGTGGATTACCCGGCTTATTAACTTACATAGGTTCATTAGCCACCACTTTATTTAATCATCAAATAGCAGAACAATTAAGAACAACTATTTTAACTTTAAAATCCTTAACACCTTCTGGTAGAGCTAATATAAAAGAACAACAAACAAAGGCTTTAACTCTTGCTCAAAATGTGTATGCAGAAGATTCGCCAAGAAATAAAATTGAGCAACAAAGACTTGAAATACAACAGGAATATTTGTTAAATGCAGAAAAATTAAACGATTTTGAAGCACAAGCAGTTGATTTGGGTTTAAAACAAGTAGATAATTTAAAAAAGCAGGTTGAAGAAACTATAAAATTAACTGAAGAAGCTGAAAAAGAATTACAGATAGTAGTTAGTGGACAAAATGCGGATGCAAGACATAGTGGTTTAACCAATAAAGCACAAAGTTCTATTTTGTTTGATAGAGAAGCTTATGAAGATCAATTTAATATCATGCAAAAGGAATTTTCAGAAGCCAATTTTTCTTTTGATAAATTGGCATCAATAGAAAACATATTTGATTTTAGTAAATTTGAAACTGTTCCAGAAATTCAAAAATACATTAAAGATTTAACTAAAGATATTCAATTAACAGCAGAAGAAACTGAACATTTAAATAAAGCATTGTCAACAACAGACAGAGGAGAAGCTCAAAGAGAACTTGACAAAGCTTTTAAAAGATTGCATGATACTGTTAGCGAAACTGAAAATATGTTTCAAATATATCGTAAAGGTTTAATTAGTGTTTATGGTGATTCAGAAAAAGCTACTCAAGAAGCAGTTAAATTTGAACAGGCATTAATGGGTTTATCGCAAGCCACTCAAAAACAGATTGAAGAAGAGGCTAGATATGAAGCTCATTTGCAATCTTTATCAGAATATTTACAACAGGCATCTGGAAATACCATTGATTGGGCAAATGCGATAGTTGGTTTTGGTAGTAGTTTAATGCAGATATCCATGGTAATTAATCAGTTCAAAGGATTAAAAAATATTTGGTCTGATGACGATATATCAATTGGTGATAAACTTTTATCTACTTTAACTTCAGTTAGTATGATTTTGCCTATATTAGCTAAAGGTTATAGCGCATTGTCTTCCGCTAAAACAAAAGAGTTTTTAGCAACTGCTATGGGGTTGGCTACACAAGAAAAAGTTATAGCTAACAAATTATTAGAAATAGGCTTAGATAAAAGAGAAATAGCTAGTGCCGTTGCTCTTTTAACTTCAAAAAAGGCTTTATCTAAAGCTACCGAAAATGAAGCCGCAAAACAAACCTTAGAAACAATCGCAAAAAAATTAAATACTGGCGCAACTTTTGATTTAAGTACAGCTGAAGGTGTGGCAGCTTTAAAAACTGCATTACTTGGAGATTCTGCTTTATTTACAGCTGGTTCATTAGCTGCATTGGCGGTACCTATTTTATTGATAGTAGGACTTTTAGCCACTCTTGCTGCAACTATCACAATTGCAATAGGAAAAATAAATGAAGAATCAAATGTAGCAAAAGAAGCTACCAATGCTGCAACAGAATTGGCTTCTGCTTATGAAGAGGCAGCTAATCAATATAAAAATTTAAAAAATGAAATTAATGATTATCAAGATACATTAAATAGTTTAAAGACATTAACAAAAGGTACTGAAGAGTATCGAGATGCTTTAAGAGAAGCTAACGAAGCAGCGATGGATCTAGTTCAGGCCGGGCATTTAGACACCACCCAATACTCTTGGGAAAATGGAATTTTAACCATTGATGAAGATGCATTAGAACAAATTGAACAAAATTCTAGAGTTCAAATGGTTTCAACTTTAGCGGCTGCTCGTATGAGTGCTTATAATGCGCAAAAAGCTCAAAATCAAGTTGATTTAAGTACGGCTTTATATTCTGATGATGCTGCACAAAGAGCGCAGGTTAGAGCGCAAGCGGAAGAAAGGGCAAGAAGAAATAATCAAAATGCTAATAATTCAAGACTTGGTGGTGGTTCAAATGAACCAACACAGGCTCAGATAAGTCAAGAACAAAGTATCCTACTTGCTCAATTAAATGATGAACAAAGAGAAAAAATTCAAGAACTTGGACAATTATATTTAGAAGGTGGAAAAGTTGCAGTAGAAGCTTCTGATTATTATCAAAGTGCAGCGGTAGCAACTCAAGAAGCCATATTAGAATATTGTGAAAGTTTAAATGAAGCTACCAATAGTCTTCATGCTTTTTCACAAGAGATTGTTCATATGATATTAGGGGATGAATATTCTGATAATATTCAAACTTTTACTTCTAATGAATATGAACAAGAATATGCTAGAATTGAAGCGGAGTTAAGAGAAGAAATTCAACCACTTACTGCTTTTAATATGCATGGTAATGAAACCGCCCAAGATTTATGGGAAAGACTTCAAGAAGCAAATGAAGAATACGCTGATGCTTTATTTACTGGTGTTGTTGCAGTTGGAGATGAGTTTGGTAATATTTTTGCTCAACCAGGTAGAATAAATTTTGAATATGAATCTCCAGATTCATCTGAGTCAAAATATCTTTCAGAAGAACAAATAATAAGTATTATTGCTTCTTATGAAGCATCTCAAGGAATAGAAAATTTTGCATCAAGAGTTGATGCTAGATTAAATAGTCTTGATGAACAACAAAGACAAAATGTAGAACAGCTTTTAGGAACATATAGAGATGGTGAATTGCATATTTCTGAAATCGTTGATCAGTATGCAATAAATAATCGTCCATTCTTAAACAGCTATGACGCTTTTGGAATTGATTCACAGAGTTTAAAAATTTTAGCTGATTTTACTGGAGTCAATAATAATAGAGAATTATTAAATCAACTTGGTGCGGCTATACAAGATAGTAATGAAGCTTTTGCTAATCAATTAGAGCAATATAATCAGTCTACAAGAGATTTCCGTAATAATACAGAGATACAAAATGTAAATAATGCTTTAGCAAGACAGATATTAGATATTTATGATTCGTTTAATAGTGGTAGTTTAGGACGAAATGCATTAACAAATATAGCTAACAATAGTTCTATTGAGGATTTAACTTCCCTTTTTAACGAAGTTAAAACTATTGATTGGAATAATATAACACTTCCACAAGTATATAGCCAACTTCAAAATTTAAATTTAGATATAAATGGAGAAGATTTATTAGATTTTGCTAATTCTATGAGAGTTGTAACAGCAGAAACTTTAGAAGCTACTGCAACTTTATATAATCAAGCACAAAAAATAGCTGATGGTTTAACAAATGTTAATGATGAAATAAGTCAAGAAGATTATGATCAATTAACCCCAGCTATGCAAGAATTCTTCGCTTTAACAATTGATGGAACTTATAAACTTTTAGCAAGTGCTCAAGATTTTCAAGAATTAGTTGAAAGTGAGAGAATACAAACCGCTGTTCTTGATAGAGAGAGTTTAAGAAATCAAAATATAGGCGATGTTGACAAAGGTTATGGAGAAGCATATGAAACCTATATGGCTCAAGATTTAGCAATAGCCTTACATTTTGATAATTTAGATGAATTACAAGAAGCCAGACAAAATGGAACTGTTGCAACAGACGCCGCTTTTAACACTGCTGCATATCAAATTGACCAAGCACAAGATACCGCAATGCTTGATCAAGAAGAATGGCAAGATTATGCAGATTATATACAAGAAGCTGCTAGTGCAATAGAAGAATTCAATGATAATATGAGTGATATAGAGGCAGAAATAGTTGCTAAATCACTTATGAAAATGAATCAAGCTATTGAAACTTTAAGTTCTAATTTTGAGGAATGGAATGATATAATTAATAATAGCGATAATTCAAGCCAAGAATTTGCAGATGCTATTATAGGATTACGCCAAGCAGTTTCAGAATTATTAGATATAAGTGAAGACTTTGTAAGTAGTACTTTCTTAACTAATCCTGAAAATCTTACTTTAATAGGTAAGGCTGCTGAAGGGGACGCAGAGGCGATTGAAGATTTAAGAACTGCTCTTTCACAAGATATTATCGCTAATATTATAATTGATAACAACATTACAAATGGCGATGAAATTATGAATCAATATAATGAACTTGTCGCCAATTTACCTGATATAGAAGTAGGAGCTAGTATTGAAGGAACTGATACCTTCCTTGAAGACTTAAATCGAATGATAGAAGCTACTGATATGACAGTAGATCAAGTAAATGCTCTTTGTGATTCCTTAGGATTTGAAGCTCAATTTGTATCTCAAGAACAACCAATTAACAATACAATAACAGAAACAATTACTCATCACAGACGAGTAAACATGCGCGATACTGACAAAGATGGAGAAGATGATTCTTGGGATGATATAGAAACAACCGAAATGCATGAAATACCTTATGAAGGTAAATTTACTGCATTTTCCATGTCTACCGATGGAACCACTCCTCAAGTTCGTGCCATTACTCGTAAAGCTGGTGGAGCACAAAATAATTTTTCATCGTCTAACACTGGTGGAGGTAGATCTGGCGGTGGTGGAGGCGGAAGTAAATCCTCTCAAAAGAAACCTAAAGACCCAACAGGTGAGATTGAGCGTTACCATGTAATCAATAACCAAATTGAAGATAATGAAAAGGCTCTTACAAGACTTTCAAAGGCAAAAGATAGAGCCTACGGTAAAGCAAGACTCAATGCTATGGATGCTGAAATCGCTAAACAACGCGAATCACTTGAATTAGCAGAAAGAAAACTCCAAGAGGTAGAAAAGTATCTTGAACTTGATAGTGGAGCGATTGCGGCCTTCGGTGCGGAGTTCGACACGAACGGAACCATTGTTAATTATGACCAGCTTATGCAGGAACAAATTGACAAGTACAATGCGGCGGTCGAAGCTTACAACAATAGTGCGATGGACGAAAATGCCGAAGCAGTATTCCAGCAAGCCGAAGACGATTACAACGCATTTACCGAAGCACTCAAGCAATATGAGGAAACTCAAGACCTTTGGTATGAACAGGCTCAAGCCGTAGCTGATGCCAAGGCAGAAGTATTACAACTTGAACTTGAGAAGACTAATTATAAGGTTGAAATTGGTATCGAATGGGAAGAAGAAGATATTGCAAGATTAGACTTTATGCTCAAGAGAATTGAGGATGATGCTCATAAAGCAGCTGAAGCAATTGGACTTCTTGGTGAGAGAACTGTTGACGCTATGGATAAATACAATGTTTATCAGCAAGGTTTTACTGACACTTTGAGAAATCTTGGTGTTGGTAATGCCGAAGATGTAATCGCAAGAGCATCTGCTGGTGAAGATTTGTATGGTATGATTGGTAATATAGTTGATCCTAATGAGATGGCTCAGGCCGTTGACCAGATGGACGAGTACATTTCCAACATGATGAGTTCTCTTGAACAGGCTCAAGAGAGCGTTGACCAAGCCTTTGAAAAGGTTAAAAATGTTTTCTCTGATAATGTTAAGAAGATGGATGAATATATTGACAAGATTGAGTTCTGTCAGAAGATTACTAAGTCTTACATGAATATTGTTGATATTGTTGGTAAGAAATCACTTGGCATTACAAACGAAATGTTGAGAACTTTCAATGCTGAATCTGTAACACAGGCAATTAACAACGAGGCTGCGGCCAAGGCAAAGATGGATTCGATTCAAGCCCAGTTGATGGAATCTCAGGCACGACTCGCGCAAGCCTCTGGCGAACTTGAGCAAAAGTATTGGAACGAAATCATTGAGGAACAAGAAAAAGAACTCATTTCCGCAACAGAGAACTTCCATCAGGCTTGGGAAGACGCTTTACAAGCTAATCTTGAAGCCTTTGAGAATAACATCGAGTTAGTTATAGAGGACTTCTCTAATGCTGTTGGTGACCTCAACGCAATGAAGGCCGAATGGGATCTCCAGAAGAGCCTTACAGACATGTGGGAGCCAGAGTATGAGAGATGGCATCAGTTATCAGATTTAATCAATGACATTAACAAGTCTGTTGATGAAAATGAAAATCTTAAATATAAACAAGACTTACTTGACCTTGAAACTGAAATTGAACAGTTACAAGAACAAGAAGCAAAACTTAGTGAATATGACTTGAATTACCTTAGACTTAGATATGAATCTAAGTTGGCTGAGATTGCACTCGAAGAAGCCCAGGCCGCAAAATCTCAGGTTAGAATGTCAAGAGATAATGAAGGTAATTACAGTTATGTTTATACCGCAGATGAAGAAGCCGTTAATAATGCCGCAGATGATTATAGAAACAAAATCTATGAGATGGAAAAGGCTAATGAGGAATATATTGACACTCTTCAACAACAGCTTTTGGAAATGCACGACAAAATGCTTGAGGATATTCAACAAGCAGGAGAATTGTACGGCGTAGGCACTCAGGCTTATTATGATGCGGTTGCAAGAATACAAGAGACTTATGTAGGTCAGTCAGAGTTTATACAGTTGCAGATGCAAAATGTATTTACTAATAATCAGAGACTTCGTGATGAAGACATTGTACAGTATGTTGCTTATACCGGTGATATAGCAGCAGAGAATGTAGATTTACAGACAAGTTTTGGTGATACTTATATGGGTATCCAGACTCAAACTGATGATTTACAAACTTACTTCAATGATACTTGGTTACCAGCACTTAGTGAAA
>Ga0247611_10011458_pt1 | contig 10232 bp, 1 predicted proteins | sample 177DNAGHGhighgp2_FD_192422 | JGI IMG/M metagenome (GOLD analysis project Ga0247611, IMG submission 192422) | Sheep rumen microbial communities from Palmerston North, Manawatu-Wanganui, New Zealand - 1770 DNA GHGhigh gp2 | ecosystem: Host-associated > Mammals > Digestive system > Stomach > Rumen ... | reverse complement strand
ACCTCGATAGGCAGGAATCTCTTCTACGGCTGCACAAGCCTTGAAAGTTTGGAATTCCTCCCAAGAATCACAGAGCTGCCTGTTTCCTGCTTTAACAGATGTGAGTCTCTTAAAGAGATTACCATGCCCAACACGATATCTTCAATCGGTGAATATGCGTTTTATGGGTGTAAGAGTCTGGAAATGGTTTATATGTCTGACAGGGTAACTGGCATTTCTTCGGATTGCTTTTACGAGCTTCCTAACCTGAGAGAGATTGTCTTTTCGCCCAACTCGAAGTTGAAGACAATCAACACGAGGGCCTTGAACAGTCTGCCCTCTTTGGAAAGACTCAGTTTCCCAAGCACGCTCACTACCTTCAAATACCCTGCTGCAACGGCGAACAGTACCGACGGTCCCATCGTGTTCTGTCCGAAACTGATGGAAATCAATATCAACAACTCGAAATACAAGTCTTTCGACGGCGTGGTCTATTCCCCGGACAAGACCACGTTGTACTTCATCCCGGGTGGACTAGAGTCTTACACGATAGATGAGAACACCAAGACCATTGCCGGATATGCCTGCGTGGGAGGCAGCCTGAAGACCGTCAACTTCCCGGAGAACCTGGAGACCATCGGGCGTTTCTCCTTCAGTTGCTGCAAGAGTCTGGGCAACCTGGTGTTCCCCGTGAACCTGGTCACCATCAAGAACGATGCTTTCTATTCCTGCCAGAATGTGGGACCACTTACTTTCCCGGAGGGTTGCAAGCTGAAGACCATTGAGAACTGGGCGTTCAAGAATGCGGGGGTCAGTGGAGTACTGGCTCTACCCGAAGGTCTGGAAACCATAGAAAACTATGCTTTCCATGCTTCTAACTGGAGTTACGGGAATTATGGGAGGTACAACGAAGGGAGCTACGCTGTTCATCAAAGATACGGCAGCATCACGAAAGTCATCTTCCCTTCATCCCTGAAGAAAATAGACTACCAGGCGTTCTTCGCTTGTGACATGGACAGCGTGTTTCTGAATGATGGGTTGGAGTTTCTTGGAGACGGAGCGTTCAGCTGTTGCGAGAACCTGAAATACGCATACGTTCCTGAATCGGTGATTGAGACGAACCTGACCGGCATGAAGACCGGAATTTTCCATCGATGTGAGAACCTGACAAAGGTGGACTGGTTTGCTCAGATTTTACCCCAGGGCCTTGTGTCAAGCTGCTACAGTCTTCCTTCGTTCACCATTCCTGACTATGTGGAGGAGGTCGGAGCACAGGCTTTCTCCTACTGTACAAGCATCAGGCTGATCAAAATTCCAAACTCCGTAAAGACTATCGGCAAACAGGCCTTCCAAAACTGTACGCTCTTCACCCATGTCACCCTGCCGTCGCACCTCGACAATTATGCGGAAGGTATGATACAAAAGGATGACAAGATATACGAGTACACCATCCCTGCCAACATCACCACACCGGGCATCGTTGGCGCCAGTACCTCTACTTCGATAGTTGATTGGAACTACAACCGACTGCTCAATATTTTTATCATGAATGATGAGATTCCCGACACGCTGAAGAGGACGAAAGTCTATACCAGCAACAAGATGGACACTTATGGCAAAACTACTTTCTTCGTCAAGCCATCTGTCTATCATGAGAAATATCCTGATGGGAAATGGTCGGGGACTTATATCCAGGATCCGAGATACACGTCCATGAACAGGCCTGTCGATTTCGACCATGATGTGTCATACAAGATTCCTCTTACAATGAAGAACGCCTCTGGCTCTCCCATAACCTACAAGACGCTGTGCCGTGATTTCGACGTCGACCTCTCTCACACCAATGACAACCTGCCGGAGGGCGTGGAGCCGCTTAGGGCTTACCTAGTGGAGGATGTGGATGGTGACCTCCGTTTGGTCTTCCTCAATGAAATTAAGTACATCCCCTCTCGACTCAGGGCCAATGTTACTGACAGTGAAGGAAACCTCTATCAGGGTGTGGATGAGTATGTCGGCGTAGTGTTGCGTGGCACACCAGGTTACACATACTACTACGAGATTGGTGAGCATGACTACACACAGGGTGTGGATGGCCAGTGGCTCATGGATGATGCCATGGCTTATTCCGGCTCTTCGTTCGAGGATAACATGATGGCAGGGACGGCGAACGATGATGAATATGTTCACATGACCGTTGAGAATGAGTTTAACGACTTGATTGTGAACTACGGTCTCAACAACGGACGGTTCAAGATCTATTACAAAGATGGTTGGCTGACTTACAATAAGTCATATCTCCAACTGTCGAAAGATGTTTCCTCAGCCATCGAGGGCGAGACTGATATGGAGGGTAATGCCAACCTCACCTTTGTTTTTAACAATGCTGATGGTACCACCGACAAGGTCTCCTCCGTTGAATTCAAACGCAACAGCGAGTCAGACATCTTCTACAATCCCTATGGACAGCGCGTCAAAGCCAACACTAAGGGTATTGTCATCAATAATGGTAAAAAGACCATCAATAAATAATAGCAAGATGTTCATGTGAATGATGTCCAAGCCATGCAGAAGGGGAGAAAGACAACTCTCCCCCTGCATTGGCTACTAATATGGTGCTTTTTTCCAAATTGTTTATACAAATCACCTCAGAAGTATAGGTATAAAATATTAACACCTATGGGTAATGACAACAGCAAGCTACCCCAATTATGTGAATGTAGTTGCTGTTGTCGTTATTTTGTAGAACCTGTCTTACTTCTTCGAATGCTTATTTAAATAGTTATTTACTGTATCTGATTTTTTTTATTGGATGCTTATACTATATTGAATTCTCTTTGTGTCATCTGAAATTAAAGGAATGTTTGAGTTTATGTTTGTATTAGTCGGTTTATAAAAAACACCTAATCGACGAGTCATCACAGTATCAATATGCCAGTCATTAGCAATACCGCCATGAGGTTTAATGGACAGTGTTACACCAGATGTTACGTCTTTAATAGTCAGACTCCTCCAATGAGGCAAGGAATTGCGAGGCTTTGAATCAATACGATAGTCCCAATATGAGTTAGACAGAAGTTCGTCTATCATATCTTTAATATCAACATGGGATTGGAACGAATCAGTTATTCTTCTATATCGATCGGTATATGACTTTCCATCATTATCATAGAATTCTTCATTCTCAAAGAATACCTTAAATTCGGTTATATCACATCCAACTTTATTAGTAAATGATTCTATAAATTGGATAATCATAACTATTCCTAATTGTTTCTTCAAATGTTCATCCATATAATGGAATTCCAATTGATGACCTCGAGCATTGTTAATGAATTGTTGTATTGCTCCACTATTATCCAATTGTATGACTTGATCAAGAAGGCTTTTTGAACTTCTTAAAGTTGTATTAGTATTAATGAAGAATTCATAAAAATTGGTTAGAATAGGTGTGAAAGCAGATACATTGGGTTTTGGGATTTGGACAGAAAAGATCTCACCATTTGACCAAAGGCCATTAAAATTAGCCGTATTAGCATCATCTGTCAAATAAAGCCAACCATCAATATAGGCAAGAGGGTATATTCCGTTATTTACAATATCTGCTTTAGCAAAAGATGCCCAGTCTTCAGAATGTTTAATTATATCCGATGCTTCCGCTGGTATAATGCCAGGATCTCCACAAAAGGCTAATTCTGTTTTAAGGTTTCCTCTTAATCTAAAACCATAACGGGTTTCTTTCCACGATGGAACAGAAGCATCGTTTAGTTCATAATTCCAAGTATTGATATTCGGTTGAATGAAAATAGTTGCTGACTGAGTTTGATCAAGACCGTTCTTAATATCAATTAATGAAGAACAAATAGCATTTGGATAAACATCAGATATAGCTTTAGGTATTTGAGTTCTAGAATTGAATTCTTCTTCCAACCAGTTGAAAGTAGCCTTAATATCAACATCTTCAAGATAACGCATAGTGCTACGTGTAAACAAAGAATCAATGCCTTTAGTTCCATTGATAATTTCCTCCAATCGTTGTTTACAATGTCCAAGCATCATAATCCAGGTCTTATTATCCAAGTGAGAGGAATAGCCTGCTCCACCTTTCGCTGTATCATAAATGCAAAGCGCACGTTCTCCTCTATTAAATGTGGTAATAAGGAAATCTATATCTTGACGCTGACATGGAATGTATTTCGACAATTCTTCACAAACCAACAAACCTAAGGTAGTAAGAATAGATTCTTCTGTCTTATTACTCATGCGGAACGGAATTCGACCATTTCCTTGATTGCTATTATAAGGCTTGAGAATACTGAAATTTGTCAAAATAGAGCCTCCGATAAACATATTACGCAGGATATCTCCACTTAAGGGGTCAAAATTATCTTGATTAAACGTTTGAAGGTTTTGATGTTCGTAAGTAGGAGGTTGGTTGTTATTATGATCTACCTTAGTATACATCAAATCTCGAACGTATTGGGTGTCACCATTTGCTGCCAATTGAGTTTCTATGTATGCACGACCACAACCACTTCTCTTACAGACACAATAACCTAATCCAGCACCTTGGTTCAGATATAAGATTTTGGTATTTACTTGAGGTAATTCTCTATCATAATCACATAAATGAGTCAAGAATTTCAAATGAAGGCCATCGGCTCCAATTAACTGAGCATGAAGGCTTACATTCTCAATGTTTTTGTCAACAATACGATCCGTTTCTTGTTCAGGCAAGAATGCAATAGGCTCAATCATATTATGATGTTGAATATGGTTTTGGTTGCAAACAGGGCAATCGGTATCCACACCACTTTCCCAGGTATAACCACAATCCTTACATATATGTATCCTACTGAATGCTTGCTCTCTGTCCCAATCAACTCCCCCAATAGTATAACTTTTACCATCAATTGTTATACTCTTTCCTGGGGCATATTCACTTAAAGCAATTACCAAATCACGAGATGGATTATCGAAAGATTTGTTGTTATGCTTTATCTTCAAGTCTACAATATTCACCGGCATATTTGCATTAGGAGTATACTGATGAGTACTGCAGTAGATAAGAAGATTTTGCATTAATAAACTAATAAAGTCATAATTTAATCGGGCAGCATATCCTGTTATAGGATTTGCATTCCAATTTAAATTATTGTTTGGATCAGCTGCAATGGCCTGCATTTGAGTTAATTCATGCAATAAGTGTTCAAACAAATCTTCCATAGCATTGTCTGCAATACTAATTAAAGCAGAGTTCTGAATCCCACTCAAAGCTGTTCCTCCTTTCAACAAATCCAAATCATCCCAGAGTTGATGGTTGTCTATAGCATTCAAACTTAATAACCAATCTCTAAATTCTGTATATAATGAATTTTGATGAAAGGTATTGCGATCGTAGTTTATAGGATGTACAATTGTATTATTACATATCAGGTCTCTCCAAGATGCGCTTCTTGTTCTGGGAGGATTGACATCATATTGTCGGTCCAAGAAAAAATCTAAAATAAAAAAGTCTTTGATATTTCTTTGGGCCATGGGATGATTTCCGGTTACCTCTTGAATGAAGAATTCTCTCAAAAGGAAGCTATTGATATGTCTTTGAACAACTTGGGGACTATTCAAGTCTGCAGATGGTGTCAATAACTCGCGTTCCAACAACGCTTCTTTTGGCTCTTTTAAGACAGCGGCACCAACCGCATCAGAATTGCATATAGTCACACATGTGCTCTTATTCTGAAATGCACGACCAGCTCGACCGGCACGCTGTTTATAATTAGCGGGATGTGGTGGTATATTAGACATGGAAACTATTTCAAGTTCACCAATATCAACACCCATCTCCATAGTGGTCGAACAGGCAAGAATGTTAATGTTATGTTTTTTGAAACTATCTATTCTTTGTTTTGCCATATCTCTATGAACTTGGGCTGTATGCTCATACTGAATGAAGATTGGCGTCTGGCTATAGATATGCTCTGTTTTCCTACATTTCAAATAGGAAACCTGATTGTTATCAAAATAAGCATCCAAAGAGTTAACATCTGATGGATAAGGAGGATTCCATGATGGGAATGGTACAGGAGGAACTGGATTCTTTTTGAAGTCATCTTGATATGGGGTATTTCCTATGAATGTCGTATCAACTATTGCCTTTACATTCTCTTCCCTGTATGCATCATCATATAAACAGAAATATATATTTGCGACATTAAGACGTTTATCTGTCCGGTGGTCATTCTTTGCTTGTTGTGAAGGTTTATCATTATTCCATTTAGGAAAATTATCTCCGTAAGCCTGATAATATCTTTGACCTGTTTCAACTATTTTACAACTCGTAAGTTGATTCCACATGGCTTTAACAACATCATCAACAATTGCTGGAAGATTTTGATTGATATTTGCCAATTGCTTTTCATCATCACACCCAAAAAGTCTCCACAATAATTTATAATGAACGCCATGCTCAAAAGATGGATCTTTAATAGTGCGTCGGCGGCCCATATTAGTTTTCAGATTACGACAATCGTCAATGTCCAGACGATCCCAATCATTAGTACCTTTGAAGAATAAGCATTCATTTGTACGGACATTGAAATCGAGATAAATTTTGAGGAAATCTCGCCAATCTTGGTCTAAAATTATAGTTCTATTCTGAGTTTTTAACTCATTATTTAATTTTTCGACTGCATTTGGAATAGTCAAGGTTTTAAGTTGGGGATAACACGTTCTGAATATGCCATAGCTTTCTGCTGAGAAGCCATTCTTTGAACGACTCTTCATAACATTATATAGAGCACCAAGAACATATCTTCTCAAATATTCATCTTTTAAACACCCATGAGTCGAGTCCCAATCTTCTTCCTTTGCAAAACAAGCTGCCAGTTGGGAACGTTCTGGATCATTCAGGAGTATGTCAAGTGCGTCATTCCAAGATAATCGATTCTCTATGCCATTTCTTTGAGCAATTTGTCGAATAAGCATTTCATCGTTTGCAGCAGAATTGAGAGCAATGATTTCACCCAACAATCTTTGCCGTTCGTTGACATCACTACGACTTGTTGCATCAGTCATGGCATTTGTCAATCTTTCAAGAACCAAATTGAAAGAAATTCCTTCTTTTAATTTTCTCAAAATTGTGCTTATCACCCAAAATTCTTCAGTTTCTAGGTTCTGTTTTAGACTGGGTTGTGCAGCTCCTCTTCTACTATCAGCAAAACTGATGAACTGCTGACCATTATATGGATGTTGACCAGAATGTTTACTGGCATTATTAAGGAGTACAGATGTTATGCTACGCATACAACTTGAGCTGGAAACATTAAAGGCACTAATGTCTTCTGAACCACAGCAAGGACAAGAGAAATTAGGTGACAACAGTGCTGCATTACATCCAGTATTATTGAATGTTAACAAATTATTGGGAGCGACATCGCATGGTTGAGCATTTGGTTGTGGAGTTAAGCCATTATTATATATAGCGATGTTCCTTCCACCACTCATATAAAGATTACGAGAATAAGCATTATTCTTGTCGACATAACAATTTGCAAGAAGAGCGCCACAATGTTCACAATGTACGATTCCGACATAGCGGCTATCGAGTTTACATGTGTTTGTGTCAAATGGAATTTCAGTAACTAACTGGAAAAGATGGGCTCCATTCATAATGTCCTCCATATTAGCGAAAAGTCCATTGGTCAATGCTTCCACATAAAAATGGATTTTGACCTTAAGACCTCCTTGACACAGACGGTCGAGTTCCTCAAGACGCTCTATTACATCATTTTTGTATTGAATCAAATTCTCAAGATAAACATAATCGCTTTTCCTCAATTGTGTAAGAAGTATATGCTTATCATGACGATTAAGAGTATTTGCCAAACTAAAATCAGGTGTAGAACGATGACCCTTAATGATTTTAATAAACTTGTCATCTTGCCCTGTTATACCTGAAATAAATTTCAAAAGATCATTATCTGAATCACCAACCGTAGCAGAAGATGTTGCAAAATGGACTTCGTAAGGTTTCTTATCAAATGCCTTTAATACGCGACGAACAAGCATGGCAAGTTCATCTGCACCAGCTCCATTATAAGTGTGGGTTTCATCTATGACTATCCATGATAAACTTCGTTGAGATCTTTTGATGATTTTCTCATCAGATTTGCGCAGCAACATATATTCAAGCATAGTGGGATTCGTAAGGATAATATCAGGGACACGTCCACCATTTTCACAAATTCCATTTGTTACGTTCCAATGATGAGTTCCTCGTATCTCTTCACGATAAACCACTTCATGAGAAAGTCTTTCAACAATCTCTTTTTTAAACTCCCAACTTGGAGAAGATCCATTGTAAACAGCAAATGTCAAATCACCACCAGATTTTTCAATCAATTCATTGAGCTTAGACTTTTGGTCTTCCATCAAAGCATTCAATGGATACAAAAATATAGCCTTCAAACTGCCAGGTTGATTGATACGTGATAAATTAGTAATCAACGGCACCATAAATGACTCGGTTTTACCAGAACCTGTTCCCGTAGTCACAACCATTGACTTATATTTTGTTCCTGTAGATAGGAGAGCATCCCAACACTTGACTTGATGTTCATAAGGCAAGAATTTCAACATATCACTGTTGATAATTCTAGTATAGTCAGTTCCACCCTCGTAGATTGGTTTAGCACTTTGCCAAGGAGACATATTCTCCACAAGGATATTATCACTAACGGTTTTATCAATAATACCCTCAAGCTGAGCCTGATAGCTTGGGTCAAATTTTACTCCCTTAGGTTGCCATTGTTCCAAAAGGAATTTCTTAAGGTCTGTTTTCATCTGTGTAAACAGATGTACAAAACTCATTTCCTGCCGTTGTCCTACATTCAGTATTTGATGTACCAAAAGATCAAACAGCGTTCTTTCTCTTTCATAATTCATAGGAGATGAAGCTGGTCGTCCTTGTATTAATTCAACTGCGTAGCGGATGACATTGTAGCTTAACGGATCAATCCAATGGGACTTTTGAGAATATTCCCCTAATATTTCGAAAATATTAGGTTTCCCATCATACTCATATAAATATAACCCGAAGCCATGAGCCGCAAGATGCCCAATTTGGTTTGCTTTCACATAATCCATAGCAGCATTATGGATTTCATCAAAATCTGATCTATGAGACTGCTCGTATGCATTTTTGAGATAAAACAACAGGCTGCATTCTACTATTGGCTCCTCAATCTCTCGGATATAATGGCTACCATCACCTCCTGCTTGGCAATGATAGAAGGCATGGAACATTTCGCGAATATATGTATATGCCAACACATAATCAGGATTTAAGTTCTGTGTTTGAGCATAAAGGACAATATTGTCTATATATAAATGAACAGTTTTGTCACTAGGGCAATAGTCCCCTAACAATAGTTCTTTATTCAGCGGGGCTTGCAAAATTCCATTATCAAGATCATCAATATCATTCTTGATTTTCTCAAGAAGATACTCATAATCACCATAAGAATTTTCTTGTAAATCAATAAGATGTCGTATCTCACTCTGATAATCATTCAGACGGATCCGAAGATTTACCCAATAATTGTCAGAGAAAAGATATTCTTTGTTGTGTTCAACAATCATCGTTACAAAATTAGAACGAATGTCATTGAATTTTACATTTATTGTTTCTCCTTTATTTCCAACTAGAGAAATAGGATAACTCTCCAAGTCAACTAGTAATTGCTGCTGTTGTTGACTTAACGTATCAGCGGGGTTATGAGTAAAACACATAGTTGTATAGTTATATAGGTTAATTACTTATTATTTCTTGATATAAATCCTTAAGTTGCTGAGAACTATTATTCTCTACATCTTTCTTTATGCTATCCCAATCAAAAAGGAACTCCCTTGCCAATCGCTTAAGACCAGAAACAGAAGGTTCTTTAGAATTGTTTGTCGTATAAGCAATGTATTTCATCAAAAAATAGAGAAGATTCTTCTTGAATGGTTTTTTTCCCACATCAAGAAAAGTTTTTTTCTTAGCATCCCAACACATGCTTATTAGTGAGTCAAAAACGGCAAAGAATAATTTGTGTTCACATGCTATTTCAAATTGTTGATAAGCATAGTCGGTCAAAAAAACGGGGGGATTTGCATCAACAAATTGCGTCAATCTATTTATTCGCAACCTGTTCTTTTCATTAATCGCAACCTTTTGTCCACTTTTGGAAATGAATTTAGGTGCATAATAAACATCT
>Ga0247611_10011457_pt1 | contig 10232 bp, 7 predicted proteins | sample 177DNAGHGhighgp2_FD_192422 | JGI IMG/M metagenome (GOLD analysis project Ga0247611, IMG submission 192422) | Sheep rumen microbial communities from Palmerston North, Manawatu-Wanganui, New Zealand - 1770 DNA GHGhigh gp2 | ecosystem: Host-associated > Mammals > Digestive system > Stomach > Rumen ... | reverse complement strand
CTCAATGCCCTGGATGTCGTCAAGTGCCTTGAGCAAATCCAGAAAGTCCTCGCCCGTGTTCTTGCCAAAGTCGCCGATGTTCACCCCGGTGATGACGATTTCCTTGCCCCCCTCGGCAGCCACCTCACGGGCCTGCTGCACGAGTTGGGCGATGGTGCCGCTGCGGCTGCGCCCGCGGGCTGCAGGGATGGTGCAATAGCTGCACCAGTAGTCACAGCCATCCTGCACCTTGAGCCAGTAGCGGGTGCGGTCACCACGGTCGCACGACGGGGAGAACGAGCGGATGTCGAGCGAGGGTGTCACCGCCAGCTGCTGCTGTCGGTCCTGAAACCATTGCAGGACATAGGTGGCGATGTCGGCCTTGTGCTCACTGCCCAGGACGATGTCCACACCGTCGATTGCGGCAATCTCCTCGCCCTTGAGCTGGGCATAGCATCCCGTGACCACCATCAGGGCGTTGGGGTACTGACGAATGAGGTGACGGATGTGCTGCCGGCACTTGCTGTCGGCAAGAGCCGTCACGCTGCATGTGTTCACCACGCACACGTCGGGCACATCGCCCTCACCAGCAGACAAGATGCCATGCTGGGCGAGCAGCGACTGCATGGTCGCCGTCTCCGAGAAGTTGAGCTTGCAGCCCAACGTCTCAACCTTCACTCGGTGTTGAGGTTGCTGATTGTTCATCGGTTATCTCTCTTGCGACCAGGTTTGCGGGGTTTGCCCGAGCGGGCTGTTTTCTTGGTTTTGGCGCCGCGGGCTTCCTTGGCTTGACGGCGTGTGCTGTTGCCGCGTGAACCGCGCTGTTGGCGTCGCGAGGCACTGCCGCCCTCGTACTGCAAGCGCTTGCGCTCGTCGCGTGACAGTTTGCCGGTGGTGCTGCGGCTATTCTGCTCGGTGATGGGCTCCTTGTCGATACGGTGACTGCCGGCAGGGTTCTGGTCATCAACGAGGACAAAGTCGAGTTGTTTCTTGATGAGGTCGGCACGGGCCACCTGGATGGTGATGGGATCGCCCAGGCTGTAGACCTTCCTGAGGCGACGGCCACGGATGCAGTAGTTCTTCTCGTCGAACTCATAGAAGTCATCGTCCAAGCCACGAATGCCCACCAGACCCTCGCAATGGGTCTCGTCGAGCTCGACATACAAGCCCCACTCGGTCACACCCGAGATGTGTCCCGTGAACACGCCTCCCAGGCGCTGTCCCATGAACTCCACCTCCTTGTACTTGATGGAAGCACGCTCAGCATTGGCCGCCAGTTGCTCCTGGGCACTCATGTGCTTACACTGGTCCTCGAGCTGAACGGGGTCCACGCTCTTCTCGCCTGCGGCATACTTATCGAGCAAGCGATGTACCGTCAAGTCGGGGTAGCGGCGGATGGGCGAGGTGAAATGAGTGTAGTAGTCAAATGCCAGGCCATAGTGACCGATGTTGGTCGCACTGTAGATTGCCTTGGCCATCGAGCGGATGGCCAGGATGGCCAGCATTTCCTCCTCGGGACGGCCCTTGGCCTGCTCGAGCATCTTGTTGATGGACTTGTTGATGTCACGGCCAGACCCCTTGGTGCGCACCTTGTAGCCAAAGTGTGCCGCGATGTCGGCAAAATTCTGCAGCTTGTCCAGGTCGGGCTGGTCATGGATGCGGTAAACAAACGCCTTGGCGGTCTTGTTCTTTGGCACCTTGCCGATGTGCTCGGCCACCTTGCAGTTGGCCAGCAGCATGAATTCCTCAATGAGCTTGTTGGCATCCTGTGATTCGTGCACATGCACTGCTGTGGGCTTACCGTCCTCGTCGATGTCAAACTTGATCTCCTCGCGGTTGAACGACACCGATCCACCCTCCTCAAAGCGGCGCTTGCGCAACTGCTTGGCCATCTCGTTGAGCACAGCCAGCTCTTGAGCCAGGTCGCCCTTGCCGGTCTCGAGGATGTGCTGGGCTTCCTCGTAGGAGAAACGCCTGTCGCTGTTGGTCACGGTGTGGCATATCTTGTATTTCTTGACCCGCGCCTCGGCGTCCATCTCCATGACCACCGAGTGGGTTAGTTTGTCCTCATGTGGGCGCAACGAGCAGATGTTGTTGCACAGCTTCTCGGGCAACATGGGAATGGTGCGGTCCACCAGATAGACCGACGTGGCGCGCTCATAGGCCTCCTTGTCGATGACCGAGCCCGGTGTGACATAGTGGCTCACATCGGCGATGTGGACGCCGATTTCCCAGTTGCCGTTCTTCATCTTCCTGATCGAGAGCGCGTCGTCAAAGTCCTTGGCGTCGGCGGGATCGATGGTAAAGGTGGTCACGTCACGCATGTCGCGACGGCGGGCAATCTCCTCGGGAGTGATGCCGGCATCGAGGGCCTCGGCAGCCTGGGTGACGTTCTCGGGGTACTTGTAGGGCAAACCAAACTCGGCCAGGATGGCGTGAATCTCGGCATTGTTCTCGCCAGCCACGCCCAGCACATCAACCACTTCACCGATGGGCGAGTTGGCATCCTCGGGCCAATCCACGATCTTGGCGACCACCTTGTCGCCGGTCCTGCCTCCAGCCAGTTTGTCGAGCGGGATGAAGATGTCGGTGGCCAGGAACTTGCTGTCAGTAGCCAGTTGAGCGAAATATTTCATCACCTGCAGCGTGCCCACAAACACCTGCTCCTTGCGCTCGAGGATTTTCACGACTTCGGCCTCGGGCTCCATGCCGTGGCGTGCCGCGCTGATGTGAACCAGGACTCGGTCACCATTGAGGGCGTGCATCGAGTTGCGCTCGGCCACCATGATGGGTTGTCCATCGTCGTTGGCAGTGTCCACGCTGTTCTTGCCGTTGCTGCGGCGGATGAAGATGCCCTCGGCTACCGAGGAGCGGTTCATCGCCTTGTAGCTGCCGGTGGCCACTTGCGAGAGAAAGCCATCCACCTCAAGTTGGTCGAGGATTTCGACAATGAGTGTGCGGCGCTTGGGCGTGTTGGCGCCCACGGCTGCCGACACCTGCTTGTAGTTAAAGGCCCCCTCGCCCTGCTCATTAAAGAAGTTAATGACCCTGTCATGGAATTCACGACGCTCCTGTTTCAACGTTTGTAGTCCGCTACGTTTTGCCATATCTTGTAGAATTAATTTCTGTTGATGCTTGTTTAACTTACAAAGATAAGACTTTTTGCCGAGAAGTGCGGGTTGGGTGCCTCGTTTTTGTATTTTTTAGGAAATACTGACTATATTTTGTGCTGCAAGCGAGCACCACACCAAAAAATGTTCCTAACTTTGCACATTAAACCATTTTTTCAAGACGTAACGAGACATGACTAAGCGTTTTTTCTTCACATTGTTTGCCGCATGCATGGTCGCCATCAGCACCATGGCTCATGACAACCTGCCTGTGGCCACATTCCAGGCCAAGGTTCACGACTTTGGCACTATCAAGGAGGAGGGCGGCCCGGTGAGCTGCGACTTTGAATTCACCAACACGGGAGACAAGCCGCTGCTCATCATTGATGCCACAGCATCGTGCGGTTGCACCCGTCCCGAGTTTCCTTCCAAGCCCATCAAGCCGGGCAAGAAGGGCAAAATCAAGGTGACCTTCAGCCCCATCGGCAGGCCAGGAGCCTTCAAGAAGACCGTCAAAGTCAAGACCAACGGCACGGCTCGCACTATCACCCTGCGCATCGAGGGCACCGTCGTCCCCAAGAAATAAGTGAACCGCCTGCTGCACATAGTGTCGCTGCTTGTCGTCGTGGCCCTCAATGCTGTGGCGCAGCCTCAAGCTACCCTGCTCGAGCGTCAACACGACTTTGGCGTGATCCTTGAGGCCAACGGCAAGGTGACATGCCGCTTGCGGGTGGTGAATACCGGCACCGAGCCATTGCTCATCGTTAAGGCTCAGGCCGCTTGCGGATGCACTGCAGTGGACTATCCCGACTCACCCATCGAGCCAGGCGACACCGCCACCGTTTCCATCACCTATAACCCATCGGGACGGCCAGGCCAGTTCACCAAGCAGGTGCTTTTGACCACCAACACCATACCTCGCCGCACAACGCTCGAAATCAGCGGCAACGTCATCCCCACCGATGCCACCCTTGACAAGCAGTACCCCTTGCAGGCCGGCCCCTTGCGCATCAGTCAAGCCGACATCCCCTTCGGTGAACTCATCAAGGGGACCAACAAGACGCAGTACCTGAGCTGCTACAATGCCTCGACCGACACCATCGTCGTGCAGGTGACAGGCTCCAAAAGCCACTTTCATCCAGCCATTGTCCCCGACACCGTGCCGCCAGCGCGGGTGACGGCCCTCACGGTGCATTACCTCACGGGCCATGCTCCCCAGTGGGGCCTGAACGTGGACACGTTGACACTGGTGGCGCGCCCCCTCAATGCCCCAGTTCAAGAGTGCCTCCACACGGCGCGGGTCCAAGTGATGGCACAAGTCCTCGAGAACTTCAGTCACTTGACCGAGGCGCAACGGCATGACGCACCCATTGTGATTGCTGATTGCGGCGAGCGTCTCGACTTTGGCTCCATTGCCGGCAGTGACCCCGTCACTCGCACCTTCAGCATCGCCAACAAGGGTAAGGACCGCCTCATCGTGCGCCGATTGTGGGTGCCCGAGGGCGAGGGCATCACCCTGCAAGCCGACAAGCATGACATCAAGCGAGGCAAGGCAGCGACTGTCGCCGTTACCGTCAACCCCACCTTGATGACCGGCGAGATACTCAATGTCCCCCTCACCATCATGACCAACGATCCCGCCTCACCGCGAGTCACCGTCAGGATTGTGGGCATCATCGACAAGAAATAAATCCACTAAATACAATACCGTTACCTATGTCAGAAAAGAAAACAAGAATCATACAGCACACCGAGGAGTGCCCCAGCATGCACCACCCCGAGAATGACGAGCAATACACCGGGCTCCAGGTCAATAGCGGAGTGGAGCAGCCGCCCATCGTCAATCCCTACCTCAAGCGCAAGCGCAAACCGCAGCTCACTCCCGCCGAGTATGTCGAGGGTATACGCAAGGGTAACCGTGCCGTCCTGGGCCAGGCTGTCACGCTGGTCGAGAGCCGCAATGCCGAGCACCAGATCATTGCCCAGGAGGTGATAGAGAAGTGCTTGCCCTACACGGGCAACTCGCGCCGCATCGGCATCACCGGTGTGCCGGGGGCTGGCAAGAGCACATCGATCGACTCCTTTGGCATCCACGTTGTGGAGCAGGGACACAAGCTGGCAGTGCTGGCCATTGACCCGAGCAGCGAGCGCTCCAAGGGGTCCATCCTGGGCGACAAGACTCGCATGGAGCGGCTGGCCATCAGACCCGATGTGTTTATCCGTCCTTCCCCCTCGGCTGGATCGCTGGGCGGCGTGGCGCGCAAGACCCGCGAGACTATCGTGCTGTGTGAGGCCGCTGGCTATGATACCATCTTTGTCGAGACCGTGGGCGTGGGCCAGAGCGAGATAGCCGTTCACTCGATGGTTGACTACTTCCTGCTCATCCAGTTGGCTGGAACAGGCGACGAGCTGCAGGGTATCAAGCGCGGCATCATGGAGATGGCCGACGGCATCGTCATCAACAAGTGTGACGGCGACAACGTGGAGCGTGCCAATCTGGCGGCAGCGCAATTCCGCAATGCGTTGCACCTCTATCCTCTTCCCCCAAGTGGTTTCTTGCCCGAGGTGATCACCTACTCGGGCTACTATGACCTGAACATCGACGGCGTGTGGGACATGATCGACCGCTACTTCAAGCACGTCAAGGCCAACGGATACTTTGACGAGAAGCGGCACGAGCAGGAGCGTTACTGGATGCGAGAGACTATCAACGAGCAATTGCTGGCACGCTTCTATTTCGACCCCGAGATCGAGCGATTGCTCAGCATCAAGGAGGACACTGTGCTGGCCGGCAAGCAGACCTCGTTTGTGGCTGCCAGCGACGTGCTCAACTTCTACTATAACAAGATAGTTCAACACCAACAAACCAAATGAGTGCAATGAAAAAAATCATTTTAATCCTCACGCTGGCCGCTGTGGCCCTGTTGTGTTGCCAGTGCACTACGACCAAGGAGTTGCGCAAGGCCCAGAAGGGTGCAGTGTCGGTCCCCTACACTGTGCTGCAAAACTACTATGTGCGCAACGATGTGCCCACCGACAAACCCCAGCACCTCGTGCTCGACAACCAACGAGAATTTGAGGCCATTTTTGGTCCTGCGGCTCTGATGGGTGGCATGCCCACCGACATCAACTGGAAGAGGCAGTATGTCATTGCCATCGTGCTTCCCGAAACCAACCGCACCACCAACTTCATCCCCAAGGACGTGAAGCAAAGCCCCGGCAACGTCATCTATTACTACCAGCTCAATCACGGCCGCAAGACCAGCCACCGCCAGGTGCCCTTCTCGGCTATCGCATTGAGCAGAGCTACCGATCCCCAACAACTGCAAGTGTTCTTTATTGAGAAATAGTGATTATGGAAGGAAATTACTGCTACCGTTACCCCCATCCTGCCGTGACTACCGACTGTGTGGTGTTCGGCTATGACGGACTGCGCCTCAACGTGTTGTTGATCGAACGCGGCGGCGAACCCTACAAGGGTTGTTGGGCCTTTCCAGGAGGCTTTCTTAACATCGATGAGGATGCACCCGACGGCGCATGCCGCGAGTTGCAGGAAGAGACTGGCCTGGTAGTGAGCCACATCGAACAGTTAGGAGCGTTTGCCACGCCCGAGCGCGACCCGCGGGAGCGCGTGATCTCGATCGCCTATTTCACCCTCACCCGCGTCCAGGACGTGCAGGGAGGTGACGATGCACGAGTGGCACGCTGGTTCCCCATCAATGCACTGCCCCAACTGGCATTTGACCACCAGCAGATGTTCGAGCAGGCGTTGCAGCGCTTGTCCGACTGCCTCAAACTCAAGACAGGCGACTTCATCAGCGGTGACTTCTCCTACGAGGAGATTGACATGATCTATTTCGCCACCCTCACCCAGCGGTAGGTGCTTGCACGAGCTCTCCTGCCCGCATGGGCGGTTAAAATTCGGGCAGTTGAGTTTTGCAATACCCACTACTATTGCCGAGTTGCAATAATATCACACCTTGTTAAATTGGGTGGGCAGTTTGCATCCGCATGCGGATATGTTAAAATCTGTAAATAGATTATTTTGTTTGGACTTTTCTGTAAAATAATGTTAATTTTTGGTTGATTTATGCTCAAAAATTATGTTGTAAAACATATTTCCTATACTTTTGCATTGGTTTTTCATGGTAATAGTTTTTAAGGTTAGGAAAAACCAAGTGCCGTGAGGCAGTTGATTTTTCAAGAATGTTTTTAAGGTTTATGTTAATGGTATTAGAAGGTTAATTAGTTAAGCAATCCCCGACGTGAGTCGAGGATTTTTTTGTGCCTTATCGCAATCAAGTGTCGGCAATAATAACTACCTTTGCCGCCGTAACACTCAATTTATCACGACAATGAAGAAGATAATCCTTTTTTCCTTGATTTCCTGCATGGTGCCCGCGCTGTGGTCCTGTGCCAACAACAACGGTAACGTCACGTCAAGCCAGGACGGTCAGGTTAACGACAGCACCCTGTGCCAGTTCAACAACATGGACGTTAACAGGAAGTATGCCTATGTCAACGATGAGGGCGACACGTTATTCTATGATAACTCGTTCTCGGCGTTCTGGCCACAGATCATCAACGGCAAGCCCTGTCCTGAACTCCAGCAGGCCCTGTACCGATCCATGACCGACAGTGCCGAACTCAACCAGCTTGACAAGGTGATTGACTGTCTGCTGAATCCGGCCAACTACACCGAGATCGAACCCGAGCGTTTCATGCCTGTCGACGCTGTGGAGCAAGGGGATAACAAACTCTCGACCAGCGAGATCGACGTGGTGATGCAGAGCATGAACGAGCGGTTGCTGGTTTATCACCTGGGTACATTCTACTACATGGCCGGCGGAGCCCACGGTGTGTATGCCAACAACTATGTCACCTACGACCTCAAGACCGAGAAAGCCGTAACCCTCGACGATGTGATTGCCGATACCACCCTGCTGCGCACTGCCACGCTCAAGTCCATCAAGGCAACCTATGACTACGACAAGCAGGACCTGTTCATCCCCGATAATGGGCTCTTGCCCCTGCCTGGCGACTTCTACATCGAGAACGGAGTGCTGCATGTCGTCTATCAAGTCTATGAGATTGCCAGCTATGCCCAGGGGGCTATCGATGCTCCCATCTACCCCTACATGCTCAAACCCGAGGAGGTGAAGCGACTCTATACCCCCTATGGCCTGGAACTCATCGATCACAACGAGTAAAAAGGACAATTCATAACAGCCTGTAAAATAGTTATTTATCTTATTTGTGAAGAAAATATTGAATTTTTTTTGGCAAAATCCTTTGTCAGTTCAAAAATCCGTTGTACCTTTGCAGTCGCTTTGAGAAAGAAATTTCGATTGGCATTCACATGATGGTGCGTTAGTTCAGTTGGTTAGAATACCTGCCTGTCACGCAGGGGGTCGCGTGTTCGAGTCACGTACGCACCGCAGTGGAGAGAGGATTTGGGCGAGTAAGCTTCGGCTTCTTGCCCATTCTTTTTTGTAGCCTTCCAGAATTTGGAATGATAGATATTGCGGGCTCGTCCGATAAAAAACAAGCGAGATAATTCAGTCATGGAACGCCTCTTGCTAATTAAACTAAATATTACAAAATAAAAAACTCGATAAATATTTTGTCATTTCGGAGAAAAAATGTAAAATTTGCAGCGCAAAACGTTTGTTTTCGCTCTCAATTATTATCAAAATGCAATCTGTGATATCTTGTGAGAAGTGATGGGATTTCACACTGTATCGAATGATGTGATAGCTAATTGAGATAGGAATAGAAATAATGGATAGGATATTGAATGTGAAATCTATCAGAATTAGTATAGGATTAATATTGCTATTTGTTGCCCTGCTGGTTTCTTGCTCTTCCGGTGAGAAGAAGTACCGCATTGGTGTGTCGCAGTGCTCTGATGACATCTGGCGCGACAAGCAGAACTCAGAATTGAAGATGGGTGCATACTTCCATAATAATGTGGAACTGAGGTTTGCTGCGGCCTATGACAGCGATGAACGGCAAGTCCAGCAGATTGACAGTCTTGTCGCCACGGGCATCGACCTGCTGATTGTTGCGCCCAATCAGGTGTCTACCATTTCGTCGGCTATCGACAGGGCCTATGACAAGGGCATCCCGGTGATTGTGTTTGAGCGCAAGACCAATTCCAAGAAGTATACGGCATATATGGGTGCTGATAACTTTGAGATGGGGCACTTGATGGGCGAGTATGTGGCAACGCGCCTGAATGAGCGGGGACGCATTATCGAGGTGATGGGCCTGAAAGGCTCGTCGCCAGCCATCGAACGCCATAACGGTTTCCGCAAAGCCATTTCCAGGCATCCCAATATTCAGGTGGTTGCTACATTGCAAGGTGACTGGACCGAGCCGACAGCCTATAAGATCGTCAAGCAGTGGCTCGATAAGAATCATGATGACGGCATCGACCTGGTGTTCGGCATGAACGATCGCACAGCCATGGGTGCCCGCAAGGCGTTTACCGAGCTTGGCCGCAAACCATTGCCCCTGTTCTGCGGCATTGACGGTCTGCCAGGAGAGAATGGCGGCATCATGCTCGTGAGAGACTCGCTGCTGGATGCGTCCTACGTCTATCCCACCCATGGTGACAAGCTTATCCAGCTGGCTGTTGACATCCTGGAAGGCCGCCCCTATGAGAAAGAGACCAAGCTGATGTCGGCCCTTGTCACACGCGACAATGCGCGCGTCCTGCTCATGGGTAGCGAGGAGGTGATGAGGCAGTCACAATATATCGAGAAGCTACACCAGACGGCAAGTGGATACATGAAGCAGCTTGACAACCAGCGCGCGCTCACCTTCCTGGCGCTTGCCACCATCGTGTTGCTGCTGTTGCTGCTGCTGGGCATCTACATGTATTACTTGCAGAAGGCTCGCATCGATGATGAACGCACCCAGATGGAACGTGAGCAACTTGACTTCTATACCCAGGTGAGCCATGAGTTGCGCACGCCCCTGACCCTCATCGAAGGTCCCCTGGGCCAGTTGGCCATGACACCAGACATCAAGAACGCCAGTGCCGGAACCAGTGACCTGTTTGCTATCGTGCGGCGCAACACTCACCAGCTCACCCAGTTGATCAACAAGATGCTCGATGTACAGGTGGGAGCCCCCAAG
>Ga0247611_10011456_pt1 | contig 10232 bp, 13 predicted proteins | sample 177DNAGHGhighgp2_FD_192422 | JGI IMG/M metagenome (GOLD analysis project Ga0247611, IMG submission 192422) | Sheep rumen microbial communities from Palmerston North, Manawatu-Wanganui, New Zealand - 1770 DNA GHGhigh gp2 | ecosystem: Host-associated > Mammals > Digestive system > Stomach > Rumen... | reverse complement strand
TGTTGGCGGTGTTAAAAAAGAAGATGGCAAAACCCCAAAAGACACAAGGACTGAAGCACAAAAAAAATCGTTGGTTAAGATATTGAAAGCACTTAAGAAACTTTACCCAAATTCGACGATACATGGCCATTATGAATACTCGACAAAAGGTAAACCGTGTCCGTGTTTTGATGTGTCAGAATATAAAAACATATAGTTAAGCATATCTGATGATTGGATTTTCGTAGTACCTTTGCGAGTGCTATGCAAAACAAACTTGGAAATATTGTAGACAGTAATGACAAGGCCTTGTATGATGTGATATTTAATAAGGTTTCGTCATACAATGAAGTAGACCCGTCATTACCAACACTAGTTATTGGAATGGATTCGGCAAAGTCTATTATGCCGACATTCAGTGTTCTTAATCGTGATATAGGCGATATAAAATGGACATTCACGAAGAAGGAACGCAGGTTTGAGAACTCTGAAGACCTGAAGGAGTTTAAGTCATACTGCATAAATAAATTTTGTTCTAAATTTAAGTATGAGTATATAGCGTTCACTTGTTATCCCTATTCAAAGGTCAAGAATTTGATTAATTATCTTTACGGAAATGACCGTAAAGTTTGTTTTTTGACGAAAGACAGTAGATTTATGTTCATTTTTTCAGAAAAATACAGGACTGTATGGGGGCTGTCACTTTCTTTGTGTGATTACATCGGTGTTGATAGAAAAAAAGTCATATCTAAAATTAAATCAAATAAAGACAATTGTTTTATAAATGGCGTATCGTTTGCGGATGATGAAATGCGTGGGATTATTGGCGATAACACCCATCTAATACCCTTATTATTACACTATTTTGGCAAAAAATGAGTTTTTGATGATATTTATATAAAAACTCATTTGGATATGGCAAGATTTATTTATAAAAGGCCCGGCAAGAAGTATATAAGACCGGTGCGATACGGTTCGTTTGACCATTCAGTTAAGGATGTTGTTAAAGTTGACCGCGTCGCTGTTGTTGGTGAAGCAGAAAAACCAGTAAATGAAAATAATGTTGAAAAAAACGACAATATGGCTGACAAAAATCTAGAAAAGGTAAAGGCTCTCGTTGGAGACGGCGTTGAGGTACCTAAGCGCAGGGTTAAAAGAGAAAAGAAAGACAAAGGCCTCATCGAAAGAACAGAAGGCAGTGAAATCCTTTTGACTGAAGATAATAAGATGCTCCTTAATGACTAATTTCTGAAGATGGATAAAGAATTTATTAAGAAATATAATCTTGACGAGGCAGTAAAACGTATTCAGCAAATTAATGAATACACATTGCTTGGCGACCAAAAGTTGAATGAAATTGGCGAGGACGACAACCAAAACCAAGGCATGCAACAGCCACAGCCAAATGGCGCACAGGGAATGCAGCAAGCACAACAAGGCGCTGATATGGGAGGACAAATGCCAATGGACGATGGGTCGAACATGATGGCCGGAGACACAGGAATGGATGCACCGGGTACGGATATGCAACAGCCAAATGGCGCAGATGCACAGGGCGGAGAAATGCCTGTAGACCAAAATGCAATGCCGATGGATGGCGGAATGGGTGGAGACGCAGGAATGGATATGGGACAAGACCCGACGATGGGTGGAGACCCCAATATTGATACGATGCAGCCAGATGACGAAGTTATTGATGTCGATGACCTTACACAGAAGCAGGAAACTACAGAGTTGAAAGTTGACGGCATTGATGATAAGTTGGCTAAACTAGTTAATGTCTTTGGAAAATTCGAGGATGCGTTAGCCCAAAACGATGAAAAATTAGATGCACTCAAAGCTGAGATTGAAAAGCGTAACCCTACAGACACAGAAAAGATGAATATTCGTTCACAGGCGTCTTACCCGTATTCAGAATTCCCAAAAGATTACTGGGATAAGAAGGCCGCAGAGAATCCGCATTATGACATATATTACAATAATGACGTTTCTCCGAGCGATGAGCAAGAATTTATGCTCAAGAGTAGTGATATAAAGGGTATCGACGACAGAGAGATGCAGAAATCATTCGACCTACCGCTTAAATTAAAAGATGTACTTGATTTCTAATTGTATGAAACGCATTGCGATAACAGAAGAAAGATTACACGAAATCATTAAAGACGTTATCTTAGAGGCGACCAGGTCTATGGTTACTGCAATAGTTACTGATAATGGTGAAGAATTGGGTATATGGAACGACGAACGTTTGCTTAAGCATGTAACAGCTACTAACAAAAGGCATTTAAGACCGTGTGATTATGATGTATGGGCTTCCATTGGAACAGATAACTATGTCACAATTCAATGGAAAGAGGTTGGAAAACCGAGGTCTTTCACTCGCAGCGAATGGATGAAACCTGTCGGAACGAGTGGACGATTATATTCATCTTATGCCAATTGGGACGAAATGGATTGGGCGCTAGAATGCTTAGGCGTGAAAAAGGTCAAAAAACAGTGCGAAAAAGTAGATGAATTTGGCGACATTAAGACGTTTACAAAGTCATATTATGACCTTTCACCGATTTTATGAAAAAAACATGTAAAATACGCGAAGATTATAGTACCTTTGCGTAAATCATAAATGCTAAAATAATATTTTAAACACTAAAACAAGATGGCAAATTACAATGTAAGTCCTGAATTAATTGAGGAACAAAGAAAAAAACTGCAAGAAGAAAGAGGCGGAAACGCTTTTAAACCAAGAATCGAATTTAATGAAAAAAACTATCTCAATGACCGACTCGCAAAAGGGGAGACCAAAAAAGAGATGAAGGTAAGAATTTTACCCGTTAGCGCTGATGATTCGAATATCTTCTTTATCATCAATACACATTCGTTAAAAGTTGACAAGGAGATTTCAAAGAGTGGATTTAAATCATTCATCTGTTTAAATGATGAGCATGTAGATGGTGGTGGTGATTGTCCATTATGCAAGAAGTCAAAGGAATTATTTGCTAAGGCCAATAAATGCCAAAACGAGGCCGAGAAGAAAGCACTGGTAAAATCTGCGCTTCAGTATCGCTCAAAGAAGACCTTTATTGTTAGAGTAATTGAACGTGGCCACGAAGACGAGGGAGTCAAATTTTGGAGATTTAACGCACATTCTGATGGTGCTGGCATTTATGACAAACTTATGCATCTTTACGATGTGCGCAATAACGAGTCAATTGAAGCCACAGGCGAACCATATAACATTTTCGACCTTGTTAATGGAAAGGATATTGTTTTAACCCTTACGCTTGAAACCAGTAGCAACGGAAAAACAAAGACGAGTATTAACATTACCGATGCAGGATTTGCCACACCTCTCTCTAAAAATGAAAAAGAAGTCGATGATTGGGTTAACGACCCAAAGGTTTGGAGTGATATGTATGCATCTAAAACATCTGATTATCTACAGTTAATTGCTGACGGAGAAATCCCCGTCTTTAACAAGAGCAATGGTAAATGGGAAGCGAAAAAGGATAACTCGACCACGGCAGAATATGCCGAAAAGGAAGCGGCTAAGGAATTGGTCGATACCACTGAAGAGGTTAAGGAAGACGACCTTCCGTTTTAAGTAAGACTATAACAGAATAATTTGGGGCGGCACTGTGTGCTGCCCCTTTTTTATTACTTATGATGCCATTTCCTTGCGTTTTATTACAAATAGCACAATAATGGCAAAATTTTAGTCGTCTGCTTTTAATGGTTTCCAACCCCTTTTTGCCATTCTAGCAAAATTTGCTCTTTTCCTTGTTTTTGGGTTTGGCGAATGCGTAAGTTCTTCCGTTGATTTTCCTGTTCGTTTCTTAGTTGCGTTGAATTTGCCCTTATTTTCGGGATTTATCTTGATTTCCTCATCGATAAGTCGGTTAATGGCTTCATTTATGATTCTATGCAAGTCGTTTTCCGTTAGTCTAATTATTTTTTCCATAAATTAGTTGTTTTTCTATAAATATTGCGCGATATTCGTAAAATATAGTACCTTTGTGGAAAATAAGTAGCGTATGTGTAAATTATATTTTAAATATAGTCCAATGAACGGTGGAAAATCAGGTTTACTCCTGATGCAAGCGCATCAGTTTGAGGAAAGTGGCATTCCTTTTATTTGCATGAAGTCAGCAATTGACACGAGGGACGGAGAGGATATGATAGTTTCGAGAATTGGAATCCAAAGAGAGTGCATAACAATCGGCACTGATGACGATTTGTACAACCTTATGACATCGCTTATTGAGGATTTATCGCTTCAAGGTTTGAGGACTCCGTGTTGGGTACTTGTGGATGAGGCTCAGTTCCTATCAGCGAAACAAGTTGAACAATTAGGGCTTGTCGTTGATAACCTTAACATTAACGTAATGTGTTATGGTTTGAGAACTGATTTCCTAAGCAGGCTGTTCGAGGGGTCTAAACGACTTATGGAACTTGCCGACGAAATCGATGAAATCAAGACCACGTGTTCATGCGGTCGAAAGGCCATCGCGAATGCCAGATTCCATAACGGAGAGATTACAACAGAGGGCGAACAGATTATGATAGGCGGCAACGAGACCTATGTACCCCTTTGCCGCAAATGTTACTTTGATGCGATGGTAAAAAGTACGCTATATGATGAATAATATGTAAATGAGATAAATGATATGGCAAAACAAGCAGTTAAAAAAGGTGCTGGGGTTAAATCCCTTTCTAGAGAAGACAAATTGGCTGCGCTTAAAGCGTTTAAGAATGAAAATAACCTTAGTGGTGCTAAGGAAAAAGAATTATCGTGGTATATATTACCTGAAGCATTTCAAGATGCGACACGACTTCCCGGCTTTCCGATGGGCTATGTAAGCGCAATTCGAGGACACTCGAACACAGGAAAAAGTACTGTAAAACTTGAGTTAATTAAGGCGGTTCAGAATCAGGGTGATTTACCTGTAGTCTTTGAACTGGAAAATAATTTCGCTTGGCAGCACGCTAAAGATATTGGCGTCAACGTATCGGAGTATGTTGACGAGGAAACTGGCGAAATAACATATGGTCCGGGCGATGATATGCTTTATTATGATACAGCGAAATTATATGAATTGTACGGTAAGTTTGACCATGAGCATGGAAAATGGCTTCAGAAGCCGGCCAGAGAGACATATGTTATCGAAGATGTCGCAATGTGCATTAAAGACTTGATTAGGAAACAGCACGAGGGAAAGTTACCATTTAATATGGTGTTCATTATTGATAGTATTGGAGTTGGAGACTGTTATCGCGCTGCTGTTAATAATTCAAGTAATAATATGTGGTACGCAGGTGCTGTTTCTGTTGCGTTTAATACAATTGTAAATGACTTGATACCATCATCGAGAAATGTGAATTCAGAGTATACGAACAGCATGTTTGTTGTTAACAAGATTTGGATTGAGAACACGGCAATTGGCTTACCATCAGCGAAAAGCAAGGGTGGAATTGCGTTAACATATGCTTATAGGCTTTTGATTTATGTTGGGGGTATTGCAAGTGCAAGCATTAAGGCATTAACCGCTACGTCAGGCGGAAAAGAGTATCAATATGGTGTAAAGACGAAGATTAAAGTAGAGAAGAATCACGTTAACAACATTACATATACAGGCGAAATATGCTCATTGCAGCAGGGCTTATGGAATCCGGATAAGCTTGATGTATACAAAAAAGAATACGCTTCATTTATTAAGGCAAAACTTGCAGAAACCAATAAAGTAAGCATTGATGAGGTTGGCGATATTGAATATGATGAAGTAGATAGGGAAGAGTAACAATTAATAAAAAAAGCAAAATGAAAGTAATTTTAACAAAAGAGAGCGAGTACGATTTTAATGAAAGCAAATTTACGGCAATCCCTCATAGCGTTTTTTCGATGCTTGTAGAGGGAAATGTAGAAGCTAGCAGCATTGGTTACCCAAAAGTGATAATGTTTAATGATAAGGAGGATTACATTAATAATGTTTGGAAACATAATGTTGACAACTCCAAAGATGTATATGTTTCTACAAAGGGTCAGATTTTTTGCTTTATTGGCACAAGTGAAGAAAACGAAACTGTAGATGGCACAACCAATACCGAAGAAAATAGTTGAAAAGAACCCAGACCTTGGCGAGAAGAAGTTCACTACTTTGCTGATTGATGGTAATAATTTACTCGAAGTCGCATTTGGCGCAGATAAAAGATTGTCAAGTAATGGCAGCCTAATTGGACCAATCTTCCAAATGCTTCTTCAGATAAAGTTGATGCTTCAAAAGGGCAATTTTCGCTATGTATATGTGTTTTGGGATGGAGATAACTCAGGTGAATATAGAGCTTGGATTCTTCCTACATATAAAAGCAACCGCGATAAGAACTATGACTTAAGTGTGCCTGGAGAATTGTCAGATTATGCAAAGGAATTGAATGCAAAGGTTAAATCAATGCAGGATTATTTCTTTTCTAAGAATAAGGACAAGATAAACGAGAAACGCAGGGAGAAAGAATTGTTCTATCAACAGCGTGAAGTGGTAATACAGTGCCTTGAAGAATTGTGCGTAAGACAGTGTTTGGCTGATAAAGTCGAGGCTGATGACCTTATAGCATATTACGTCAAGAGCAAGAAGCCAAATGAGCGTATCGTGATAATGTCAAACGATAGAGACCTTACGCAACTTATATCTGAAGATGTGATAGTGTATGTGCAGAGGGAAAAGAAATTCATTAACACTAAAAACCACACGACGGAACTTGGCTATAACTATCAGAACGTGTTGCTTAAAAAGATGATATGCGGTGATGCTTCAGACAACATAAAAGGTATTAAGGGCGTTGGCGAGAAAACACTCTTTGAGAATTTCCCTGAGATAAAGGAGAGAAAGGTCACGTTAGATGAGGTAATTGACAAGGCAAGACTGATAAATGAGCAGAGGGCGAATGAGAAGAAAAAGCCGTTAAAGTGGGCTGAAAATATAGTTAATCGTGTAACAGACGGCGTACAAGGCGAAAAAATATATGAGATTAATAAAAGAGTAATCGACTTATCTGAACCAATTCTAACAGATGAGGCAAAGTCATTAATGGACAGCATGATGTATGCGCCAATAGACCCAGAGGGGCGCTCTCTTACAAACCTATACAACATACTGATAGAGGCAGGCGTCGATGATTTGATGGATGAAGACAGATTTAGTTCTTTTTTCGCGGAATATAAGGTTTTAATTGATAAAGAACTGAAAAATTCAGCGACATAATTAAAAAAAGTAGTACCTTTGCAAAAAATATGAGCGAAACAGCATATATTAATTTTAATCAAAATTTTATGGTAAAAGAAAGTAGAAAAGATGTTTCCGCAGCCAATAACGAGGCGTTCAAGGAACGATTCCAGTTTATTCTTTACTCTAATGACAACATCGTTTGTCAGAGGTATTTCAGAATAAGCGGATATAATAATGACGCTGTTGGTTCGGTTGAACTTTTTGATGCACTTGAGGATTGCGTTAATCTCATTAAAGAGGATTTATGGAAGAAAAGTTTTGTGTATCAAACGATTGTGAACAATAATCCGACAAAGGCAATGGGATTTGTAAATGATGTCGTTGAGGTTAAAGACCAGAAAATTTGGAACCCAGACCTGTTACTTCTTGGCGTGAAGGCTGACGAAACAGTTAGATTGTCTGACGGTAGAATTGTCGAGAAGCAGTTCATCACACCATCAGTCGATTCAGACGCTACATACGGAGACGATGAAGAGCTCAAGCCGTGGGATTACACGTTTAAGTTTGAGTTCAGAGTGGATGACAGGCCTGTATATGAACGTATTTTTGATGGCACAGTTTATCCAAAGCACATTAGAAACAGTGTTGACCTTTCTAATTCAGGTTCTGATTTAGACCCAAAATCGGCGTACCTAAATTCGATAGACGGCGTTCTACAATACATCAAGATTGGAAGGCCAAATCTGATTTATCAAATAATCAAACGTATAATTTCTGTGATGAGCGGAGGCCATTACGAGGGAAACACATTCGTCAGTGATAAGGAGTATACGCATGTGGTTAACGGTTACGACCCTCGTTCCTATATTAAGGGTTGGAGGAAAGCAACCAGTGAAAAGACGCGCGAATACAGGTCTTGGCTCAGAAGGAACGGTGTTGATTTTGATAGCCGTAAATAATTGACTTTGTTGTATGTTTGGCGGGTGCTTAGTCGCCCGCCATTGAACTAATTATTAGCATTAATGGCAAAAAAGGTTGATAGAAATAATCTTGGATATCTTGGCGATGAATTTCAAATAAAACTCGTCAAGTGTTTTTTTGAGGATAAAAAATTTTTCACTAAGATTGAGCATGTTATTGACCAAAACATGTTCACAAATGAACATCTGAGGCGTATTGTTGCATTTCTTAAAGACCGCTATCAAAAAAAGGACATTGTATCGACATACGAAGAAATCAGAATCATAATAAGGGACAAAATAACGGATTTCATTGGTGTTCAGTTTGCCCTTGAGATGGTTGATACTATCGAGAAAATGAATCTCAACGGTATTGACCTTGTTGAGAGTACATCTGAAAAGTTTTTCAAACAGCAGAATCTCACAAAAGCGATAAATAAGGCACAAGACATCATTAAAAAGGGCGATTTTGACGCGTACCCTGAAATCGAGGGACTGATTAAGAATGCCTTGGATTACAATACCAAAGAAGAGTTCGGTTTTGGTATCTTTGATAATATGGAAGATGCGTTGTCAGAAAACTTTAGAGAAACGATGACAACTGGCTGCCCTGAACTTGATGAATCTCTTGGTGGTGGTATTGGCCGTGGTGAACTTGGTTTGATTGTAGCGCCGTCAAATGTGGGAAAAACTTCACTATGTGTTGGACTAAGTGCCGCCGCAGCAACGCAGCAAACGCGTGAGAACAACTATAAAGGGTATAAAGTGTTGCATTTTTTCTTTGAAGACAAGGAAGGAGCAATTCAGCGTAAATATTATGGAAACATTCTTGATATAGACGCTATGGATTTGAGCAAACCTGACGTTAGGCCAATTGCATTAGAACGATTAAAGGAAGAACGTGACAAACAAAGCATGTACAAGGACAATGTTCGATGCGAACGATTGTCTGACGGAGAATACACAGCAACCGATATACGAAGGAAAATAGATTCTTATAAGGCGCGTGGGTTTGTTGCTGATATGGTTATCATTGACTATTTTGAGTGCCTTAAACCTGAACGCGATAGTAGTATGCGTGATAGTGAGTGGTCTAAAGAGGGCGTTACGATGCGTAAACTTGAAAGCATCTGCAATGAGTATAACATATCAATATGGTGTCCAATTCAAGGAACAAAGGGTTCACTTGGCGCTGATTATGTTGGGCTTGCGCACGCCGGCGGCTCCGTGTCGAAAATACAGATTGGTCACTTAGTTCTCACATTAGCGCAGAATGATGACCAAAAAGCTGAAGGTCGAATGAACGTGTTCGTTCAGAAACTTAGGGCTACAAAGATAGGCCGAAATAAATTCCCTAATGTAAAATTTAACAACGGAACGGGAAAATTTGATATGAGTGACCTTGATTCTATTGAATCCGTGAATTATGAGGATTCATTACAACAGAGACAGAACACTGTCGCAAAAAACGCTTTAAATAAACAAAGATTAAACAAATAATAACACTATAAAATAAATAATCATGATTATATTGGATTTCTGGGCGCCTTGGTGTGGGCCGTGCAAGTCATTAGCACCTGTTCTTGAGAAAGTTACATCCGAGAGGAACATTGAAGTCGTTAAAATAAATGTTGACGAGGATATAGAGGAAATATTAAAACAGCACGGAATTATCGAGCAACCTAACGTTAGAAACGTTCCTACCATAATCGCTATTAATGATAATGGAGAAGAAATCGGTAGATTTACTGGGACTAAGAGTGAAGCAGACATCAATAACTTCTTCGACAACCTTAAGTAAGTATGACAGACAAACTATTAGAGTATTTTAACGGCGATGATTTTGCGGCATCAACTTGGGTGAATAAGTATGCTCTTAGGGTGAATGGTGAAATCGTAGAGAAAACGCCTGAGGACATGCATCGAAGAATGGCAAAAGAGTTCGCTAGGGTTGAGGCTTCATATAAGGAAACGGATTCAGCATTCGTTACTAATTACTATAGAGAGCGTAAACGACTCGATGAAAACCGAATTTTTGAGTTGTTTAACCACTTTAGGTACATTGTGCCGGCAGGTT
>Ga0247611_10011455_pt1 | contig 10233 bp, 4 predicted proteins | sample 177DNAGHGhighgp2_FD_192422 | JGI IMG/M metagenome (GOLD analysis project Ga0247611, IMG submission 192422) | Sheep rumen microbial communities from Palmerston North, Manawatu-Wanganui, New Zealand - 1770 DNA GHGhigh gp2 | ecosystem: Host-associated > Mammals > Digestive system > Stomach > Rumen ... | reverse complement strand
CAAGCCGTCGGGGCCGTTCTCAATCCGCTATCCGCGAGGAAAAGCGCCCGGCAACAACTGGCACGGGCCGTTTGAGCTCGTCCCCGTGGGCAAGGCGCGAACCATCCGCGAAGGCTCCGATGTGGCCATTCTCACCATCGGCAACACCGGCAATTTTGTCAACGAGGTTGCTGATAAGATTTTGGCCCACGGCATCGACTATGCCCACTACGATATGCGCTTCGTAAAGCCAATGGATAAAGAGTTGTTGCTCAGTGTTTTCAGACGGTTCAACAAAATCGTCACCATAGAAGACGGAGTACTTCAGGGCGGCTTCGGAAGCGCTGTTCTTGAGTTTATGGCCGACCATAATTTCACGGCCACCGTGGTGCGTCTCGGCATCCCCGACAAGTTTGTTGAGCACGGTGCCTCGCACGAGCTCTACGAGATTTGCGGCTACTCGCCCGACGACATCTACGAGGCTGTTGTCAAGCTGATGCAGCCCACACCAGACCTCCACGTGGCCCACGGCCACCGCATCAAATTCCTCAATGCGTTTCATTTTTTGAGGCAGTAAAATTCTGACGCAAACCGGGAAAATCAACCCAACCGGGTATGCCGGAATCGGTATCCATACGGATTTTACCGCACTATCAAGGTTTTATTTTGTACCAATCGTTTTTTTTTGCTTTTTTTGTTTGATGTATAGTAGGCCTGTGAACCGAATCAAATCAAAACAAAATCATCAGGTTGCAGACCTTGTAAGATAACAAAAGGCATATGAGTGAATCCATTTTGAAGGCATTGATGCAGCTTTTCGCAATCATTGCCACTGCAAACAAAGAAGGCGTCAACGAGAAATCGCGCTCTATTGTTGAGTCATATTTGAGGCTGATGCTCAGTTCGGAACAGGTGATTGAGTATCTGCAACTGTTCGACAAATACGTTGAGGAACGCGGTGGCGGCGTCAAAAAAGACGGCACGCAGGAACGCAAGCGCACATCGCTCAACTCAGTTAAGGTGCTGCGCATCTGCGAGCAGATTAACGGCGAGCTGAAACAGGACCAAAAACTGCTGGTGCTGCTGCAGTTGCTCGAGTTCATCAGCTTTGGCGAAGAAATCACCGAACAGGAAATCGACTTCGTGAAAACCGTTTCTGACATCTTCAATATTCCTGAAGATGAATACTTTAACTGCTATGCCTTCACTCTCAATCCAAAACTCGACGAAATTCCGCACAAGGAAAACATACTAATTCTCGACAAGAACAACGAATCACCAAACGCCGAGGTCAAGCACTTGCGTTTCAAGGATTTGGAAGGCCACGTGATGATTCTGTTCCTGCCGTCAATCAATGCGTACGCTTTCCGCTACGTGGGCGAGACTGAACTCTACCTGAACGGCCACAGCATTATGCTCAACCGCACCTACGTGCTGCCCAAGGGCTCGGCCATCCGCAGCCCGCGCATCGGCTCAATCTACTACAGCGACATTGTTTCGAAGTTCATCAACGCAATGAACGCCGAGAAGGTGGTGTTCACTGCCAAAGGCGTTGAATTCCGATTCAAGGGCAGCAACAATGGTCTGCACAACTTCAACTTCTGCGAGCAGGGCGGCGAGCTCATCGGCATTATGGGCGGCTCGGGCGTTGGAAAATCAACGCTGCTCAACGTGCTCAACGGCAATCTGCAACCGCAGAGCGGCGAGATTCTCATCAACGGCTACAACATCTACACCGAAAAAGAGAAACTGAACGGCGTTATCGGATTTGTGCCGCAGGACGATTTGCTGATTGAGGAACTTACTGTATATCAGAACCTTTACTATAGTGCCAAACTCTGCTTCAGCGATTACACCGAAGAGCAGATTGACGAGGCCGTGAACAAGGTTTTGGAGGACCTTGACCTGAAGGCCACCGCCGACCTGGTGGTGGGCAACCCGCTGAACAAGACCATCAGCGGCGGTCAGCGCAAGCGCCTGAACATTGCTCTGGAACTTATCCGCGAGCCGCTTGTAATGTTCGTCGACGAGCCGACATCGGGACTTTCGTCGATGGACTCGGAAATGGTGATGGACCTTCTGAAGGAACAGACGCTGAAGGGTAAGTTGGTGATTGTCAACATTCACCAACCATCGTCGGTCATCTTCAAAATGTTCGACAAACTGCTCATTATGGACAAGGGCGGCTACCTGGTTTACTATGGCAACCCGGTTGACTCGGTGGTTTACTTCAAGACAATGAGTAACCACGTAAATGCCACAGAGAGTGAGTGTTACCACTGCGGTAACATCAATCCAGAGCAGGTGCTTCAGATTCTTGAGTCGAAGGTGGTTGACGAGTACGGCCGCACCACCCACAAGCGCAAGACTACGCCCGAGGAGTGGGCCGCAATGTATGAGGAACACTCAAAATCGAAGATAAAATTCGACACTGAAAAGCAGGATTTGCCGAAGAACAACTTCAGCATTCCCGGAATGTTCAAGCAGTTCCGCATCTTCTGCGAGCGCAACATTCTGTCGAAGCTGGCCAACCGCCAATATATGCTCATCAACTTCCTTGAGGCACCTGTGCTGGCGCTCATTCTGGCCTACTTTACCAAATACATCGCCGGCGAGGGCGGCAATCCGAACATCTTTGTCTTCAGCGGCAACGAGAACCTGCCCATCTACCTGTTTATGGGCGTTGTGGTTTCAATCTTCATCGGCTTGACCGTGAGCGCCGAAGAGATTATCCGCGACCGTCAGCTGCTCAAGCGCGAGTCGTTCCTGAACTTGAGCCACGTAAGTTATCTGAACAGCAAAATCGCAGTTCTGTTTGTGATTTCGGCCATTCAGACGCTCTCGTTCGTGCTCATCGGCAACGCAATAATGGAAATTCACGGAATGACGCTGGCTCACTGGCTGATACTGTTCACCGCTTCGTGCGTGTCGAATATGATTGGCCTGAACATCTCGGCCGCGCTCGACTCGGTTGTCACCATCTACATTCTGATTCCGTTCCTGATTGTGCCGCAGCTGCTTTTCAGCGGAACAATGGTGAAGTTCGACAAACTGAACAAGGCCATCAGCTCATACGAGGTGGTGCCCCCGATTGGCGACCTTATGCCGTCGCGCTGGGCCTACGAGGCAATGGCTGTGAAGCAGTTCCGCGACAACGAGTATATGAAGAACTTCTTCCTGATTGAGCAGAAGAAGAGCGAGGCGGCTTACATCGGCTCGTACCTTGTTCCTGCGCTGAACAACAAGATTGCCAAACTGGCTAACGCCGACGAGGAAACCCGCAATCAGATTATCGGCCTTCTGCACACAGAGGTGACCAAAATCAACAACCGCACACCGAAGCAGCAGTTTGAAAAAGTTGACCTTCTGACGCCTGAAAAATACAATGATGAACTGCAGGAAGAATTGGGCGAGTTCCTTGACAAGACGGCCAAACTCTATCAGCAGAAGCAAAACAAGGCCATCTCGGTTCTCGACCGCGAAATCAGCAACCTGGCCGAAGAGCTGGGCGGCAACAAGGCACTTGTTGAGCTGAAGAAGAACTACACCAACGAGGCGCTGTCGAACTTTGTGCTGAACCGCGTTGATATTGAGAAGATTCACGATATGGGCGACCATTTCATTCAAGTGTCGGACCCCATCTACAAAGAGCCCGAGAGCCACTGCGGCCGCGCCCATTTCTACGCACCGTTCAAGCAGATTGGCAACCTGCAGATTGACACATTCTGGTTCAATATTATGGTTATGTGGCTGATGTGCGGCGCGCTCTACGTGCTGCTTGTGTGCGACGGTCTGCGCTGGACGATTACGAAATTCTCGAAACGACGTTGAGTTTTGATTGCCAACAAAATAAAACCGGGCCTTCCGATGGATGGTTCGGTTTTTTTATGTGAATGAAGATTATATTTTTGCCGTATGCGAATATCACTGGCACCGATGCAGGGCTATACCGAAGCCATTTTCAGGTCGGCAATCAACCGGATTGGCGGCATTGGTGTGTTTTACGCGCCCTTTATCAGGATTGAAAACGGCGAAATCCGCAAAAAACACCTTGCCGACATTGCCCCCGAGAACAACCGGGGACTGAACGTTGTGCCGCAAGTGCTCGCCAACAGCGCCGCCGATATTCTACAAGTGGCCAATGCCGTGGCGACTATAGGCTACACCGAGCTGAACTGGAATCTGGGCTGTCCCTTTCCAATGGTTGCCAAGCGGCAGCTGGGCGCCGGGTTGCTGCCCTACCCCGAAAAAATCGACAGCATACTCACCGAAGTCGAGGCGCAGAGCGACACCGCACTCTCGGTGAAAATGCGGACGGGCTACCTTTCGCCTGACGAGATTTGGCCCGTGCTTGACGCACTCAACCAACATAATATCAAAGAGATAATCATCCATCCACGAATCGGGAAGCAAATGTATAACGGCGAGGCCGACAGTGGCGTTTTGCCCGAGATTATCGCGAAAGCGGCGCACCCGGTGGCCTACAACGGCGACATCCGCACCGCGGAGCAAGCGCACCTTCTGATTGAGAAAAACCCAACCGTGACACACCTGATGATTGGCCGCGGACTGCTCTGGAACCCGTTTCTGGCGCTCGAAATCGCCTGTCAATCGCCAAACGGCTATAACCGCCGCAACCTGCTGATGAACTTTGTTGGCACCATCGCCGAAAGGCAGCTCGACCGCCTTCAAGGTGCCGGCCATTTCCTGCAAAAAATGACAACCTACTGGGAATACTGGTCGGCAATGTTCGACGACGCGCACCGCGCCCTGAAAACCGTCAAAAAATGCCGCTCGGTTGAGGAGTACACCGACAAGGTGCAGGATATTGTGCTTGGTTGGAAGATGGCTGAAATGTGAAGGTTGCAAAAAGCAACCTACCATCGCGATTGATATCACAACACCGATTAAACAATTTATAATTACCTTTGCATAAACGCGAAACAGCAAACGCAATGGAAAATTTCAGCAACAGACGCTATCCTGTAGGGATACAGACGTTCTCGGAAATTATTCGGGAAGAACAGAACTAAATGCGAGGCAGGGGCGAAAGCCCCTATTGTTTAATATATACCACAAATCAAGTCCCATCGAAGTCCATTATTCTATAGAATAAATATCTATAAATCATTCAATTTGTATTTTCTTACTAAAAATTTAGTAAAAAACACTCCAAACTGTTGCGCATATAATTTTATGTACTATGTTTGTAGTACGAAAAATTTAGGAGATTATGGAAACAAAAACAGAAAACCGCAATCAGTCGCTTACGAAAGCGGAATTGCACCTGATGAACATTTTGTGGGACAAGGGCAAGGCCACTGTGCAGCAAATTCACGACGTGCTTGCCGAGCCAAAACCGGCTTACACAACCACGCTCACCGTTATGCAGATTCTTACAAAGAAGGGCGTAGTGGGGTTTGAGAAAAACGGGAAAGCCAACGTCTATCACCCATTGCTATCGCGCGAGGACTACATTGGCGGCTTTATGAACGACGCCTGCGACAACGTTTTTGGCGGGTCGATGCGGTCGTTCTTCTCATTCTTCGCCAAGAGCGAAAAAATCAGCCGCGAGGAACTTGCAGAGATTCTAAAGGAAATGGATAAGGGCGATGAACCGAAAAACACAAATGATAAATAGGATTCAAAAATCGGACGCACGCGGTGCGTCCCTACAAACACCCAACACCTAATACCCAACACCCAATTAAACACTAACTACTAATACCATACAACTATGCTACTTATCTTTTTGAAATTCATTGCTTCGGCTGCGCTTTTATTCGTGTTCTACAGGATTGTTCTGCGCGGAAAAGCCAGCTACGCTGTTAGTCGGGCATATCTGCTTGCCCTGCCGATTGTCAGTCTGATAATCAGCGTTCTGACGTTCGAGGTTTACCCAACGGGAACCGAGTTTGCCATTGAGCAGATTGACTTCGGCCACCACACCGCGCCAGCCGTGTCCGTTGAGACCGACTATGTGCCCGACATTGCGCCCGCACAAGCGACCACCGCACCAGCTGCACCCGTAGCCGTGCCCACCACCGCACCGGCTGCCGAACCCGTTCAGGTAAAGCAACCAATTGTTATCGATTGGATGGCGATGCTCAAGTGGACGGTTCCGGCCATATCGCTGCTGTTGTTGCTGTTGGCGGCCTATCATATTGGTAAAGTATTGGCTATCAAATCGAAAATGGATGTTGAAAACACCGCCGAGGGCTATAGCCTGATTAGCTCGCCAAGTGTCAACACGCCTTTCTCGTTCGCAAAAACCATTTTTCTGCCCGCGAGCCTTCACGAGCCGGGAAAGAGTATGATTATACGCCACGAGAAGGCGCATATCCGCCACCGCCACTATGCCGACGTGTGGTTTATGGAGTTGATAACCAGACTGTTTTGGTTCAATCCGTTTGTGTGGCTCAGCCGCAATGAGCTGCGCAACGTGCACGAGTTCCAGGCCGACCACGACGTGATTGCGTCCGATGTCAGCATAAGTGCCTACCAGACAACGCTTTTGGAGATGGTGATGAACGTGTCGAGCCCTGTGGTGAACGGCTTCAACCACTCGTTTATCCGCCAGCGGTTTATCGAGATGAAAAAATCGGCTGTCGGCACACTCGGCCGCGTGGCAAAAATCGGCACCTTGGCGTGGATTGGCGTAATGTTCTGCGCGTTCACCTTCACTGAAAAGAAAGCTGAACCGAATCCTGCAGTACCGTCACCCGACGAAACTTATGTTACGCAGAAGCTACTGTTGGAATGTGAATCGATGGTAAACTATTCACATTTGCTTACTAAAAATTGGGTTTTTATTGACAAAATACCCACCTCTCCCGACAAACGTGCACTCAAAAAGATTCATAACGAGGATTATCCAAAGTTGCAGGCGGAATTGTCAGAAGTTTCGGAAAAATGGAACGATACCAACCGCAAAGAACTTGAATCGATATTCTCATTTATCAACGATTCGCTTTTCGCTTACCAAAAAGCGATAATGAAATCATTAAATACATTCGACGATTACAATGACTTCTTTAAATGTATGAAAGCGGAGATGATGGTTGAAGATGGCGGAGATGAGACAAATGCCGCAAACAAAGTTACAACCCGCATTCGCGCGCTTATCGAGAAAATCAAGGTTCCCGCAACAACACAGGCAACCACTAAAAATGTCCCTGCGCAAACACTTGGTGCCGGCAAGTTCGTAATCGAGGGCTCGGTTGACCCGGGCATAACCGACTCGTGCTACCTGATTTATTTTGCCGACGACAACTTCGAGATTGTTGAAACGCCCGTGGCTTGCGTGCCTGTGGTGGATAAGAAGTTCCACTACGAGGCTGAGCTCAACGACCTGACTGTGTGCCGAATCCGCTGTATATTCCCCGGCGGCGAGATTTGCTCGGATTGGATTGAGACCTTTGCCGCGCCCGGCGTTACATTTGGGTTGACGGTTCACAACGGATTTTATACGCAAACAAACCAACAAAGCTATATGTCGAAAATTCGCCGCTTGGCCGACACTTACTGCAAGAACCACCACCTGAACGACGGTGTGGCCAAGCCCGAAGGTTTGTACAACACTTGGGAGAACGTGAAATACGGCATTTGGAACAATCAAAAGGTTAAGAAAGTCGAATTCTGCGAGAAAAAGACCATTCTAACCCTTTCGGAGGAGCATTGGGCGCGTGGCAATTTGAATTCCGATGTCTGCTTGCGCGATTCGGCGGGCAATCTTTACAAAATGTTGCACAACGAGAGCAGCGGCAACCGCTACATTGACTATATCCGCGGCGCTCGCTACGCCTTCGAGCCGCTGCCGAAAGGTGTTACCAAATTCGATTTAGTGTCGAAAATCAATCCAAACGTTCCCCAATTCTTCTCTCAATTTGCCGGAAATGTAAAAGCCAGTGATATGAATGTGATTGTGGCGGACATTACCGAGAATTTGAACGCCAACCAAAAACCGAACTTCAGCATTACATTCAAAACCGAACTCACAAACGAGATTTCAGGCTGTACATTTGAAATTATGAGCGAAAACGAGATGCAGATAGGCAACACTCGGTTGTTGGGCGATATCGACCTTGACAATAACGGCGAAGGCACATTCAGCACCTATCTCGACGAGCCGTGTATAGTATGGGTTCTGCAAACTATGGCCGACGGAGCAGCGATAAAGGCCTACCAAATAAGTATTCCGTTTGTGCCAGGCGAGAACGCGCAGTTCACATTAACGTCAACCGGAATTAAGCGAGACGAAGGACCGGGATTTAGGATGGAAATGCCTTCGTACCAACTGACCGGCTCAAAATTCTACACCGAATGGGAGAAAGCCGAGAAGAAATTCAAAGAAATATTTGACAAACAAGGCGATAAGGCCAATGCCGCCATTAATGAATATGTGAAAAAGAACGCCAACAATCTTGGTTTGGTAATGCAATATCTGATAGGACCTTGGAATGCCGATTACAGCATTCTGCCCGAAAAAACTTTGCAAAACCCGATGGTGAAACTTCTGAAACAACGCAACGATGCGTGGGCAAAAAATAGAGAAGAATCGCAAAAGTGCCGTGAGGAAGCTCGCGCCAACACCGCACCAGGCAAGATGTTCGCCGATTTGGATTTGCAGAATATGAGCAACCCCAACAACCGCCCGAGCCTGTCGGACCTCGTGGGCAAGGGTCGGCACGTGCTCGTGAATTTCTGCTATCCGCCCGAAGAAAAAAGTAAAGAAACGGGAAAAGCAATCGATGCTCTGCTTGAAAAGTACAAAGGAAAACCAATCGACGCAATTTCTGTTGTGTGCAACCATATTTCAGGACCCGACTATTTCAAAGAATCTCTTAAAGGTTTTGATGTCAGCCACAAGGTGTATTACGATGTAAATCACCAAGCCAACAGAACGTATGGAATTGGCAACGGCATAATACTCTTCGGCCCCGATGGCACAATTCTGAAACGCGATATTCCCGCAGACGATTTGGAGAAGGCGGTGGAAGAGATTCTGAATTAGAAAAACTATGCTAACAAACAACTAACCATTTTTCTACTAACTGACAACTAACCTGAAAACCAAGCTCTACGGGCAAATGCGCATGGCGATTTGATGCATAGGGAATGTTTATAGTCGCAAAAAAAAACACTGGCAAACGGGCGCGAACCAAGTCAAAACCAACATCCTACCCGATTCGCGGCCAACCTGCCGGCTTCCCAACCCCAACTATGTTTCTCATCACGCTGCCGCAAATGCTTGTAGAGCTGTTTTTTATAACTAAAACAGAATAGTCCTGAAATAGCGTTACAAAAAAAGTAATCCTAAATGAAAGAGAAAGTTAATGAGCACTTCACATTTTCCGTTTACGTTTAAGTTTTTAGTTTACGTTTTATTATTACCTTTGCCCCCGTTGTGGAAAGATTTGAGTTGATTGCAACCACAGAAAAAAATGCTAAAGCACGATTTTCAATTGCACCTTCCCTTGTTTTTCCCATCAGTTAAGTTTCTAATTTAAAACTTTATAGATATGGGTTATTTATTTACTTCAGAGTCGGTTTCGGAAGGACATCCTGACAAAGTTGCCGACCAAATTTCAGACGCGCTTGTTGACCGCTTTCTCGCTTTCGACCCCAAATCGAAGGTGGCTTGCGAAACGCTTGTAACAACCGGACAGGTGGTGCTTGCCGGCGAAGTCCGCAGCGACGCCTACATCGACGTGCAGGAAGTTGCGCGCCGCGTCATCAACCGAATTGGCTACACCAAGGGCGAGTATCGTTTTGAAGGCGACTCGTGCGGCGTGCTCTCGGCCATTCACGAACAGTCGGCCGACATCAACCGTGGTGTTGAGCGTGCCAACCATATGGACCAGGGCGCCGGCGACCAGGGAATGATGTTCGGTTACGCTTGCTCAGAGACCGACAACTATATGCCGCTGCCGCTCGAACTTGCTCACAGTCTGCTCATTGAGTTGGCCGCCATCCGTCGCGAAGGCAAGGTGATGACCTATCTGCGCCCCGACGCAAAAAGCCAGGTGACAATTGAGTACGACGACAACAACCAGCCGAAACGTATTGATACAATCGTTGTTTCGACACAGCACGACGAGTTCGATGCCGATGAGCCGATGCTTGCCAAAATCAAGCAGGATGTGAAAGACATTTTGATTCCGCGCACCGTGGCCAAACTGCCGGCCCGCGTTCAGAAACTGTTCGACGGAACCTTCACGTTGCACGTGAACCCCACGGGCAAGTTTGTGATTG
>Ga0247611_10011454_pt1 | contig 10233 bp, 8 predicted proteins | sample 177DNAGHGhighgp2_FD_192422 | JGI IMG/M metagenome (GOLD analysis project Ga0247611, IMG submission 192422) | Sheep rumen microbial communities from Palmerston North, Manawatu-Wanganui, New Zealand - 1770 DNA GHGhigh gp2 | ecosystem: Host-associated > Mammals > Digestive system > Stomach > Rumen ... | reverse complement strand
AAGGTCCACACCTCGAGAACGGCCGTATGATCTATGCCTCTAAGACTTACGAGAACCTCGATGCCACCCGTAAGGCTGGTTTGTGGGGTGTCTCTATGCCCCGTCGTTACGGCGGTCTGAACCTGCCTAACGCTGTGTTCTCCATGCTCTCTGAGATGATCTCGGCTGCTGATGCTGGTTTCCAGAACATCTGGAGCCTGCAGAGCTGTATCGACACACTCTATGAGTTTGGTAGCGAGGAGCAGCGCCAGAAGTATATCCCCCGCGTTTGTGCCGGTGAGGGTATGAGTATGGACCTCACAGAGCCTGATGCTGGTTCCGACCTGCAGCGCGTGATGTTGAAGGCTACCTTCGACGAAAAGGAGAACTGCTGGCGTCTGAACGGTGTGAAGCGCTTCATCACCAATGGTGACAGCGACATCCACCTCGTGCTGGCTCGTTCGGAGGAAGGCACCAAGGACGGACGCGGTCTGTCGATGTTCATCTACGACAAGCGTCAGGGTGGCGTGAATGTACGTCACATCGAGCACAAGCTCGGTATCCACGGTTCTCCCACCTGTGAGCTCACCTATAAGAACGCTAAGGCAGAGCTCTGCGGCTCAACCAAGATGGGCCTTATCAAGTACGTGATGGCCCTGATGAACGGTGCCCGTCTGGGTATCGCTGCACAGTCAGTAGGTGTTGAGCAGGAGGCTTACAACGAGGGTCTGGCTTACGCTAAGGAGCGTCAGCAGTTCGGCGATAAGATTATCAACTTCCCCGCTGTTTACGATATGCTCAGCCGCATGAAGGCCAAGCTCGATGCTGGTCGTGCTTTGCTTTATGAGACAGCTGCCTATGTTGACATCTACAAGTGCCTGGAGGACATTGAGCGCGACCGCAAGCTCACGCCCGAGGAGAAGCAGGAGTGCAAGACCTACAAGCGCTTGGCCGATGCTTTCACACCACTGGCCAAGGGTATGAACTCAGAGTACGCCAACCAGAATGCCTACGATGCCATCTCGATTCACGGTGGTTCAGGTTTCATCATGGAGTACAAGAGCCAGCGCCTGTTCCGCGACGCACGTATCTTCTCTATCTACGAGGGTACCACCCAGCTGCAGGTAGTGGCCGCTATCCGCTACATCACCAACGGCACCATGCTGGCTAATATCAAGGAGATGGCCGCCGCCACCACTCCCTCCAAGTCATTGGAGGGCCTCAAAGTCCGTGTCGATCGCCTCATCCCCGTTTACGAAGAGGCTCTGAACAATGTGAAGGCCCTTGACAATCAGGACGCTCAGGACTTCCTTGCCCGTCGTCTCTACGATATGACCGCTGAGTTAGTAATGAGCCTGCTCATCCTTCGTGACGCTACCAAGGCTCCCGAGCTTTTCGAGAAGAGTGCTAACGTCTATGTTCGCATGGCCGAGGAGGACATCCTTGGTAAGAGCGCATACATCAAGGTCTTCCAGGTTGAAGACCTCGAGAGCTTTAAGGCTGCTCAACCAGAAGAAGATTAATGACTGAACAAGAATTGGACGAAAGAGTCAACCGTGCGGTTGATAATTTCATGGCCGGATATGGCTGCTGCCAAAGTGTGGTGGCAGCCTTTTCCGACCTGTATGGACTGGACGAGACCCTCGCCAAACGCATCGCCGCCGGCTTTGGCGGCGGTGTAGGGCGCATGAGGATGATGTGCGGTGCCGTCTCTGGCATCGTCATGCTCGTAGGACTTGACTGCGGGCAAACAGAAGGCTCGGACCGCGAGGGCAAGTCGGCCTGCTACAAGGTGGTTCAGGAGTTACTGGAGAAATCACGCCAGGAGAACGGTAGCCTCATCTGTGCAGAGATTCTGGGCATCAAGGGCTACGAGAAAGCCCCATCGAACTACATCGCCTCGCCACGCACGGCTGAGTACTACAAGACGCGACCCTGTGCCGCGAAGGTAGAGAGTGCCGCCCGCATCTTCGCCGAATACTTAAAGAACAAATAACAAAGAATCGCTCAGGTCACCCCGAGCGATTCTTTGTTTTCATACCGTCACTTTGTAGAGCGAATGGACATCGCGCTGGTGGGTGACCAGTTCCATGATTTCTTCATCAGTAGTCAGGTTGAAGTCACCTGGTACCGTGTTCTTCAGTGCCGCAGCCGCCAGCGAGTAGTTCAGCTGGCGCTGTCTGTCACCCGGGAAGGCCTTGATGGCATGCAGGAAGCCGGCCATAAAAGCATCGCCCACGCCCACGGGGTCAACGACGTCGGGGATATCGAGGACCGGTGCCTCAAGCAACTCGCCGTCAGTCCAAAGCAGGGCCGTCAGCGTGTGGTGGTTCGACGACACCATGTTGCGCATGCCCATAAGCCAGTTACGACAGCGCGGATACTGCCGGTGCAGGTCATCGAACCACGTCCGGTACTCGTCCATCTGCATTTTGAAGTTGGAGTCGGTGGCCGTGAAGGGCGGCTGTGCCCGCTGACTGAGGAACTCAAACTCGATGGCATCGCCAAACATCATATCACAGCGTGAGAGCATATTGCAGAGTGTCTCACGCGGGTCGGCACCGTAGCGCCACAGGTTCTTGCGGTAGTTAATGTCGAAAGAGATGGTGACACCCATCTCATCGGCAATATCAAGAGCCTCGAAGGTGGCGTCTGCGGCATTCTTCGAAATGGCGGCCGTGATGCCAGAGACATGGAGCACACTGACGTCCTTCAGGATGTCGTGCCAGGGAATCATGCCCGGCTCTAGCTCACTATAGGCAGAGCCGTTACGATCGTAGATGACCTTAGCGGCACGCATGCCTGCCGACGGCTCAAAATAGTAGGTACCAATACGCTGCCCGCCGAAGAGCACACGGCGGCAGTTGACACCCAGCTCCTGCAGGTTAAGTACGCCGGCACGTCCGACAGGCGTGTCGGGCAGGCGTGTGATATACTCTACCTCATCGCCCAGTGAGGCAAGGCTCACGGCAACGTTGGCTTCGCTGCCGCCATACTTACTGGTGAACATGTCACCTTGTGTGAGCCGCATGTGCCAGGGCTTGGAGAATCGGAGCAACAGTTCTCCGAAAGTTACGATACGTTGATTCGTCATTGTTTTGCGTGTCTTATTTAGTTTTATCATTGTCACTGATGGAGGAACATCACCAGCAGAGGGATGGTCAGCATAGAGAGCAGCGTTGTAATAAAGGTCACCTCGGTGATCAGTGTCGTATCACGGTTATACTTCAGACAGAGGATGGTGCCATAGGTGGCGACTGGCATGGCAATGACCACGGTGTTGATGTCAACCACCAGGGGCGAAAACTGAAAGAGGCGACCTAGGAAATAGACCGCCAGGGGGATGACGGCCAGACGCAGAACGGTGGTGGCATAGACCGTAGCATTGCCCAGCATGGTGCGTAGGGAGAGCTGCGACATGGACGAGCCGATGATCAGCAGGGCAGCAGGCACCGTGATGTTACCAATCATGGTGAGCGGCTGACTCACATAGCCAGGGATGCCGTCGACCTCAAGGGCCACAATGAGCATCGTCAGGTAGGCAGCAATCATCGGCGTGCTGTAGAGCACCTTCTTCTGAAAGCGGGACTTGCCCACCTCTTGCCCACCAGAGATAAGAATGGTACCGACGGTAAAAACGGCAAACGTGTTGACCACATTGAGGACGGCTGCATAGAACACCGCCTCATGGCCAAAGATGGAGGCCACGACAGGATAACCCATGAAACCCACATTACCGAACATCAGTGCAAAGCCAACAGGTCCTTCATCGGCCTTGCTGCGTGTCAGGAAGCGAGGCAGCCAGAAAGCAACAGCCGTCAACACGACATAGGTGAGAACGCTGATGGCCAGCAGTGGCAGGATGTAGCGGCGGTCGGGCAGCTCACCTGTCATAGACGATGAGAGGATCAGTGCCGGGCAGGTGATATTGATGACCAGTCGTGACAACTGGCGGTCAAAATCACCACCCAGATAGCCCAGTCGGCCGGCAACATAGCCGACAACGACCACGGCGAAGAGGGTTACCATCACTTCTATCATGCGCTCACTCTGTTTCTTTCAGGTACTAAAAAGCCTCATTGATGACTCGCTCCACCACTGTGGGGAAGTGCAGCATCTCCAACTGGTGCTCCTTCTCGGCAATGTCATCGATAGTATCATCGGGCGACAAAGCACAGCGATACTGGGCGATAATCTCACCACCATCGCATACTGGCGTCACCCAATGGACAGTCATGCCCGTCTCGGTCTCACCGGCAGCCTTCACGGCCTCATGGACGTGGTGACCCCACATTCCCTTGCCGCCATACTTCGGCAACAAGGCCGGATGGAGGTTGACAATGCGACGAGGGAAGGCGTCAATAAGGAAGTTGGGGACGAGCGGCAGGAAGCCTGCCAGCACAATAAAACGGATGCCGTACTGACGGAGTAACGGCATCATCACCTCGGCATCATTCAACTCGGCCTTGGCTACGACCGCCGTCGGCACGCCTAGGTTTCTGGCACGTACCAAGGCATAAGCGTCAGGTTTGTTACTCACCACGAGGGCGCAGTTAACGCGGTCGCTGTCGGCGAAGTACTTAATGAGGTTCTCACAATTCGAGCCACTACCAGACACGAATATCGCTATATTTATTTTTTCCATATTTCTTCTAATAATATTTCAACAAGACGGGGGACGGCATAATCGTCCAGATCTTCCTCCCGAATCCAGAAGTAGTCATCAGGCAATGCAGGACGCAAATCCGTCTCCAACAGGTAGAAGTCAGCGTAGATAACACGGTGGGTCAGCACGTGCTTCACGTTTTGGCGCAATAGTGTTGCACCACTTGGGACATCCTCTGTCAGTAATGGTTCGTAAAGGCCCTGCCAGATATCGCCAGGACCTCTGCGATGGATGGCTGTCTCACCCTGGCACCGTACATATATATATATAAGGTGGCGCTTGCCTACTTTGAGAGTCCTGAGCTTCACTGGAAGTTCATGAACCCTGTTGGTACGAGCGGCTTCACAAGACTCTATCAGAGGACACGCGTCACAATGAGGCGATTGGGGGGTACACTGAATGGCACCGAAGTCCATGATGGCCTGGTTGTATTCAGAGGAGAGAGGAGAGAGGAGAGAGGAGAGAGATCTGTCAACAGGCAGAAGGGATTGAGCCAAGGCCTGAAACGTCTTTTTTCCTTCGGTTGTATTGATGGGGGTATCTACTCCGAAATGACGGGCAAGCACACGGTACACATTCCCGTCGACGACGGCCGTAGGCAGTCCGAAGGCAATGCTCCCAATAGCGGCAGCGGTATAGTCACCGACGCCTTTGAGTTTCCGGATTTCATCGAGGGTATTGGGGAAATTGCCAAGGGCGACGATTTGCTTGGCTGCGTAGTGAAGATTGCGTGCTCGACTGTAGTAGCCCAGTCCCTGCCACTCACGCAGCACCTCGTCCTCGGTAGCAGCTGCCAGCGCATTGACCGTGGGCCAGCGCCGCATGAACCGTTCCCAGTATTCCCACCCCTGCCGAACCTGTGTCTGTTGCAGGATAATCTCCGAGAGCCAGATGGCGTAGGGATCTCTCGTCCCTCGCCATGGCAATTCACGGCCGTTCTCACGGAACCAACGGAGGAGAGTCGAGGAAAACTCGATCATACGACTTAGGGGACTTATACGACTCATACGACTTATGGGACTTACAGTTTCCCTTGCTCTCCAAGATAAGAGTCTTTGAATCCCAAGAAATAGAGCACACCGTCAAGACCGATGGTATTGATGCTCTGCTTGGCGTTGGCCACCACACGCGGCTTGGCGTGGAAAGCAATGCCAAGACCAGCCTCCGAAATCATCGGCAGGTCGTTGGCACCATCACCCACGGCAATCGTCTGCGCCAGGTTCACTTTCTCCACCTGTGCAATGAGCTTCAGCAGCTCCGCCTTGCGCTGGCCATCGACAATCTCACCGACGTAACGGCCAGTCAACTTACCATCATCACCTATCTCCAGTTCATTGGCATACACATAGTCGATGCCGTAGCGTCGCTGCAAGTATTCGCCAAAGTAGGTAAAGCCACCACTGAGGATGGCAATCTTATAGCCGCAACGCTTCAGAATGGTCATCAGACGGTCAACGCCCTCGGTGATAGGCAGATGCTCGGCAATGTCTTGCATGACACTGACATCGAGACCCTTTAGCAGCGCCACACGACGAGTGAAACTCTCCTTGAAGTCTATCTCGCCGCGCATGGCACTCTCGGTAATGGCCCTTACCTCAGCGCCCACACCGTTACGCTCTGCCAGTTCGTCGATGCACTCGGTCTGGATGAGTGTGGAGTCCATATCGAAACAGATGAGACGGCGCATACGGCGGAACATATCATCACGCTGGAACGAGAAATCAATCTCCATCTCCTGCGACAGTTTCATCAGCCTCCGCTGCATCTCCTGCCGGTTCTGAGGCTCGCCGCGCAACGAGAACTCAATGCAGGCACGCACATGCTTGGCGGGGTTCTTGATGCTTTTGCGACCCGTCAGTCGGACAATGCCGTCGATGTTAAAGCCTTGTTCGGCAATGATTCGTGTGGCACCCTCAATCTGACGAGCCTCCAGCTGACGCCCCATAACCATCAAGATATAGCGGTTCTTGCCTTGGTGGTTCACCCAGTCCTCGTATTCATCGTCTGTGATGGGCGAGAAACCGATATTCACATTCAGTTCCGTGGCCTTGAACAGCAGCTCTTTCATCACCTGTCCGGAATGCATCTCATCCATGCGAATGAGGATACCAAGCGACAAAGTGGAGTGGATGTCTGCCTGTCCGATATCCAGGATCTGTGCGTCATACTTCGCCAGGATACCCATTACCGAGGCTGTCAGTCCCGGACGGTCCTGTCCCGTGATGCGCACCAGTATCTGTTCTGCCTTATTCCTTGTCTGTTCCATACGTACTTCACTTTTGGTTTGCAAAGATACGAATAAGCGGCGAGACCGCAAAGGGAATCGCCGCATTTTATGCTTTTTGAAGCTAATACCTTTACACCAGATGGCTGATGAGACTCTCGCGGTCACCTGGCAGCATGTCGATGACCGGAATCTCAATCATCGTGTAACAGCCGGGCTGCAGACGCATGGAGGCACGAGCCACATTGACCAGCACCTGACCGGTGAGAGCAGGGTTGTTGATGCTCATATTGAACTCCAGACGCTGGTTCTGCGTCTGGCCGCTGACGCCCTTGCGGACGAGGTGCACACCGTGTCCCATGTCACGGACATCGTCAACCGACTCCACTTGGAAGACATGTGTCTCGTCGTTGGCAAAATAGGGGTCGGCCTTGATAGCTGCCGTGACGTCCTCCAGCTTGGCGCCATCCTCCAGTTCTACATAGACCATGCGGCGATGGATGCCCTCACCGAGGGGTATGGTCATCGAGAGCGCATTCTTGACACCTGACTTTGAACGGACACAGACACTGTGTCCCATCGACATGCCAGGACCGAAGTTGGTATAGCTAAGGCCCTTGGGGGCAAGGCTCTGCATGAGCGTGCGGACAATGCTGTCGCTACCCGGATCCCAACCGGCTGCAATGACGCTGACGGTCTTTGTCTCCAGATTGATGGGCATCAGCGCGCGACGGTAGTCGAGAATGGAGGTGTGTATGTCGAAAGAGTCGACCGTATTGATGCCAAGCGGCAGAATCTGCTTGGCATACTCCTCACACGAACGGGTCGGCGTGGCGAGGATAGCGACATCGACGTCTTTCAGTTCACGGATGTCCTTGACCACATCATAAGATGCCAGTTCGGCAGGCTTGTCCTGTGCGCCGTTACGACGCACGATGCCTGCTACTTCGAAGTCAGGTGCGGCCTCCAGAGCCTGAAGGGCGTACTTGCCAATGTTGCCGTAACCAACGACGGCTGCTCTGATTTTTTTCATCTTTATTCTTATCTTTTTGATGGTTATTTCGCGGTTTCGGCTGCAAAAGTACACAAAAAGAACGAAACCGACAACAAAACGACAGAAAAATATCTTCTTTTCCTTATCAACTTACAATCTGTCACTCTGCCCATACAATAAATGGGCTAAAGTGTGCGTTATTAATAGCGTATATATACATTTTGTGACATTATGATTGAATACATCAAAGGCGAGCTCACCGAGCTGACGCCTGCTCTGGCTACGGTTGAAGCCGCCGGTGTGGGCTACGGGCTGAACGTCTCGCTGACCACATTCAGCGCCATTCAGGGAAAGAAAGAGGTCAAGCTGTGGGTCTACGAGGTTATCCGTGAAGACACACATATGCTCTACGGCTTCTACAGCAAGAAAGAACGCGAGATGTTCACACAGCTCATCACCGTCAACGGCGTGGGGGCCAACACGGCTCGCATGATGCTGTCTGGCATGAGCGTCTCTGAGCTGTGCAACGCCATCTCAACCGGCAATGCCAAGCTGATACAGAGCATCAAGGGCATCGGAAAGATGACGGCGCAACGCATCATCGTTGACCTGAGGGACAAGATCGTGGCACTGGGCATCACCGATGAGATTCCTGCTGGCGGCGCCATGGCGACACCGGTCAACAACGAAGTGAAGGACGAGGCCGTCTCTGCCCTGACCATGCTGGGCTTCGCCCCCGCCCCCACACAGAAGGTGGTCATCCAGATTCTGCAAGAGCAACCCACACTGCCCGTCGAACAAGTGGTTAAACTGGCATTGAAACAGATCAAATAGTTGAAACGGGTCGCGTACATATTAATAATACTGCTCAGTGTGACGGCATTGGCGTTACCTCCGCAGGATGACAAGACGACGGTGAAGAAGCCGGTGCCTAAGGCACAGCCGAAAGCCGCTGTCGATGACGATGTCATCCCCGACTCACTGTTGCACGCCCGGTGGAGAATACAGAGGACCACGCCCATAGTGACTGCCGACCTCGACTCATCAGCCCTTGACCTCCGCCTGCCGGACAACATCCGGCAGCAAGCCGTCTACGACGACTCTTTAGGGTTCTACTTCATCGGTTCAAAAATAGGCGACTCATACCTGAATGCCCCCATCCTCATGACGCCCGAGGAGTACATGCACTGGACTGAGAAGCGCCAGCGCGAGCGGTTCTTCCGCGACAAGAACACAACCGCCTACAACGAGCAGGGCAAGGAGAAGTTCTCATTCTCAGACATGCACTTCGACCTGGGACCGGCAGAAAAGATTTTCGGTCCTGGCGGTGTCCGCATCAAGACGCAGGGAACGGCCGAGCTGAAGATGGGTGCCACGATGAAGAACATCGACAACCCATCGCTGCCCATTCGCAACCGCAAGACCACAGCATTCGACTTTGACGAGAAGATCAACCTGAACGTCAACGGCAAAGTTGGCGACAAGGTGAACATGAACTTGAACTACAACACCGATGCCACCTTCGACTTCGACACGAAGAACCTGAAACTGAAGTTTGAAGGCAAGGAGGACGAGATTATCAAGCTTGTGGAAGCCGGCAACGTGACGTTCCCGTCAAACAACTCACTGGTGAAAGGTGCCTCGAGCCTGTTTGGTGTTCGTACCGACATGCAGTTCGGCAAACTCAAGCTACAGACAGTGCTGTCGCAGAAAAAGTCGACGTCGAAAAGTGTCTCCAGCAAGGGCGGCACACAGACCACACCCTTCGAGATTGACGCTGCCGACTATGAGGAGAACCGTCACTTCTTCCTCTCGCAGTTCTTCCGCAATATCTACGACAAGGGCATGTCCACGCTCCCGAACATCACCACAGGCATCAAGATCAACCGTGTCGAAGTGTGGGTGACCAACAAGACCGGAACGACGTCGAACACACGTAACATCGTCGCCTTCACCGACCTGGGCGAGAATCAGCGAATCTCTAACCCCGTGTGGAGCACCTTAGGCGAGATAGCCCCCTCAAACCAGGCTAACACGGAGTATTCCACGCTGGTGGCCAATGTCGATTCCACCCAGCGCAGCATTGACAACATCACGTCGGCACTGGAGGCCATACCGGGCATCAAGGGCGGCACCGACTATGAGAAACTGGCATCGGCCCGACTGCTTTCTTCCTCTGAGTACAATGTCAACACCTCACTGGGATACATCTCACTGAAGACCGGCCTGCAGACCGACCAGGTGCTGGCCGTCGCTTTCGAGTACACCTATGGCGGACGCACCTATCAGGTCGGTGAGTTCGCCTCTGACATCACGAATATCAGCCAGGCGCTCTTCGTCAAGTCACTGAAGAACACATCGAACAACCCA
>Ga0247611_10011453_pt1 | contig 10234 bp, 10 predicted proteins | sample 177DNAGHGhighgp2_FD_192422 | JGI IMG/M metagenome (GOLD analysis project Ga0247611, IMG submission 192422) | Sheep rumen microbial communities from Palmerston North, Manawatu-Wanganui, New Zealand - 1770 DNA GHGhigh gp2 | ecosystem: Host-associated > Mammals > Digestive system > Stomach > Rumen... | reverse complement strand
TTACCCATAATTTCCAAACCAAAAGGTAAATTATCATAATACCCAAGAGGAATTGTTATACTAGGATATCCTATTGTTGAAGACATAGTACCACTAACATTTTTTAACATATAATTATTTCCTTTACTATATATTTCGTTCTTAGTAGTCGGATAAATTACATAATCTAAGTTATACTTATTATAAATATTATTCATATATTCCTTAGCTAAATTCATATACTTAATTGTATTATTATAATTCTTATTACTATAATTACATGACTTATAATAACCTGATAAACCAAATACTTTTTCTTTACTTTTAACTAAATCCCCAAAACTTCTTATAGATCCTGTAGTACCCTTTATATATTCATTAAAAGCCTTACACATCGTATAACCAGCAACTGACAAATTATTATACTTAGAAAAAGTATTAGTATATATATCATCTAAATAAACTATTTCTACGTTCTTTTGACTCATCTTATTTATTTCATTATCAAACATTTCTTTAATAGGAAGAAAAGGCGCATTAAGTACACCATATCCCTCTTTACCATTACCTTCATACAAATTCTTAGGAACGCCTATTATAATTGTTTTATCACTATCTATTACATAATCAGACTTTTCATCAGATAATATTCCCCATATAATTCTACTATCAGTAATACTCTTACTTATAATACCAACTGTATCTCGATTAATATCGTAATTAATAACCCCTTTCGAAGATATTTTCCCAGTCGTCGGTCTAATTCCTACCAAACCTGCCGCAGCTGCCGGAAGCCTAACGGAAGAATTTGTATCAGTTCCTAAAGCCACACTTCCAAAAGAAAGAGCCACCGAAACAGCACTGCCCCCGCTACTCCCATAAGAACTATAACCAAGTCTATAAGCATTACTAACATAACCAAAAGAACTATAACTATCTTTTGCTGAAAAAGCAAATTCACTCATATTAGCTTTAGCAATAATTAATGCCCCTTCACTTTTCAATTTTTTAATAACATCAGCATCTTCTAAAGGATAATTATCAGCTAAAGCTTTAGCTCCTGCCGTTGTTGGCATTCCTTTAACATCTATATTATCTTTTACTATTATTGGAATGCCTTCCAATATTCCTCTTTTTTTATTATTTTTTCTTAATTCATCAGATTCTTTAGCTTCCTCAATAATATTAGGATTTACTGTAATAATAGCATTATAATCACTATTATAAGTATTAATTCTATCTAAGTATAATTTAACTAATTCTTCTGAAGAAATTACTCCTTTATCTAAATAATCTATAGCTTCACTCATAGTTATTTTAGTCACATCAATAACACTCTTATTAAGAGCGTTAACTTCCATTATAAATAAAGATACAATTATAACTATTAAACCTGCTATTTTTTTCATCTTCATCACAATAACTAGTATAACATACTTTTTATATATACAGTATTATTAACCTCCATTGTTTTTGTTTTGCCTTTTGCGAAGTTTTAATTCCCATTATTTCCTTATTATTATCTTCACAAGTTTTCAATTCATATCGAAGATTCTTAACGCTCATTCCTAATGATTCATAAAACTCTATTGCTTATTTAACACTTGCCTCAAAACTATTTGTTAAATAGATTTTATTAGCGCTTTTTATCTGATTAAGTAATATTAGTCTTCCCCTTAAATGCTGTATATAATACTTTCAAACCAATACCTCCATCACCAAAAAAATAATTTTATATAAATTATCATATTTACACATTTTATATATCATAATAAATAAAAAAAGTAGATATTATCTTTCAATATCTACTATTCTTTAAAAGTAAACATATAATCTAGAATTTGAACATCATCACCTCGTTGAGCACCAAGACGTTCCAACTCTTCCTCTACTCCCATTCCTCTTAGTTTTCTAGCAAATCTTAAAGCACTTTCATCTTCTTGGAATTTAGTCATTCTAAATAACTTTTCAATCTCAGCACCTTTAATAATCCAAACTCCTTCTGAATCTCTAGTTATTGTATAAGGCTTTTCGTTTTTAAATTTATAAATAATATGACTTTCGAATTTTGTATCTTCATATAAAGGCTCTAATTCCGTATTATCAAGTAAATCTGCTATTTCAACCATCATATTATCTAAACCTTGATTATTAATAGCACTAATTTCTATCACTTTTAACTTAGGAAATTTTTTCTTAAATTTTTTTAAATTATCTTTAGCAGCAGGTAAATCCATTTTATTAGCGACAATTATTTCTGCCTTACGTGCTAATTTTTCATCATATTTTTCTAATTCTTTTCTAATTTGTTTATAATCATCAATAGGATTTCTACCTTCAAAAGATCCCATATCTATAACATGAACTATGATTTTTGTACGCATTGCATGTTTTAAAAATCTTTCACCAAGCCCCGCTCCTTCTGAAGCTCCTTCAATTAACCCTGGTAAATCAGCCATAACAAATCTTCTACCATCTTTTAAATTTATTACACCCAAATTAGGAGCTAACGTAGTAAAATGATATGCAGCTATTTTAGGAGAAGCATTACTAATTAAAGATAAAATTGTACTTTTACCAACAGAAGGCATTCCAACTAGCCCAACATCCGCAATTACTTTTACTTCACATTTTACTTTTTTTATTTCACCAGGTTCTCCATATTCACTCATCTTAGGAGCTGGTTCTTGTTGAGTAGCAAAAGCTCTATTTCCTCTTCCACCTCGGCCTCCGTGACAAATAACATATCTATCTTTATCATTTATTAAATCACATATAACTAACCCGGTATCATAATCTATAACAGTAGTTCCCTCTGGCACTTTAACAATAACATCTTTAGCATTAGCTCCATGTCTATCAGAGCCTTTACCATTAACACCTTTTATACCTTTTATTTGCTTTCTATACTTTAAATCTATTAAAGTTTTTAATCCTTTATCGACTTCAAAAATAATGTCAGATCCTTTACCACCATTTCCACCATTAGGTCCACCAAAAGGAATATACTTTTCTCTTCTAAAAGAGGTACATCCATCTCCACCATTACCAGCTATTAAATCTATAACAACTTCATCTACATACATAATAACACCTTCTACTCTTCGCCTTTAATACTACAATATTATACCATAAATAAAAGACCTATTAAATAGGTCTTCAATTAAGCTTCGTAAACACTAACTTTCTTTTTATCTCTACCTAATCTCTCAAATTTAACAACACCTGAGATTTTAGCAAATAAAGTATGGTCTTTTCCCATTCCAACATTTGTACCAGGATAAATCTTAGTTCCTCTTTGACGATATAAAATGCTTCCAGCTGTTACAACTTGACCATCTGCAGCTTTAGCACCTAATCTACGACCAGCAGAATCACGACCGTTTTGAGTAGAACCTTGAGCTTTAACGTGCGCAAATAATTGGATATTTAAACTTAATCTTTGCATAATCTATTCCTCATTTCTAATCTCAATATTTTTTGGATACTGACCTTTTAATTCTTCTAACATATCTAACATATTTATTAAAAGTTTTTGATTGATATCAGTAATCTTCTTCACACTGATTTCTAATAAACCAGATTTTTCATTACATTCAATAGTATCTTCTAAAGACATAATTCCATTACATGTAGTTAAACATATAGAACTAACTGCTGCGCAGACTATATCTTTTCCATATTCATTATAATTAGCATGTCCTGTTATTTTAATACTATTAATATATTTATCTTCTTTAATAATTATTTTAATCATACTACTTAACAATTTTCTTAACAGTTAACTTAGTATATGGTTGTCTATGTCCTTGAGTCTTACGGTATTTCTTTTTAGGTCTGTATTTAAATACTACAATCTTCTTTTGTTTTCCGTGTTTATCAACAGAACAAACAACTTTAGCTCCTTTAACTGTTGGTGTTCCAGTTACTCCATCTACATATAATACTTCATCAAAAGTAATCTCTTTACCTTCTTCAGCATCTAGTTTTTCTACGTAGATAACATCGCCTTCAGAAACATAATATTGTTTTCCACCAGTAACAAATATAGCTTTCATTTTCATACCTCCTTATAAATTTAAGACGCGCCCTTAAGGTGTCCTACAAAGAATCTTATAACCTTTTTAGTGCGGTTTTTAAAGAAAGCTCTTTAAAACAACATAGATTATAACAAAGATATCGTCCTAAGTCAAACATTTATCTAAGATAAATAAAAAGAAATGATATTAAATCATTTCATTTTATTTGATTTATTTAAAGTAACACCTCTTACCATACTTTCAATTGATTTGTCAGGTCTTTCATTTTCATATAACGAAGAAAAGCTAATTGGTTCGATAGTTAATTCCAAAGGTTCCCAACCAACTTTAGCTGGTTCAATTCCAGCATCCAACAATTCACGTTCAGTCACCTCTACACCATAATCGCCAGCTAATATAAATCCCCAATCATCAATATAGTGATAACAACGTTTAGCAAGTCTACTAAGTCTCTCCTTAATGATTTTATCTTTCTGACTTTTCGTTGAAGGTTTAGAGATAAAAGTCTTTTTAACACTATGTCTTTTTCCATCAATTATCATAGATCTAACATCCCTACTATAAGGAACCCCTAAAAGATCAGAAAATTCCATTTCCGCCTGGGTACCAGCATATTCAGTAGTTCCCAAATAAGAATTAGCTACTCTAATTATACCCATCTTTCTTTGAACTCCATTAATAATACTATATAATTTAGCACTTTTATCTTGATACATATTCTCGCATTCATACAATCTTTTACGTCTTTCAATTTTTCCTTTTAAAGAATAATATTTCAAGCAATATTTAAGGAAACGATATACTTCTATATTATCACAAAAGTCTTGAATTCCTTTTAAAGTATGCATGATTTGACCATAAGACAAATCAATATTATAACCCAAATCATTAACAACAATTCTTTCGCTAGGATTAAAGCTTGAAGTTCTTTTTTTCCTTTCAACTAAACTATCAAACATTTCTTTATAGACTAAAATCTCACCAGCTTTCAATATCGTCTTCAAAACATCTTTTGGATCAATAATTAATTTACAGAAAAGATCAACGTCCTCATCATTTAAAAGCTCTTCTCGACCTACATCATAAATAAGATCAACATCATCACAATCTGTTATTGTTATTTCACCAGTATTAAACTCCTTAACAATACTTTCAATATCAATACTAAGTAAAGTCGAAACGTTTCTTTCGTTAATACGAAGATATACTCCAGACTTGTAAAGATCTTTTATCAATCTTTCCATCATAATAAACTGTTCTGCATTCATTTTTCACACCTCTTATAAAAAACTAACAATTCCTAAATAAATACATTTATCCAAGTGAGTCGATAATAACACACTACAATTAGAACGTCAAATTTATCAATAATATATTTGTATTATAACTTAGCTATTTTAACTAAACATCTACCTGCATCAATACAATTTGCTCCAAACCATTTAAATTCACTAACAGGATTTTTAAGCCTTCTTTCAATACGTATTGGTTTCCAACCTATCCTATCAGGATTAATACCTAAATTAATTAACTCTCTTCTCGTTATTTGAATACCAAAATTATTTTTTAAAATAAAACCTGCTTCATCTGAATCAGAATCAAATTCCATTCTATTTCTTACAAATTGCTCTTTTCTAATCATTTCTTCTTCATCACTTGAAGACTCTTCAACAAATGATTTTTTTATTCTATATTGAGCTATAAAATTGCCCTCAATATATTCTTCCGAGCTAATCATTCCCTGAAAGTATAAACCATCTTTAAAAAATGGAGAATCAATTAATTCTGAAAGGGCAATTTCTGTCTCTGTTCCAACATCTTTTCTAGAATAACGAGAATTATCCATTCTTATACATCTAATATCTGTTTTTTTATCTCTAATCGCTTCTAAAAACTTTTTCATGTCATCAGGATTATCTTTAACATAAGCAAAGAACTGTTTTCTTTCCTTAATCTGACCATATAAATTACTATTTCTTAATAAATAACTTAAAACTTCATAAACTTTTCTACTATTAACTATATCTTCAGCTATATCTAAAGCTTTAATTATATCTCCACAAGTAAGATTTCCATAAAGAATCTTCCTCTCATTATAGTTTCCTTTTCTATTATAAAAATGAATAGTCATATTAATTAAAGCTTTATATTTATGCAAAGTCATTGCTGCACATAATTCTTTTATCAAAGAATCAGGATTAATCTCCAACTTAGAAGATAATTTCATAAACCAATCAACTCTTTGATTATCTAAAACTGAATAATCTCCATTATTATATTTTTTTATTATTTCACCAAGATCTACCGATATCAAATTATCATAATAAGATAACATTATTTTCCTATATATTTCACATTCTAAAACGCAATGTGCAGATGCACAAATAATATCTTTTAAACTTACACTCATATTTTATCCTTCCTTATTTCTATATTCTTACTTAAATAAATCACTATAATCTTCTAAAAAACTATAATACTTATTATTACCAATAATTATATGATCAATAATTCTTATCCCTAATAACTTTCCACTTCTAATAATCTGATTAGTTAAATACACATCTTCCTTAGAAGGTTTTACACTACCTGCCGGATGATTATGAACTAGTATTATACTAGTAGCATTGCTTTTTACGCCTTCTCTAAATATATCTCTAATATAAACACTAGAACTATCTACTGTTCCTTTAAATAAAATCTTACTTAATATTATTTTCTTCCTAATGTCTAAACATAATATCATAAACATTTCTTGCAAACTATTTTCCATTTCATATCTAACATAATTATATACATCATCACTATTTCTAATATATATTATATCCCTATTATCTATAAACACCCTTTTTCCCAGTTCTAAAGAAGCTAATAAAGTTACTGCCTTTACATTCCCTATACCTTTTACTTTAGCAATACTATTATAACTACTATTAACTAGTTCTTTCAAATCATATTCCTTAAGTAATTCTATACTTAAATCTTTAACACATTTATTCTTTGTTCCTGTTCTTAAAATAATACTAAGTAATTCTTCATTACTAAGAGCTCCAGCACCATATTTCATTAATCTTTCTCTAGGGAGTTCTTCTTTAGGCAACTCCCTAATCATATAACCCAATAATAATACACCACCTTCTAAAAAACATATTATAAAACAATACTTTAATTATATAAAGAAAAAATATTATTATATATAATATCAATTGACTAAACTTTATTAATTATATTAAAATCACTATAGGTGATAAAAATGAGCGGATTATTATTTATAGCTATTCTACCAGTAATACTATTATTAATATATATATATAAGAAAGATCCTCACAAAGAGCCATTTTCTAATTTAATAAAAATATTTATTTTTGGTATATTTAGTACTATTCCCGCTGTAATTAGCGAATTAATAGCTGCTTTTTTCCTTGAACAAGAATCATCAGATTACTTAATGCTATTTATATACATTTTCATAGGAGTAGCTTTAATTGAAGAGTTTGTAAAATGGATAATAATTAAAATCTTTGTTTATAAAACTGATAGATTTGATGAATATTATGATGCCATAGTTTATTGTACATTTGCTTCCTTAGGATTTGCATGCTTAGAAAATATTCTATACGTATTACAAAATGGTTTTGGTAACGGTATTTTAAGAGCTCTAACAGCTGTACCAGGACATACTTGTTTTGGTGTAATTATGGGATATTATTTATGTTATACAAAATTCCATGAAATAAGACAAAATAAAGAATATAATAAATATAATTTTAAAAGCTTACTTGCACCTGTTCTTGCTCACACACTATATGATTATTTAATATTCGCCAATATGATTATACCATGGCTTATATTCTATATTTACCTATTAATATACTGTATAAAACTTGTTAAAAAAGTTTCATATCAAAATCAACCATTTTATTTAACAAATACATATCAAGAAAATATAAATATTTATCAAACTATTAATAGCAATAATTCTATTCAAACTATCTTTTGCCCTAATTGTGGCGTACAAGTTAGTAAAGAAAATTTTTGTCAAAACTGCGGATATAAATTATAACATTATTTATTATCTTTCATGATATAATAGTTATAGAAAGGAGTTAGAGAGATTATATGAGTCCATATGACATAACTGAAGCCCCTGTAGTAAACAACACTAATGTTTTTGGCGACGTAGCTATTTATGTTGTTATAGCATTTATCTTAGGAATAGTTGGTGCTTTTTTAATTCATTTTTTATTCTTAGATCCAAAAAAAGAAGATAAATATACAGGTTTTACTAAAACACTATACAATTTTTTGTCTTTTAAAACTATGACTTTAGAATTCTTTATCAGAATACTTTATTTATTCTCAGCTGTATTTATAACCATATTCTCATTAAGTCTTATATCTCATAGCTTTATTGGATTCTTAGTAGTATTAGTAATAGGCAATATAATAGCTAGATTGATGGCTGAAGGTTCTATTTTATTCTTAATGATGTATAAAAGAATAAATGAAATAAGTGGAAATTTAAAGCCTAAAAAAGCTGACAAAGAAAAATAAATAATAGAACATTTATTTAAAATATTGACAAATAAGTTTAACTTATTTGTCTTTTTTTAAACAAAAACTTGCTAATAAAAATCAATAGTTTTTTCAATTTTAATAATTATTTTATAAATAATATTTTAAGGCATGCTAACGCAGACCTATCCCTAGATCTTTTTTTAACAAAGTATATTTAACAAATTACCATATTTCTAACAATTTATATGTTTTCTTTACAATTCCATAATACATTCTTAAAAATTTATTTAATCCAGCTATTTTAGCTACTTTCTTTAATTTGCCTTCATTTTCTTTTTTTATAATATATGATTTTAATTCATTATCAACCTTACAACTGCTTTTTATTGCTTTCATTACCTCATACCCGGTTTTTCTTAAGTATTTATTACCTCGTTTAGAAATATGTCTATTTGTTGCTTCAAATTGACCAGATTGATATGGTGGAGCATCTAATCCAGCGTAGGCAATTAATGAACCGGCATTTTTAAATCTTCTTACATCTCCAACTTCAGCAATTACTCTTGATGTTAATTTTTTTCCTACTCCAGCTATTTTACTTATTTCTTCATATTCAGGTAACTCTCTTGCAAGTTCGTCCATTTTTGATATAATTTTATTAGATGACTCAATTGTTAAAATTAATTCATCTACACAACATTCTGCTGAGAGTTGTGAATATTTATTGTTAGGACGTGGGCTAATTGTATTAAGGGCTAGATTATATACTTTATTTGCCAAAGTTATTCCGGCTCCTTTATGTCCTAACTTTTTTGCTAATTTATCAATCTCTGTTATAAATTGAGATTGTTTTTTATTTATAACAATTTCTGGATGATAATATTTCTTAAATATTTCTAATCCTAAAATAAAATTATTTTCATCTAGCAGTTGATAATATCCTGGAAATAATAAATCACATAAATTAGAGAAACTTATTTTCTCTTTAGTTTGAATTGCTATCTTATCTAAATATCTTCTTGATAAAAATCTTAAATTATCATATATTTCATCATTTTCCCTAACTTTGTTTAACTTATACCAGTTATCACAAGCATATTCAGCAAGTTTATATGAATCTTTCTTATCAGTCTTTGCCTTTCTTAGACCTCGATCAAGATATTTTTTGATTTTTAAGGCATTTTCTGCTACTACAAAATAATCCTTATCTAATAAATAGCCTAATATGGGTAAATGGTAAGTTCCTGTTTCTTCCATTACAATTTTTAAATCTTCTTTGGGAATATCTTTTATTTTTTCTTCCAATAAATTTAAACCATTAATATCATGATTTATTTCAAAAGGTTCTTCAATTACTTCACCAGCAATACTTAATATAGCTACTGTACTTTTACCTTTTGATACATCAATTCCAACTCCATACTTCATTTTTCTTTTTCCCTTCTTCTTCTTTTTATTTTGATTGGTTCCAACTCCTCTACATATCCTCATTTTGGTTGTTGACACGAGTACTATTTCAAACTCAACTTACTTAAACGAATATATTATGTGAAGGTTGGATAACACTTTTTATGACGAGAACTTTATCTCTAAAAGACCTACGTTATCCAATCACTTCAATCATAATAAAAAGAAGTGCAATAATCAATTACTTAATAGTAATTAACTATTACACTTTTATAGTACCAAAAAGATAT
>Ga0247611_10011450_pt1 | contig 10234 bp, 17 predicted proteins | sample 177DNAGHGhighgp2_FD_192422 | JGI IMG/M metagenome (GOLD analysis project Ga0247611, IMG submission 192422) | Sheep rumen microbial communities from Palmerston North, Manawatu-Wanganui, New Zealand - 1770 DNA GHGhigh gp2 | ecosystem: Host-associated > Mammals > Digestive system > Stomach > Rumen... | reverse complement strand
TAAGATAATTTATGATATGCATTTATGAATTCTTTTAAGTTCATAAGGACCTCCTTTATTCAGTGATATGGATTGATTATAACACAAAAAATGAGAAAAATCAATTATTAAATTCAAAAAAGCCATCCCATATTATATATTGTCCTTTCGGTATTTTATTTTCAAAGAAAATAATTCTTAATTAACAAGTAAACTTCAAAGTCAAAGTTCTCTACAAAACTCCGAATTATCAGTTTCATTTTGCTTTCTTAGTTTTCTTTTCTGGAAGTTCAGCATGCATACCATTCAATAATTCCGAAATCAGAGCCTTATCATCAAAACTATCAAATACATGCATAAGAGTCTTTGAACCTTCATACGGATAACGAAGTTCGGACTCTGCAAGAAGCCTATCCGATGTCGGTGTTCTCTTTAAAAATAGCTCGTTATCGCATTTGTCAATGTCCACGCAGGTCATTGTTTAAAAACTCTTCCCATATTGATGTTTCAAATCCAACAGGAGTATTTTTGAAGAATTGAATCTGATAGCAATGTTCTTCACCAGAATATTTCTCAAAGCGATAATTTCCGTACTCGAATATTTCAGGTACTTCCTGTTTCATGACATAGATTTCTTCATCTGCTCCCTCTGTATTCACGCGGCTATTATACCATTTTGACAATTCATCCTCGTTCATTTCACTCTTAATAAGTATGATGCCAAACCATTGCATCCCATTTCCGTTGCCTTGCATCTTCCCCGCAATAGAAGCAGAATCAAGCATCTCACTATTTGGTGGAAGCGGGCAATCAAGCAATTGTCGCTCCATCCCTTTTGCAATATAATTGTTGACAACATATATTACTACATGGGATAGAACAATCATAATCAAAAATATTATAAAAACAGTACCAATTTTCTTCCTCATTTGTACTCCATCCAATTCATTTATCTCAGTCAATTAACCAAGATAATAATTTCACTACCACCTCTATTGTAACATAATTGGACTTACTACCGCCAAACTCTATATCCTTATGTGCGATAAATCCAAAATCTTCGAAATATTCTACTTCTCCAAATGTCTCGTCTATCATTTTTGTATCCTTTCTCTTAAAACTTTATTTAAAAATGCATCTCTTTTAATAATCACTTCATTATCTCTTTCTGCAGTTTGCCGCATTTTTGGGTAATATAATAAATCTTTCAGCAGCAAAATTCAATTGTATATTACCATTTTTTGCGTCATTCCGCATTTTTAGGTAATATATTTACTTAATAGAAAAGCTGGCAATCCAATGAATACTGCTAATCAACTTAATTATTCACCTGTAAGATCAAGCTCATCCATATCCACCTTTACGTTGATATGATGCTTTGCCTCATGAAGTTTGGACATCTTGTCTAAACCGCAAAACAACTTTGTGCAAAGGCAATCTCTTCTTTTCTAGGATCACCATTCTGAGCGATAAGATAGCATGCATATCTAGTAAGCATAATATCATCAACTTCTCTTTTGGCACCTTTCGGTAAATCTATCATTTTGCCGGCACCGGCAAAATGATCAGACACCTCTATTCCAGCAACTCAAAGCTTATGCAAAAGCAAATAACTTTGATAATTCTTATGACCCCTATAAAGCCGCTTATGCTTATATGCCAACATCTGCAGCCTCTAACCATGAAGTTAAGCAACAATATATCAATGGTCATTTCAAAGACAGTTTCTGTGTTGTAAATCGCAAGACAACAAACGAAAAAACACTTCATGCCGATTTACTTCTAGCCGGAATAACTCAGTTACTAACCGTCGTTGTTGCTGACAAAATCAATCAACGACAACATATCAGAAGTCTAAAACCTCTTATTGCATAGAACTTACTAACTTCATAAAACATGAGGCTTATTAAAGTGCGCCTAAAATAACCTTTTTATTATAGGATTCGTGCATCAGCACGAATCCTTCCTTATTTAGTTCAAGATTGCGGAACTCGGTTACGAGTTTCGCAATTACCTAGGTAATACAAGAACCGCATTTTTAAGCAATTTCTTAATGATCGGATCATATTTCTGAACCCCGAAATCTTCCACTATAGTTGTTATCCTGGCACCAGCATCCTTTGACGAAGCCCCGCAGAGAAATACTCGTTCATCCCTCGTCCCATAATCCAGCACGATAAAACGATCGTGAAAAACACCCCCGGTGTGCTGCATAGTTATTCTTAGTCCCGGATACTCTCGTAGAAAATCGTTATATTCCACATTGTGAAGTTTTCCACTGCCAACATTATCACTGAATAGCTTAATATCCACCCCTGACGGAACATTTTTAAGCATCACAAGCGTTCGCAACCCTATGTAGTTATCAATCACATATACGGATTTTTTCGCCTGACCGTATATAGATGAATAAGCTACATCGGCACTGCAGTATTTTGTATTATACAAAAGCCAGCCGTTATCCTCATCACTGACAAAACTGTTCATCATATCTGCCAGTTCCGACTTTGTAACGACTTCATTAAGCTGATCCATAACATCAGACATCTGTTTTTCAACGGATCCTATATCTATCCGAAGTTTACTGATTTCCGCAGTATTCTCAATCGTCTGCAAGGAGAGTTGTATAACTTCCCTTTGTCCGATAAGCCCTTTACTGCCAATGATATAGTCTTTCATCTTCTTAAAGGTCCGTACCAGTGCCTTACTTTGTTTTGTGGCTAACTCTCCTCTCAGGACCGTCATTAGCATATATAACCCCTGTTCTGTAAACACATGTGGATTATATCTGCTTTTTGAGCTTAGATTTGCGGTCAAATTTTTTGACCGCAAATCTTCAACCTCTTCATCAGAAAGTTCGAACATAAAATCATCATCAAATTTCTCAAGATTATTCTTTATCTGCTGATTAAACGCCTTGGTAGTATATCCATATATTTCAGCCAAATCTGCATCTAACATGACCTTAACGCCGCGAATCTCATATAGTTTCTCTCTTAAGAGCTCCTCAGTAACTTCTATCGTACCAATCTCGGCGCTAACCAATTCTGTTCTCTTCTTATCTGCCATATACTCCTCCGTCTATACTTGAGGTCGAAATTTACGACCTCAAGTTATGTCTTTTTCATCTACGCTCTTCTGTTAAGTAGTCGAATTCGACCACTTTAGATTTTGCGGTGCAAAATTTACACCGCAAATCATTTCCCCTTCTTCTTTTTCTGCATCTTGTCATAATAAGCCTTGTACCGATATATACTCCGCTCGCTGATTCCATTGCGCTTTGCAATCTCCACCATGGTCATGCCCTGCTCATGACAAACAACAAAATCATTGTAGATGGTCATCCATTTGGCATTGTGTCTTTGCCTGCCGCAGGCTTTCCTCTTTTTGAAGTATTCAAGCTCCTCTTTCAGATTGGCATTTGCTTCCTTAAATTCTGCATTTTCTTTTTCCAGTTTTTCGATTCGTTTCAAAGCCTCTTCAAGTGTAGTTATCTTCTTCACAAGTAGCCACCTCCATGTCATTTCTATTATGACAATAGTATATACAAACGACGTCGGCATGTCAATCCTATTTTGTCATGCTGCGTGTCCTTTCTCAGAATCAGGTTTCTTCTTCATTTTTCATCCCCCTCACCGGATTCTTTGTTAACTTCCTGCGATCCGGAAAATCATATCCGGTATGATATCGCTTCTTGAAGAGGAATCTTCTCAATCACAACTCCATATTTTTCTGCAATCTCAATATAAAGTTTTCTAACCTCCTCATCAAAAACAATCTTGGCATTATTGAATTTGTTGGATTTCTTTTCCGTATTTGGGCATTCAAATCCGAGTGCCTCACAAGCCTTCTCCTGCTTTGGAAAATTCAATACGTAACCATCATCAGCAAAGAAAACATGTCTCTCATGAATATGAGGTGTGGCTTCATCCATATGCAGAGCCCAGTCTAGTACCTGCACATGAGAGCCAAATCTTTTTGTAAATTCCTCTACAAGTTCAGCAACAACCTGTACAAATAGAGCCGGATCTTCAAGCCCCTCCTTAGTTCCTAATTGATAAACTGTTTCTTCCGGGCAAGTCTTAGGATCTTCTCGAATCTGACCCATAGTTCTGATTCTGTCTTTATGCCTCGACTTGATATGTCGCTCTGTCTGTGCATCCAATGAATCACCAAACTGATTACAATAAAATGCTTTCTCAATTTCTTCAAATGAAAATCGTCTTTCATGTCTTAGACCATTAGCATCTGCGATGTTATATCCCTGATACATATCCCAGTATACATTCATGAAACTTCTACTCGAATCAATATGCTCAGCTGCATCAACATCAAATGATCTGTCATTATGTCCTGCTTTAAAAACACCATTTTCTCCCTTGCGGCCATTGTGCCTGGTCGCTCTTACTTTTTGTTTTGCCATTAAAATATTTCTCCTTCCTGCAATAAAAAAGGAACCGATTTATTCGATTCCTCTTAATATGCCACTATTCATTTTTTATTTTTTTAAAAAGACTAACTTGCATTTCCCTGCGAAGCCGCTAATTCTACGCGAAGCGTTACAGATAATAACCCAATATTAAGTGTCGCGTCCAACACTTTATTGGGTCAAGGTTGTCACCCTGGACGGACTAATGGGCGTTGCCCCTTAACCCCACAAGACGTTTCACCCTTGACCAGACCGGACCTTGTCCTAGACCTACCAGGCTTTCCACCTGGACCCGAGCGGGAACCATCCCTGCGCACCCATGCAAAGTCTCTGCCCTTGCATCCTGGCGGAGTCTTGCTCCTACACCACGCTAAGTTTCATCGCTTTCCCCTTCACTCATGCATTCAGAAATTCGTGTTATCATACTATTTTTATTCAGGCTGTTATAATATTTGCAATACTTCTCCCAATGATTCTTCATTATAAAACTTTCAATCATATAAATAACACAGTGTCTCTCACAGCTTAATATATTTTTATAGTTATGATAATACTCGTATAGAAATTCAAACCTATCCGAACTGCTAGCAGTACAGTAGGTTGACATTATATCTCTTCTTCTCATTTTTATCAGCCTCACCCATCGAATGTATATTTGTATTATGACTTAAACTTTGTCATAATATAAGAGAAAAAATATATTGACTTTAACTTTTCCTTATGCCATCATATAATCATACAAGCATACATGTCGTGAGGTGAATTATGGAAACACAATACAAAAACTTTGGAGATTTTTTACACCAAAAGAGAATTGAATGTAAAAAAACTATAGAGAGCTTGCAAAAATTCTTGATGTATCAGCTCCTTATGTTAGTGATATTGAAAATGGAGCCATGTAAAATAAATATTTCACAAATGAATAATGGTCTTCAACAACCCCTACAGGTATCTTGAAAGAGTTATGGGCGGAATAGTGTCAGAAACATCTAACCCTGACATTTATAAAAAATACAAAAAATATTTAAAGGAGTACGGATTATGATTAATGGTAATTTAGAGCAATTTCTTGATACCGGATGGTTCTCTGAAGCAACACTTTACTACAATGGCTATATTTATTGGTTAGAGGCTCAAACAGATGATATTGAATCTGTTTTCTTCATTGATCGATGGAAAGCTCAGAATGAAGATAATAAATATTATCATTCTATATTAAACAATGATGGAACTCTTTCCTATGACCGAGTTTTGGAAATACATGGTAGCAATTTAGATTTAATCAAAAAACAGTTTCTTGAAGCTACTCCCTTCGAGGGAAAAACATTCTGGCAAGTCGAAAAAGAGATTGCATGGTTAGACGAAGGTAGTCCTATCAAATAAAGATAAAATGACGTCCATCTATTATTAGAAAGCATTTCCTTAGACGGCTCTATGGCAGTAACATCATTTCTATTAGCGAAATAGTTCGCCGTAATTCCTTCGCCGCTACCAAAATCAAGAATCTTCTTTCCTTCTAGATTTCCAATTTGCTTCCATACAATTTTCTTAAATAATCTCTCCCAAGCAGGGAGTTCTGCAATACTATGCATTCTTTTCTCTTCCTTTATTTCAGCTATTCAATCCCCATTTTTTTAAGCGTCTCATCCCAATACTCTTTTGAAATTGCATACCAAGGGTCTTTATAATCATTTGCTTTCATAACCTCTCCTAAAACCGACCCATGTGAAATTTTTCCAGTTTTTAGCAAATGAACAGTGATTCCACACCAATATGGTGTCATTTCAAGCAGCCCCGATTCATGAAGTTCTTTAACCACCTTTGAAATATCATATTCAACACTGCGAAACCGCCTCGAATTGCACACGGTTAAAATCCGGATTGTGAAGTGTTTCCCAAACAGCAAGAAATTCAATTGTATTTCTGTTACGCATCCAGTTTTGAATAACAAAACGTGGATCATCCACATTCCTATATTTTGCTATATCTGTCAAAGAAATAAATTCGTTTTGTCCGAAACCCGCAGTATTAGCAGGCTTTCGTGGCTATTATTCTTTAATCTTTGACATCAATACTAACGTTTCAACACATTTCTGTCTGTGGGAACATATCGACATTGCACATTTTTACTGGCTTATATCCATTTTACCAGAAGGTTTCTAAGTCTCTTGCAAGACTTTCTGGCTTACAAGAGACATATACTATTTTTTCAACACCATAACCTATGATTCTTGGGAGAGCCTTTGGATTTACACCTTCACGTGGTGGGTCTAGTATTACCATATCAGGAAGTCCTTCCTTTTCTTCAACCCCTGATAATACCTTAAAGACATCTCCTGCGATAAATTCGCAGTTATCCAAATTATTCAGTTTCGCATTTTCTTTTGCAGCTTCTACCGCTTCTTCTATTATTTCTACTCCGACCGCTTTCCACAATTTTAACTATTTCATTTTTTCATTCTCGAATTGAAGACTCTGGTATCATAGTATCTCCACAAAACTGCTTATCTTTAAGTATTCTGTCAAAAATCCAAACTATCATTGTTCAAAAGGAAATACTTCATTCCCATAATCACATACCCTTCATCATTTCTCCATGGTTTTGAAGAGCCATTTACAATTACAATTTTTTTGAATGAATCAGGAATATTTCTAAATGAATTATACTCCTGCTGCTGTTTTTCTTCTGTGGAAAGGTCATATGCGACCTGAATATAGTATCGCCCGTTCCCCATATTGGTCACAAAATCTACTTCCAGTTGTTTACGCACTTTTTTACCTTCATGATTCCTTTGATTTACTTCCACCATGCCAACATCAACAGAATATCCTCTTGCTAAGAGTTCATTGTACACAACATTTTCCATGAGGTGCGTCGGCTCCTGTTGTCTGAAATTCAATCTGGCATTTCTTAGTCCGACATCAATGAAATAGTATTTAAGATTAGCGGAAATGTATTTTCTCCCCTTGATGTCATATCTGTTTGCTTTTGAGATCAGATATGCTTCTTCTAAAAAATCTATGTGAGCTGATATGGTTTTATGTGTATAGTTACTATGTCTTTCAGTTGCAAAAGTATTCGATATCTTTGTCGGATTAGTTGGTGTTCCGATAGCTGAAGCAAGAATATCAACAAGTATACTTATCTCGTCTTTATTTTTTATCCTGTTACGCTCAATAACATCCTTTAAATATACATTATCAAAAATTCCTTTAAGATAATCCATCTTCTGCTTAGTATTATTCATATCAATAAGTGCCGGCAATCCACCATAATTCAAGTACTCATCCCAGGCATCATCGTATTCACCGCCATAAGCCGAAAAAAACTCCGCAAAGGTTAGAGGATATATATGTATTTCATCTCCTCTCCCCCTGAACTCTGTAATAATATCCTTAGACAAGAATCTTGAATTGCTTCCTGTAACATATACATCAACATTTTCTATCCTTAGAAGACTATTTAACACCTCCTCAAATCTGTCCATGAACTGAACTTCATCCAGCAAAATGTAATACATATCATTATCAATGATTTTCTCTTTAATATAGCTATAACATACTTTGGGATTACGCAATTCATCTACGTCAATACCATCCAGCGCAATCTCGATAATATGATCTGCATTTACACCATTATTAAGAAGGTATTCTTTATACAATTTAAATAATAAGAACGATTTCCCACAGCGCCTGATCCCGGTAATAACCTTTACCATTCCATTGTTTTGTCTTTCAATCAGTTTATTTAAATATGCATCTCTTTTAATTATCACTTCATTACCTCTTTCTGCGGTTTGCCGCATTTTCTGGTAATATAATAAATCTTTCAGCAGCAAAAGTCAATTGTATATTACCATTTTTTGCGTCATTCCGCATTTTTAGGTAATACATTTACTTAATAGAAAAGCTGGCAATCCAATGAATACTGCTTAATCAACTCAATTATTCACCTGTAAGATCAAGCTCATCCATATCCACCTTTACGTTGATATGTAAAGGATTTTCAACCGGAAGCACATGGTAGCAATTTAGATTTAATCAAAAAACAGTTTCTTGAAGCTACTTCCTTCGAGGGAAAAACATTCTGGCAAGTCGAAAAAGAGATTGCCTGACACGCTGAATATCAAACATATTTCCCTTTTGTAATTGCCATTTCAATAATATTATCTCGCTCATGGGGAACAATTTCTTTGTCAACAAAGCCAACCTTTTTATAACAGCTATGAGCTATATCATTATGCTCAAACACACCAATGGTTACAGTATGGACTCCAAGGATATTAAAAGCATAATCAAGTCCTGTGCGAAGCATGCTTGTTCCATAACCTTTTCCTCTGATGGAGTCGTCAACTATTACCCAGCCAAAACGAAGAACTTTGTTATCACCATGAATATATCTCATGATAAAATGCCCGATAACACCATCCTCATCTGTAAACGCAATCCAGGGATAGAAATTATCTTCCTCTTTGCAATCACCGTTCTCGTTCAAATATTTGTTATTTATTATCTCCGCGTTAATAGGATATGATCCAAAATGGTCCCCGCCCCACTTAAGGAAAACTTCCTCATCTTTTATCCAACTGATAATCTTTTTTGCATCGCAGCTCTTATATGGTCTCAGTCGCATTTTTCATACCTCCATGGCACTTATTTTCTCTTCTCTCGTAATCTACCAATGTCATCTTATCGTTAATAATATGTTCTTCACCGACTCTTGCTCCATCCTTAACTATAAAATAGTATTTTCTATTCTCCTGCATTGCTCTTGCCTTCACTCTTTCTATCGGTTCAATTGCTGGCTCTATCATATGATGATTATGAAATCAACACTATAAGATTCATTTTTATCACTTCCTCCGTACAAAACAACAATCAATCTACAAATATGTTGCAGCCTCTAGAGCTATCAATGCTTTCCCAACATTATGGTTAGCATCATACAGTCCTTCAAACTCATATCCGCTGTCTCCCAATACATCGCCTGCTTCCAGAAAATCATAAAGTTCTAACCCGTAAAAATCACATATTGCCTGAACACCTGCAAGCTCCATTTCTACTGCTATGCACCCTTCACCTTTTCTTTTTGCCACGAGTCCCTTCGTTTCACGGAGTATAGAATCAGTTGTCCATACAATGCCTTTAACATACGGAGCTTTTATTTTTTCAAATACCTCTGCCAACACATCACAATTTTTAATAGTAATGTAGTCAGAAGATGGTGCGTAATAATGGGATGCTCCTTCACCTCTATAACTTTCAGTTGGGATAATAAATTTGCCTTTCGTCACTTCTTTGTCAAGGCTACCGCAAGAACCAAACATGATATACTTTGTTGCTCCAATCACATGATGACTTTCATAGCACATAGAGGATGCAACAGCAGAACCTATTCCAGTCAGATAAAAAGCTATTTTTTCTCCCTTGTATTCCAGACAATAGATTGGAATGTTTCCATTACATGCACCAATTTCGCCTATAATTTCACAATCATAATGTTCCAATAAATATGTATGTATCTCTTTAGAAAAGATAATCAAACATTTGTCTGTAATATGCTTTCCGGCTCCATAAATGACATTCAAATCAATTAATGCCTCTGTCTCGTTGTCAAAAAAATCACTCTGTAACATAATAGCGTTCACTCCTTCTCTCAAAATAATATTTTTTCTTTATCCAGATAAAAAAAGACCACCTACCTGCAAAGATAAGTGGTCAGCATATACTATAATCTAATTATTGAACCATTTTCTCATCTTAGCAATTCAAATATTTACATACGCAATTAAGACCATACACGTTCACAATGTGCATAGCATTAAT
>Ga0247611_10011449_pt1 | contig 10236 bp, 6 predicted proteins | sample 177DNAGHGhighgp2_FD_192422 | JGI IMG/M metagenome (GOLD analysis project Ga0247611, IMG submission 192422) | Sheep rumen microbial communities from Palmerston North, Manawatu-Wanganui, New Zealand - 1770 DNA GHGhigh gp2 | ecosystem: Host-associated > Mammals > Digestive system > Stomach > Rumen ... | reverse complement strand
CAGTATTCGGATTGTTGAACAAACCAATTCTTTCATTGTAATGTCGGCTATATCCTTTGAAGGCGCAAGATAGCCAAGTTTTAATTCTTCAAAGGAACGGTTCCGATTACTGAATATACTCGTTAATTGTTCTATCTTATTGTTATCACGAAGTCTGTTACTAAACTCTATCTGGTTCTGGCTTAAATCTGACTTCAGTTTTTGTTCTTTGAAATCAAATAGATCGTACCATACTCCAGCCATACGGTTCTCAAAGCAGGTTGGCTTCGGACCAGCTGGATTTATACCTAATGATAAGAGAGTTTTGAAAACATCATTTTCAATATTTCCAAGACTCAGCCCATTACACAATCTGAAAAAGTCAGAAAGAGTTTTTATCTGCTCTTCAGTTGCAAATCCCATATGTGCAGCCATGATAATTCTAGCGATTTCCCCATAGGTATAATCGCTTGTCATCATGCTAAGACGCTGGCCTTCTGGTAATTCCCAATCCTTATTTTCATACATTTGTTTTAGGAATGTGGTAACTTCATCGTTACCATTTAGTGCATGAAGAATCGCCCAACGTAAAACGTCCCTAAAATGGTCAAGCTCAATACCGGCAGATAGTTTTGCAGCAGACTGTCGGCTATCAGAGAACAAAACAACTTTAGTGTTCTTCTCATTTTCTTTTTTCATTGAACGAATCAAAGAATCAGCTAAAATCTGATTAACTTTCTGCAATCCAGTTCCATGATAGCGGATTGGAGTAACACTATTTTTGTCTTTTACATAATATGCGACTTCACATTTAGGACATTTATGAGGGAATTTTGTTTCAGAATCAGATGTTTGTTCATAAAGACTATATTCTCCATCCATATTCAAAGAGTACTCACCTGTGCCAGGATTATAATTAACTTTTTTCCAACCATCTTCAGACGCTGCGTCTCCTTTCCACAATATACAATAACCTGATTCGTCACCATTTACAGGCTTTTCAGAACTAAGAAATGTGTGATTGTTAACAGTATATTTATATCCTCCAAGAAAGATTTCTCCACAGTTCTCACAAACAAGTACTTCAAGGACTTTCATACCGCAACTGCATACATTTCTTGGTCTCTTATACATAGTTCCGATACTTCTACCTTCAAATCGATACTTCTCATTTACATGAGGACAGTGGGGGTCTGAGCATCCCCATATACCACTGACATTACGGAAGAACAGATGCGTCCTAAGTGGTGAAATGAAAGTTCCATTATCTTTACTCTTACAGATAATCTTAACTAAACCAGCAACTACTGATGTACGTATTTCTGGTTCAATTTCAAGGACTTCACCAATTTTATCAATATCCTTGGCAATAATACCTTTGCTAGAACTTAACGCATATTTGAGCCATGATAACAAATCGTATTTCTTTGTTACGTCATAGAATGATGAACAGCCGACAGCATTAAGAAACATGCTATCCGTATCGTCATTATCATCAACGATCTCTCCATATTTATTTAACAAGTCGATAGGAAGACTAACAACAGGCTTTTCAACAGAAAGCTGCAAAGGATTTGATAATATAACAAATTTTGAAGCAAAGTCCTTTTTATTTACCCCAAAGAATTCAGAAAGGAAATCCATTGATTGCTGATTTTCTTCCATTGACGCACTGGATGCCAGGAATTGTATTTGAGGAGAATTAGGATTTACTCCCAATCTGTCTAAGAGTATTCGTAACAGATATGCGACTTCGGTTCCTGCTGTACCTCTATATGTATGTAACTCATCGATAACAAGATGGAAAACATGCGAAGGATCTTCCTCTAACCATGCTTTTGTATCAGCGAATATGTCCGCCTCATTTTCACGCATGAGCATGACATTTAACATGCTATAGTTTGTAATGAGTATGTCTGGAGCGTTGTCCTGCATAGAAAAACGATCCCACATTTCAGCGGAGTCATTTTCCATGCATGGAACATGATAAAGCAATTCCGTATTATTGTTTTCTATAGCAGCAGCCTTTGCAGCTTTCCATTCGTCTATAAGACGATTCCTTTCTTCCCTAAGTTTTCCTTCACTTTTTTCTCGTGTACCGCTAACTGGGGTCGCTCCAGTATAACGACCAAAATAAAAACGATGGCCATGACGATGTTCATCAAGCCAATCTAAAGCTCCACTTTTATCATCGGTATGACTATTAAGAGCTTTTCGTAATCTTATCATTTGGTCTTCAGCCAGAGCATTGAGAGGATAGAGTATCATTGTTCTCATTGCTCTCTTCCTCGATTTATCCCATTTACTGGATTCGGCAACGAGGTCAGCTATTACTGGCAGAAGGAAACATTCTGTTTTACCTGAACCAGTACCCGTTGTAACAACAATATGTTTTCTATTCAGATGTGCTTCTTTCAAAGATGCGTACTGGTGGTCGTACAACCTTCTTTCCTGCTTGCTGTTATTGACAAACAATCCTGTGCTGACAAAATCGTTCAAGTCTTCAGAAACGCCCTCATTTTTGCAGAATTCTTTGAGTGTTGCTTTCTCATGATACTTTGGAACAATTTCAATAATAGGAGGCTGGCATATAGTGCCAGTTTCCTGTATTAAGGCGTTACGTTCTTGGTTGTACTCTTCTCTGCAGAAGGGTAAACCGCTATTGATATACTTAAAATAAGCATCGAATATTTCGTTAAAAATCTTTATAGGATTATTCATAACTTATTGAATTGCAAAGTATTCTATTTAATTGTTTGATAATATCAACTGATATGTTTTCAAAAACATAGTTGTATTCTTCTTGACGAGGTAGCTTCTTAAATGCCATACATTCAATCAGCAGCACTCTATATATCATAAATGGCATAGCAAAAGTGGGCATTTTAAGAACCTTTGTCTTTTGATAATAAATGCCGTTTGGCTCACCATTCACAACACGTGTCAAACAAAAAGCTATGGCATAAGCCTCTGGATTAATATTTCTAGAAGGTAATTCCCTTATATATAGGGACTCTGGTAGTGAAAAATACCTTGTTAATCCATTTTGCTCTAATTCTGCAAGCCCTCGACGTGTCCTTGAATTCACAAATTTGAGATTACTTTCATCTTGTAGAGTTTTTGGAAAACCGTCAACGACATCTTTAATTGTTGGGTAAGTTTTCAGAATGGCAAGTGGTGCCGGACGCATAACCTTGTATTCGGTTTCTGTAAGTGGCCCTGCCAGTTCAATACCGACTAAAACCTTCTTACTTTTTTGGTTGACTTTCGAAGCATTGACAAAATAGCTATGAGTTGAAAAGTCAAGTACAATAGTAGAAGAAAGAGCATAGTAACCATTCCCTATATGGTCTATAACACCATTAAAAACTAATGGCCAAAAGATTCCCCATATAGGATTAGTTAATTGTAACTCATAGATATTATCCAAGTAGTCACAATTCTTTTTTATGCTCTCCAAACTTCTCTTGTCAAAATGACTTATCCAATCATATAGTAGTTCTTGAGCCTTCTGTATCTTATCTGTAGATTTATTCATCAATGTAAGATTTATAGAAGTTAGGAACATTACTTAATCCTTCAGCACCTTCTTCAAGCTTTGATGGAGAGAGGAAACCATATTTGGGGTTATAAGCTGTTTTAAACTGACTGATATGGATTTCTTTAGATTCGTTTTCTATACAACCAATATAACTCAAACATTTGTCACTCATAGGCAGGACATCACCGTCTGCAAGAGTGCAAAGAATCCTTAGATTTTTCGGAAAAGACAATCCTTGTGGGAAAGTTGAAGAAATACCCATTTGAATATCAACAAGAGGCTGCATATAATTTGGTATATATGACAGGTTGATATTTTGCAGAATCAGGAAATGCATCATTCCTGGTTCTGCTTCGCAATGTTGTACAATTCCAACAAGTCCATCTTTCCATAGGTCATCAAATGACTTCCACCCGACATTAACATATTCTATCGCATAAAAACAACGTTGAGCTGCATGAATTATAGACATAGCATAAGCGATATCAGGCACAAGCATTGTTTTGTATTCAACAAGCATATCAGCTATAGTCGATGCATTGTTATGCGGAATTTTGTTTGCTTTTAATGTATCTTCTAATGACTTCTTGTAAGCATTAAACATGATGCATTCTTCTTCAGCCTGTTCAACACTTTTGATATTTAAAGCCTTTTTTGATGATGCTTCACTATTATCTACAGTACCAGCAGAAACTCCAACACCTAATACTTCTTTAATTATAGTGAAATCAGAAACAATGTCATTCTTTCGTTCATTGACTTTCTTCAACATTGTCTCAATATTATCAATCTCCTTATTCTTTGAAGCTATAGTCTCGTCAAGAATTTCAATATCTAATTTCTTCTCTTCTAACTGAGCAACAGCTTTAGCTTCATCGTCTGATATAGACCTAACGGTTGCATCATAGTCGCTCTTTAGCTTTTTTACCTCATCATTGTATCGCTCCTTTTCTAAATCAATCTGAAGGTCATGCTCTTCTTTGAGCTTGTCCAATTGAGCTTTATATTCAGCAGAAGAATCATTAATCAAGCTTTGTTTATATGTGTCAATTGTTTGCTGTATGACATTCTTAACCCAAGGAATATCTGAAATCTCGTTCAGTTCATCCAATGTCATGATAAAATTGGTACTAATCTTCTTTATTCTTTCCAAACGACTCTTATATACATTAGGAGTCAGGTTCTTCATGTCATTGAAAGCAGTGACCAAATATTGTTCAACGGCTTCAAATGAACCACCAGCCAGAATTTCAGTATAATGTTTTCGTAAAATTTTGGTCATGAACCAATTTATCAACTGATCGTCATTGGTAATATCGATATAACCATCCTTTTCCGGCATTTGAAATGCTGGAATATATTTTTTTCCAAATGAAGTATCAATGATATCAAGATTTGAGATATTCCAATATGGAATTAGACGATCTTTACTATATGCTTTTATAAAAAATACTCTATCTCCAGAAAGAATATATTTATCATCATCAGACTCTATTAAGTCGTTTTCTTGAAAAATGCAGAAATTGTTTTCACCATCTTCACTTAAATTAGCTTTAAGTGGTTTGAGTTTAATTCCATACTCATAAACGGTCACGGATTTATCCCAAACATATGAATCTAACCCTTCACCATCTTTTGCGTTAGGCATCACGGCAAGACAAACCAGTCTATTTCGAAATGATTCATATCTTTGAATAAAGTTATGAGCGAAGACTCTGCCTTTTGGTGGGAACAAGTCTACAATTTCTCTCGAATTTAGACGATGAAATACATTAAGACTATCGACATATCCAACAATGTCAATGTTGGCGTTACCATTTGGTAATATATCAACATATCCTATAGGATTATTGTTCTCGAAATCAAATGTTTTCATATTGTTTATTATATTTTAGATAAGACCTTAATTACGTTATTAGTCTCGTTATGTTGAATTTTGCCAAAGACATGCATCATACCCCAGCGATTAAGAACACTTCCTTTAAGTTCTGATTGGATATTTTGTGGTATGACAGTATAGTCAAGACCAACGATGCCAACATCTTTGTTCATAGACTCCCACAAAGAGTCTTCGAGTTCAATGTTCCATTTATTATAGCTGTCCAACCATTGAGGATGGAAGGCATCGTGCTGCACAATTTCAAATTCGATGCGTTTATAGTTTGGGAACCTGATACTATGAGTGCCTATTTTGAGATCGCTTAAATCAAAGATTTCGTCTTTTGAAGAATCCTTTGGCTCTCCATCAATCCAGAATCTGCTCTTCTTTGTAATGAGTAATGACGGACCTGCCCCAAACAAGTAAGAGAATCTACCAATTTTCAATCCTCCTTCAAGAGAATAGAAGCGTTTTGTCGTGTATAAATCGCTTGTAGTATCAGAATACTTTACTCTATAGATTGAAACATTGGCATACCTTTTAACCAGCAATTCTGATTTATAGGTTATTCGATGTTCACATTGATTTGTGAAAACCAATGCAATACCTTCTTCTCCAGTATTTTCATCTGCATCTTCGTCAAGATAACGGCATTCCTGCCAGTAGTTATCATAGATATCATCCTTTTTAAACAATATCAGTCCCTTATGCTTAAACGAAAACAAACGACTAATCTCTGAATATGTTAGTTTAGACACATCTATCTCTTTTGCCAGTTTGAGATTAGAATTACGAAACTGAAGTTTCAAATAGTCTTCAGTGAGATATATGAATTCATCAGCTTCTTTCGCGATTTGTTTCTTAACCGTCGAATTATACCCCAATTTATACTCACCATTCCAACGCAAATAATAATTAAATATCTGGCGTTTGTAATCGTCATCAGAACGAGAATTGTCTCTTACTTCATGTGAATGGCTAGTCTTAAAATAAGAGAATAAATGATATCGGTCTATAACTCTCCAGAAATCTGTTTCCGATATGTCTTCACCAGGCAGCAAGTCATAATCCACGAAAGCACAAGCTATATATTTTAAGTCTTCCTCAGTAAAGACACATTGGGATTGTAAAATCGGATATTGCACAAATTTACCGGGGCCTGACTTCCTTTTACATTTGGCAACAAAAAAGAAATGAGAATCGCACCATTCATAAAACGTTTCCCAATATAATTCTTGGTGATCTTCCATCCATCTCTGGAGATCGTACATGTCCCAGTCGAGCAACACTTGGGATAATCGGTCACGATAATTCCTTACAGTAATATTCCCACTATTCGCACGTTTTGAAGCTGCATATAATTGGATTGCAAGAACACCTTTGATATGAGAGATATTTCTTGAATACGAATAAAGATTGTGTCTAACAGCATACATCAAGTCACGCTCAACAATATTATTCTTTCTACAGAAATCATTGATGAGTGCTTTGTCAACAACAAATGCCACAGATGAACCTATATTATCCTCGGAAAATATACGCTCATCTATATATTTGCAGAATTCGCTGAAAAGTTCTGATGTATTCATACTGAATTATATAATCTTGACCAAATAATGGTATTTATCACTTGTTTGTCGAATCACTCGTGCCTCATATCGAGCTTTATAATCTATATTCTTGGGAATATAATCTATAGACACTTTGACTTTCCTATAGCATTTATGTGCGATTGGATACCCGTTTAAATCAAATGTTACCTCTATGATGTCACCACTATTAAGTAATGGTGTTTGAAGGATTTTCTTATAATCTACAGGAAATTTCTGAGTTGCATATAACGTATTGTTGGGCTTATCTGCCATAGCGATGAGAACACTGGCGACGCTTCCTTCTGTTAGGTAATCGGTTGTCACACATTTGGGTAGGAGAACTCTTATTCCAGAATACGTCATCAGATAATGATTCTGATAAGTTCTCGTATATTTTACCTCAACTTTCTTCCCGACTAATGACGTCATTTTATTTAGCGACTCTTGGTGTTTCTTTTTGCCTTCATACGAATAGCATAACTTCGAATATTCAGCATATCCACCTTCCTTTATCTTATTTATATCGGAATTGAGATAGTTAAGATTCCTTTTGCAATCAAAAAAAATAAGTTTCCGAATCAATTTTCCCATAATTCCACCATTTTCTAATCTTGGAGATATGGAATCAATAAGCTTGTTGACGCTGCTGGAACCTGCTTTATAGTTTTTTTGCAAAACTTCATAGATACAGTAATACGATGCTGGAGAAGCATTGTTAAGGCAGAATTCTATCAAATCCTGGGGAGTGTAATTGAGTATTGCACCTAATATATGAAAATATTCTGGCTGAGACAGACTCTTACCTGCACTTTTTACAAGAGATAAGTCTGCTTGGGATAATTGCTCACGGAATGGGTATAGCAACTCTAAATTCTTCTCTATTTTGTCTGTTATAGAGAAAATCAGTTCTATGACTGTCTTTAATGCATTAGAATCTGGTGTATATAAATTATTCGGGCTATTCTTAACATAGCCAACTATAGGAGAGCGATATATCTTAATATTACATTCCAGTAAGCATATAATAGTTCTCCAAAAATCTTCTGAATTTTTACATAAAGACAACACATCCTTTACGTGACTTTGACCTATTGGTATATTGCGCCCACCTTTCAAATAGATGCTAAATTTATCACGTAATAAATCTTCGTTTCCTGGTCCAATCAGGCTAGAGAAATCAAAATCTTCATCGAATACTCTAGCTTCGGGCTTTTGTGTCGGCTCAGATTTTTCGGAACCATGAGTCTGGAGTCCATGAATTTTTAATACTTCGCTGTTGAGCCATAGAAGTTCATTCGAACATTCCTGATTATCTGTAGATATATAACTGTTATGAGAACAAAGAGCGATTATTGTAGGCACTTTATGACTTTGCTCATTAGGAAGTATATACCAATTTCGTATGATGTCAAATGTGGTCTTGACAAAAGAGTCACCTTTCAAACCTAACATGCTGTGCGCAGTAAGAGTCGCAGCCGACCGAATAGTTATATATTGTTTCCCGTTTTTCTCAAATAACGCTATAACAAAATCATCATTGGAAGTAACATTGCAGTATTGAAGTTTAACACCTGTAAATATACCATGGGAATATATATAGTTCTTCCTTAACTGTAGTAATAGATCAGGAAAAGACGCCTTATTGATATAGCCATTAGAATAGCATTGCAAAAGGTATGTATTTACTTTTGAATGTACATAATTGTTGTTATCTATGCTATAATCGGGCATGGCATTAAGAACATATGTTCCATCAGTGTTTAAGCAAAACACAGTACCATTATCTACATGTATTTTTACGAAACTATCACTCATAGCTTTTGATATAAATCATTACGTATTTGACGAAGACAGACAGTCTTTCCAAACAAATCAAGTCAGTCATCATTTACTTTGTCAACGAGGTTTTCAATCTTGCAGCGACAATGATGGTCACTAAAACAACGGTCAAGTATCTAGTATCGAAGTAGCGCGTTTTTATTAATAGGTATAATCGATGATGGTTAGAAGAGTTAATTTTGATTATTTAGAATCGTAGAATTATCCATACGAACTAAATCGCCAATATTGCACTTCAATGCCTTGGCAATCTCAATTAAGTTCTCCAAGGTGGGCTGAGAGGTATTCGTTACCCATCTGGATATAGTAGCTGTGTCTTTGTTAAGCATCTCGCTCAGGTCTTTATTTGTTACCATTCGCTCTGCCATCACTACCTTAATTCGATTCAACGGTTTGAAGACCATATGCTAAAAAATATATTGTTATTAAATTAATTGCAAAATTACCTTATTTTCTTGAGAAATTCGCTGACTTTTGTACGAAATTCTCATTTTTCATGCAAAAAAATTGATTTGGGAATCAATTTTTTGTTATTTCTTAGTAGATTTGCATATTAAAAGATAAATAGTTACATAACAATGAAAAGACAATGACGATAAATATATATTTCTTAAAACAATGAAGATAGGCTGCAAAATAGATCTCTATTTTTGCGCCTTAGAATTAATTACTCACATCAAAAACAAATAAAGTATGGCAACATTAAGAACCTATAGATGCAAATGCGGGTATGAAGTGCAAACCGAACCCACTGGGCATTATGGACTATTCTCTGGAGAATTTTATAACTTCCGCTGTGCAAAATGCAAAGAAATTATTTCTATATCAGCAGACGAGCTGGCGAATCAGCGATATTTTCCCAAATGTCAAAAATGCGGGGCAAAGAACGAAGAAATACACAACTGGAATCCTATCGATGGACATTGCCCTAAGTGTGGCAAGAAAATGCAAGAAGTAGCTGGAATGATAATAATGGCGGATTAAATCTTCACGAATATGAAAAAGGCAATTTTCTTTCTTTTACTGATTTATGCTATTGGCACAAATGCACAGAGTGCAAAGGTTAACACAAAGACAACAACCAATGTCAAATCAGTGAAGCATGAACAGAAGATTGATTCCCTTCTATCCAAAATCGACACGCTTCTTTTGATTAATAATCAATTGTTGGAACACTTGGAGATAAACACATCTCTAAAGGAACGTTACAAACTATATCAAACTGAGAACATCTATACTTTCCTTCAACTGGACACAAAAACCGGTATGATAGAACAGGTTCAGTGGTCATTAGATTCTGACAATGAAGGAAGTGTAACCATTAACTCAGATGATTTAACCTATGGATTTGGTTATGGTTCCGGGTCTTTTGAGTTATACCCAACCAAAAACATGTATCAGTTCAT
>Ga0247611_10011448_pt1 | contig 10237 bp, 16 predicted proteins | sample 177DNAGHGhighgp2_FD_192422 | JGI IMG/M metagenome (GOLD analysis project Ga0247611, IMG submission 192422) | Sheep rumen microbial communities from Palmerston North, Manawatu-Wanganui, New Zealand - 1770 DNA GHGhigh gp2 | ecosystem: Host-associated > Mammals > Digestive system > Stomach > Rumen... | reverse complement strand
ATCCGCCCTTGTCAGCATTTCGTCAGTTATCCCTCTTAATTTTGCCATATCGGTTTTGGTGTTATATCTCTTATGCAAATATAGCATTTTTTTCTTAATATCCAACATTTTTCTTAAAGAAAATTTCAACTTTTTTTCTTGATAAAATTGTCCATGTCGTCAGAAGGATTTTATTAAGGAATACATGAGGCGCCGCAGCGTTCACCTTCTCGTACTAAAGAAAAAATCACCACGATTTCTCGTAGTGATTCTCTTTCGTTTGTTTGGCTGATTATTCTTCTTCAAAGAAATTGCAATAGACAGACTTTCGTTCTGCAAGGCTCAAGTGTTCCCACCAATCATCGGTTTCCTTAAGATATTCTCCTATCGGTACTTTTTTTCCGTTCCGTATGTAGGGGATTCCGCTTGCTTGCTCCCTATCGTAGCACCCATTGTGCCGCCACCAATCTTCTATTTCAAATTTGTTTGGCATTGTGGTTTTCTCATTCATATCTCTTTGTTTTTCTTTTCACTCGCAAATATAGTACAAATAAAATTAAATTCCAAATTTAATTTTTATAATTGAAATCTTGCTCATGTCGTCATGATGATTTTATTAAAGAATATATTGCACGCCGCGAGCGGGTGGAACTGTAACGCACATCCTGATAACAGGTATCCCGGGCTGTTTATATTCCTTAAAAAAATCCAGAGGCTCGCATGAGCAAGTATCAAGACAAAAAAAATCCGTACATTTCTGCACGGATTTCATTTCGGTACCAAGTGTCGGCTACATTTCCTCTTGAAGATATTTCAGCAAGGCTCGCAAGTCGGAAAGTTCAAGTTCGTCCAAATCATGCCAAATCGGCTCTCCGCTCTCCAAGTCATTCTCGCCCAATTGATGGTACCACATTGTTCCGTCCCCCTCAACTTCAAATACCTTGTCGATATGCGGAATATCGAGGGTGCTTAATCCACGGGCTTCTTCCTCTGCAGACGGAATCATAAAATGAATCTCCCTTGGCTCACTCTCGGAAGTTCCGTTAAGCAGGCAGGAAATTTGGTGCCGTAAATCCTCTCGCTCCACATCTTCCTCGTCAAAAATGCGTTCGCAATCTTCGCACTCAAACTCCACACAATAAGCATTGTGGATTTTCTTGCTACCGCAGTAGGGACATTCTTTAATCTCGCTCATAATCATTTAGTTTTTAATTGGTTTGGTGATGTAAATATAGCAAAAAACTTTGACTTATCAAAATAAAATTCGTATCTAATTTTGATAAAGTTTGATACCATTGTTGGTGAACATTAGACTCGTGGTGAACTGTTTTATATTCCTTAATAAAAAACTATAGTTTGCATCCACAAATTTTTTCGCTTAAGTTTTTTTGTTGATTTCTCTTGCCCATGCGGCGCCTTCCAGTTTATTAAGGAATATACAGCGTACAGATTCTGGGATTTCTCCTGGATGGGAAATGATGATAAAACAAGAAAGGGCAACCCTCTCGGACTGCCCTCTCCCTAATACTCAATCGAGTATATTACATGGCAAGCACCCTTGCTCCCCTTTCACGCAGGCTTGCGAGTGCCTTGATTTTTATCTGCCGCACGCGCTCTGCGGTAAACCCCATCTTCTCCGCAATTGCGGCATCGTCAAGCGGCATATCGTAGCCGATACCGAAGGACATTTCGAGGATTGCCCTCGGCTTTTCGGGCAGGGTGGAAAGCAGGCGGTTCACCTTGTAGGTGTTGTCCTCTGCGTCCATTTCGTCCTCGTATTCGTTATGGCTTGCGGTGGTTACTGCGATTTCGCCTACCTCTTCAGCGGTTGCTCCGTCCTCGTCAAGTTTTGCGGAGAGCGAAGAATAGGTATGCCCGACTACCGCGATGCGGCTCTTTACCTCAATATCGTACTCCGCCTTCAGCATTTCCACAAGTTCGTCCTCGGTTGCCTGCCTGCCATTTTCAGCAAAAAACTTGCCGTTAAGTGCGTTTACCCTCGTGGTGATATGGCTCTTGTTGCGGACAAGTTGTGCATCCGTAGCAAAATACCTTGATATTTCCATACGCATGTAATGTACTGCGTAGGAAAGCAGGCGAGTGCCGATGGTGGCATCAAATGATGCTATTGCGCTTATCATGCCGATTGTGGCTGCGGATACCAAATCCATAACCTCATCCCCCTTTGCAAACTTGCTTGCAAGCGAGAAGATAAAGCGAAGATTGGAGTTTACCAGTGTATCCTGCGCGGACTTGTCCCCTTTCTGCGCCTTGAAGATGAGCTCAAGCTCTTCCTCTGCGGAAACGATGACGGGGTACTTGCGTGCATCTGCGAGAAACCTCTCTGCGGCTTCGGTGCGGACTTTCGTGTTAATTGCGGTGGTGTTAATTGCTCTTGCCATATCTCTTTGGTTTTTGTTGGTTGTTCTATTTCTCTATTGCGATAGCAAAGTTACGAAATCTTTTTTACACTTGCAATACTTTGTTAAAATTTTTTTAACTTTTTTTCTTGTTCCTTTTTCCATATCGCTATTATAATATACGGCAAAACTCAAATATTCTTTCATACAAAATTTGATTTTTTCAATTATCGACTCTGTACTGTAGTATATTCCTTAATAAATCCCAGATTCTGGCATGCACAAATTTATCTTTAAGATTTTCTTCTTAAGATTTCCATTAACGCAGCCTCCTGAGGCAGCCCGTCGTTATATTCCTTAAAATAGAAGAAGACGCCGCACCCGCAAGCCTTGTCAAGAAAAATATGCGTTCAGCGTATATATGTTCAACATTTACCTCTTGATTTCTTGCCCGTGTCGGAACCTTCCCTTTTTTATAGAATATAGGTGAAACAGATGCTGGCATTGTTCAATGATGATATTGCTTCAACTTCGAGATCCTACAGGAGTATATTCCTTAAAATAATCCTTCGTCCGACACCCGCAAGCCTTGGGTATAAAAAAAGAACCCACCCCGAAAATTTATGGGGGTGGATTCCTGCGCCCGGATCGCGGGGGCGGCTTTATCGGTTAATTATTAGTCAAAAAAAATATAATCTTATTTTATGGGGGATGCTCTTGCCATAGCGGTCGGTATTGTGCTTTTTTTCATAAGCGGTTTTACCTTTAATAATAGCACTTGACTGATACTCTATGCCGCAACTCGCAGTTTCTTGCTTTCCTCTACATTGGCGTTGTAGAAATCCACATCCTCATCGTTGAGGGACTCGAGGATTTCATTCTCCGCATCGAAATGGAAATACTTGTCAGTTTTCTTGAACTCGTAGTTCTTGGAAAATTTCTTCACCTGCTCGCTCGTCAGTTTCTCGCTGAGCATTGCCATTGGATAAATCTCGTTCTTTTTCATATTCTTTTAATTTTGTTGTTCGTTTCTTACAATGCAAATATAGACATTATAATTTTAATTCCAAAATTTTTTTACATTCTTATAGAAAAAAGTACGCCCCGTGCAGCCGACGCCGGAAGGATACAGTTTACATTCCTTAATAAAATCATCCTAACGACACCCGCAAGTCTTATCAACAAAAATATGCCCCACATTACATTCTAAGGCAAATTTTCTATCCGCACTCTTGCCCATGCAGGCACGCTGTTTATTTTAAGGAATACATGAGGCGCCGCGCTCGAACCTCTCCTCGACAAATAATACTAATGCAAAAAGGGCAACCCTTTCGGATTGCCCCTTGCGGATATACTCGTTTGAGTCTATCTAATCGGTTACATCGAAATAGTAACTCATAGCGGTTTCGTTCTCTGCAAACTTCTTTCGGTATAGCGCGTCCGCTTTCTGATAGAGTTCGCTGTAGAGTTCTACGAAATAATCCGCCCACGAACCACCTACATTCAGATACTTTGCGTCCACCCTATTCGGCTTGGCAAATGCCCACGATTTGTGGTTAAGCACCATAACGATTTCCGTCAGTGCTTTGTAGTTGTCGCCCCAACTCTTGATAACTCGGCTGTAGGTTTTTTTGACTGCGTTCTTCTCACGCATCCAAACTTGGCAAAACTCCGCGATAGCAAAATCGCTATAGAAAGTGTAACTCGGTTTCCAATTCGTCATATCACGAAGATTGGATTTCCAATTTTGCTCAACTACTGAAGAATACTCAAAAACATTCATAACTTTTTTCTTTATCTTTCTACATGCAAATATAGGCATAATATTTTACTTCTGCAAATTTTTCTTCATTATTTTTTCATCCAGGAAAACCACGCCTCTGGCTTCTGGAAGGATACAGTTTATATTCCTTAAAATAAACGAACCTGTCGCATGTACAAGCCCTATCAGGAAAATCGCCATTACAAATATCTCTAATGTATTTTTCTTCATTGAACATTTGCCCATGTCGTCAGGATGATTTTATTAAAGAATATATAGCGTACAGACTCGAATCTTTTCCTCAGCAAACAATGCTAAAGCAGAATAGCCAAACCTCACGGCTTGGCTACCCCCAACAATGAAAAGATTAACAAAAATGATTACAATTTAAGTTTCCCTTTGAAGTTCGGCTTTTCGGCATCGAAGATTGGCATCCCGTTATATTTGTCCACGAAATACCTCGTCACCTCATTCAGTGCCTTGGTGGTGTACGGAAGATGGTTCCGCACCCACTCTTTTATTTCCGCCTTGCTCTTCAGCCTTGGCTCGCAGTACGTGCGGCTTTCGCTGAAATCCATAATGTTGTCAAGGCTCGGCTCAAGCTCGTTGATGAAATCAACCACGCACCAGCCCTCCCAGATATGCTTGTCGAACTGATACTTTTCAGCGATGTCCTCGTAATAATGCAGTTTAATCATATTTATTCCTCTTTTTTGTTCATGGCAAATATAGGAAATCTTTTTTATATTCACAATACCTTGAAGAAAAATTTTTTATTTTTTTGAAGTAATGCCCGACAGCTTCACCACGCTCGACGCCGGGAGTATATTCCTTAAAAAACTACAGAAGCCCGCATGTACAAATTTTTCTTCACTTAAGTTTACATCATCGCATCATCGCTCGAACTACAGTTCATGGTATATTCCTTAAAATAAACCACGTCACGACACCCGCAAGCCTTTCTCGTATAAACCACGCGTAGAATATCATACAATGCACTTTTTTGAAAAATCTATTGCTCATGTCATCAATCAAGCTATTTTAATGAATATATCCTCCTGTTCCTCAGGAACCTCTCCACTTACCAACACAAAACAAAAAAAGCAACCCTTTCGGATTGCCTTTCTTTAGAACCTCTGCGCTACTCGTTATACCAAGTCAGCATTTGAGTTGTCACAGAACATTCCGAGGATGTTGTTCCCCCCTGCCATTGAACTTGCCGTGCCACGGATTGCCCCAAGCATTTGCTCGAGCTGCTCTGCCGTAGCCTTGTCACTCTCCGTTGTTCCCTTGATACGGCACTCAAGAAGAAACCACGAATTCGCATATTGCGCCCTGCGTGCGGACATCTCAACCTCGCCCGTCCGCGTGTTCAACTCCGCCCACCTATGCGATGACTGAAGACAAACCTTGTCCCCGTTGTCGCCCTTTTGAATTGGATAAGTGCAAAACTCCTCCGCCTTTTTCATTTTTCCCATCTTGAGAGTGAAACTCATTGTCCCAAGACAATCTTTTCTCATTGATACGATTTCCATATTCTTTCCTTTTTTGTTCATGCAAATATAAGCATATTATTTTACTTTCGCAATACCCCCATAAAAATTTTTCAAACTTTTTTGAAGAACAAACCAAGCACGCTCGACGACAGAACTATATTCCTTAAAATAAACCAGATTCTGGCATGCGCAAGCCATTAGCCAATATTTTTTGTTTAACTTTTTTCTTCAGAAATCCTTGCCCATGCGGCGCCTTCCAGTTTATTAAAGAATATAACGACGGGCTGCCTCAGGAACCTCTCCACACCAACATAAAACAAAAAAAGCAACCCTTTCGGATTGCTCTCTTTATTGATTTTGAAAAAGCCTACATTGTTAAAGAAGGCAATAACAATATTAGTTGTAGCAAAACCATTACAAGTACACTCTTGCAGAGCGGAACAAACCATGAAAACTCTTTCACATGAATACCGCAAACTAAACAAACAAGTCCGCCTAAAATGAACAGCAGTTCAAAAATGAAACTGATGATTACGTAAATTCTGAAAATGTCCCTAATCTCAATTCTTGTTTTCATAATTTTGCCCTCCTTTATTTTTTATTGTTTGTTGTATCTCTTTTTCTCTATGACAAAGGTAAGCATAATCTTTTACATTCGCAATACCTTGATAAAAATTTTTAACTTTTTTTACTTGAACTATTCTCTTGACTTGATTCAACCACGCCTCTGGCTTCTGTATATATTCTATAAAAAAACGCAGCGGCTCGCACCCGCAAGTACCTGCTCAATTTCATCTTCACTTTTTTTTCAGAAAATATATCCGACAAACCTTGTGCATGTCATCTCCTTCACTTTTTTAAGGGAATATATAGCACGCTAAAAACAGTAAAAATCTTAAAAATTAGGCTTGTAACTTATTGGCTATTAGTTAGTTGCATAGCATTAATAACAATGCAAAATAAATAAAAAATGAAGAACTTTTCCAAATTTTTTCTGCGTTTTTCGGTAAATGCATTTGCTCGTGTCGTACGTCGATGTTTATTAAGGAATATAATACAGTTTCGAGTCGAGTGGCTGCCTGCACCCCTCCCACCGCCAAGACGGGGGAAGCCCCTCCCCTTACCCCTCCCTACGTAAGCCACCCCCTACGTGTACCTGCCCGTCCATACCCAAAAGGGCGGGGGCAGCCGCGCGCATGAATTCCGGACAAAATTTTCGCCTTTTTCCATGGGGGTACCCCCTATTTTTATTTAAGGTTCCTTTTTTAAAAAAAATTTCTGGCCAGATTTTTTCAATATTTCCATAACTGATATATCATATATTTTTTATAATAAGTCGCCATTTCATATGAAATATCAAAACATCGTCAATTAGCAAGATATTTATTATTAAAATATAAGAATATGGAAAAGAGCACAATTAAGATAAATGAAGGTACGCTCAGGAAGATTGTCGCTGAGAGTGTGAAGAACGTATTGATGAAAGAAGGGCTGTTCGATATGGGAGCTCGCTTCTTTGTTCGTCGCGGAGATGACCTCAGCGGCAATATCTTTTATAGCAGAAGTGGGCAGGGATACAGCATTGTTGAATTAAACCGAGTCGGGGTTAACAGAATGTATGCGAGCGGTGAAGAACCGGTAGCCGGCCCATTCAAGAAGATGGAGGATGCTGAACAGTGGTGTATTGACCGGAAAATGACAAGAGAATATCCGTATTAAGCAAAAATCTTCACATCTTATATTGAACCATTCCGATAGACTTCTCAAACATAATGGAGAATCTATCGGTTTTTTATAGCATGTTTTAGGACAAACACGTATATAGTTCCGAAAATTTAAAGACAAGTTTTTATCTCACGTTAATATTTATCATTATCTATGAGATTTTATTTATCAAGCAAGGGAAGTACCTACGAAGCATCTCCGTTTGCCATTTCGGTTGGGGATGTGAACTGCAACTATCGCGATGACGACGCCGTTCCGTTCGTTATTACGTTGGGCGACAGGGTTTGCTTTGGCGCGCCGGGAAGTGAGCACCATGAGATATTGGCACATATCGGGGAGACGCAGAGCAAGGCAGAGGGACGTTTTTGGCGCGGAAGCAATGCCTTGGCATTTTGGGATGAAAATTTTGATATAACGAACGAAAATGTAAAGCTTGTCGTGGGTGCCTTACAAAAGAGGCTTGGGATTAATCCGGATAAAATTCGCATGTTCCTTGACTGCCAATATGACAGTAACAGAAGCGGTTCTTCACTCTTTATTGAATTGTCCCCACGGGAGTATCTGTCGTTCAACGTTCCCGTAGGGAAGAATACCCAATACTTTTGGGATTTGTATAAAAAAAGAAACAAACTTTCAGATAGCGGAAAAAACGGAATTGCACAGAATGGAATGTACTCAAGGGATATTTGGAGACATTATCAGAATGTGAGTGAAAGCACACTCAGGAAGATTATTTCTGAAAGCATAGTCAGGATTCTGAATGAATTGAAATAAAAAACGCACCCTGAATTTGGATGCGCTTAATTTTTATTTATTTTTACAGATGCTTACTACGGCTTTCCTGCCATTTCAAAAATTTTGAGAACGGGATTACCTCGCGTACCGCAATATTGCTATCCTGCAGGATAAACACTTCAATGAAATCTTCATCTATTTCATCGTAGTCAGGATCAAACACCATTTCGCGAAGGCGGAATTTAACTCCCATTATTTCCTTATATGAGGAATGCCACAATTTATTTGTACGAAGATACGAGTGGAATATACCTTCAATAAATGTTCCATCCTCAAATTTTTCTTCCCACCATTTTTTACTTTGCATAATTAACAATTTTTATTATTCCCTAATATTCCATTTCAAGGAGATATTTTTCCATAAGGAATTCTTCAAGGATTTCGGGGTATTTCACAATCTGCTCGGCGAAGGCTTCTGCGTTCTTATATATATCCCAAAACGACTCTTCGATATTATGCTCCTTGCGGAAATCGTAATCATTAAGATGGTGATATGTTTCGAAGAAAAGTTCACCGCCGTCAAGGTTATCGCCATCTACGTTGAATTTCTTGTAAAGCTCATTGATTGATTTCTCCACATAATTCACATTGGCATTGTCGAAATGAAAATACCTGTTAGGAAGAAGATTCTTAAGATGATGAAGAAGGGCATAAAGACGATAGTCATCGCCAATCTCAATTGAGAAGTTCAGTTGCTTAGCATCATAGGGGTCAAATGCGGGGAACACCCATTCATTTTTAAATCCCTCGAAATAGCATGTGGTAATATCCTTCCCATATCCGTCCGAAACCAAATCCTTGGGCATAATAGCTATTCCACCATCGGTAGGACGATATCGTAGTTGAACCGATACTTTCCAATCGTAGAAGTTATCCCTGCAGATAACCTTGATTCCGTTCCTCATGGTGAAGCCGTAGACGGGAAGGGTTATGGACTTTGAGCGGTGCTCGGAGATGGCGAACACTGGCACCTTAAGAAGGGAAGCACCAACGTCATCACGCACAAAAATCTCCTGCCGTTCTGCGGCGTTCTTATAAATCATCTTATCGTCGACTTCATCGTTGCGAAGCCATGAGAGCAATAGCTGTTTCATATCCTATACATTAAATTTCTTATTTGTTTTTGCAATGTAATAAATTGCTGCAAGTTGGAAATCCTTAAAGGCTTTCTTGTCGAATTCCTCTGAATTTTCCTCTCGGGTATATTCCCTTTCGCCGACAACTGTGAGTGGCTCCGGGAAGGTTGAACGGAGTTGGTGGACGCCGTACTTGCCGTCAATAAGCATTGAATAGCAGTTGCCCTCTCCATAGATTTCAGAAACGCGTCCCTCGAGAATGAGGCGTTTGATCACCGAATGCTTATACTTGTAGAACCTGTTCATATAATTATGCGGGCACGACTTGTCCTTTACCATTCTGTTCGCCTTAACGAGAAGCTCAACTATGTTCTCGGGAATCTTGTATCCGGCTTCGATGACGAGGCGGCGCGAAAATTTGTCATATGTTTCTTTGGAAAGGTTTCTGGAAAGTCCGAGCATAACAGAAAGCAAGCCCTTTTTTGAGCCGAAATCAATGTCTAACGAATTTAAAAAATCATGTGCGTTCATACCTTCTGTTTTAACTTTAACATTGCAAATATAGATATAAAAAATCAATTTTCCAAGCAAATTAGATTGCCAAGTGGTATTTATAAGAAAATATCATTATATGCCAGCAAAGAGTAAAGAACAGCAACGTCTTTTTGGAATGGTTCACGCTTATCAGAAGGGTGAACTTAAAGATGCAAGTGAAGAAGTAAAGGACATTGCAAAGACAATATCAAAGAAAGATGCGAAGGATTTCGCAGAAACTAAGCATAAGGGGCTTCCCAATAAGGTAAAGAAAAGTGTAAAGGAAACTGTGAAAATAAATGAATCACAATTAAGACAGATTATTGCTGAAAGTGTTGCAAGGATATTGAAGGAAGAAATCGGTGCTGACATAAATTCAGAATTTAGCGGCAAGGCGGAGTATTCTCCTTTTTCCTCATATGGTGACGTGGTGTCGATAAAGGTTCCAACGGCTGACGCGGAGCTTCGTTCCAATGTGGTGAAGTTCATGCAGCAACAGGGATATCAACT
>Ga0247611_10011447_pt1 | contig 10237 bp, 16 predicted proteins | sample 177DNAGHGhighgp2_FD_192422 | JGI IMG/M metagenome (GOLD analysis project Ga0247611, IMG submission 192422) | Sheep rumen microbial communities from Palmerston North, Manawatu-Wanganui, New Zealand - 1770 DNA GHGhigh gp2 | ecosystem: Host-associated > Mammals > Digestive system > Stomach > Rumen... | reverse complement strand
AGAGCAACGGATATTATCCGATAGACAAGTATGTGTATCATTCTGATACTGACGAGTTCGAGCAGTTCGTTCAAAAGACAAGTGGTTGGAAGTCGTGGGGGATTTCCAAAGCCGCAGGTATAAGCAATAAAGATTGGCTTAGGTATATCTTTGAGCATACAAGTATAGTTCTCACATGGGACGAAATGACAGATAATTATAGTCACGATGCTAATTAAAAATAACTAAAGAAAATCACTCTCATTGGTAACGGTTGCTTGTGAAAGCAGCCGCTATTTTTTTATATGTATGTTTGCCTTTTTCGTGTGAACCGTGATGAACCTGATGTTCGAGTGGGCCCTGAGCTTGGACAGTGGTTTCATATTGCTTTTAATATAACAAAGTTATTGAAAGGAGCAAGATTTCCGCAAGGAAAATTTGTTAATATGTGTTAAATGGATTTTAACATTATTTTCTTTGGATTTTGCTTGGAGGTATGCAGATTTTTATTATATTAAATTCAATTCGAAAAGCCCCGTGGCGTGCAGGCATGAGGCATCTTCTGTCGATGATGGCTGTATTTCCGTTTAATGTTTTTTAACTGAAAATAAATGCCGCAAAGTTTGCATATATGGAAAAAAAGCATTATCTTTGCAAAGGAATTAAGAATAAATAGTATTAACAAATAAACACTTGAAAGTTATGTTAGACATTGCACAGATTATCAAGAAGAACCGAGAGGAAGCCTACGAACTCATTAAGAGTGTCGGAGGACGTATTGATTTCGTGGAGGGCATCATCAAAGGCAGCACGGACGATTCCGAGGACGATTGGAACGGAGACCCCAACGAGGTTAGTCTGCCTTGGGTTATACTTGCGTTTGACGAGGAATTGGTAGATACGGCTGTGTTGGCTGTAAAGTGCGGAGAGAATGAGGGTGACATTGTTTTCCTTGGCTATGATGTTGCCGAATGGACTTGTTCGGGTTGGAGCAGTTATGCAGAGTGTTGCAGCAACACCGACAACGACATCTATCTCTTCGTGGATGAATGGCTGAAAGACCATAACAAGAAATAAATCCGATATAGCCGCCACGCATTAGACATTGGACTTGCGCTTACCCGATGGGTGGGCGCATTTCTTTTTATGCTGTCTGACCAGCAAGAAAGGAACCCTTAATCCCGTCCAGACAGGAGGTTTTCCATTGTATTTAATATAACATTTTATCTTGATTCGCCAATTTTTTTTGAAACTTTTTTCAAGATTTTCTTGGTGGATTGAAGGAATTTATTATATTAAAATCAATTTTTATCTCCCGTATCCCGCTCAGGAAGGAGGCTACTTCACATCCAACATTATTATAAGTAATTGATAGTGAATGAGTTACCATACAGAATTCGAGAGATGGATGGAACATCATCTGTCATGATTGACTTACGAGTCAATTGATGGTGCATTGCGTTGATATATATCTGATGCTTGTGTTTCGCTTGCCGATGCTGATGGGGAATGGAACTATCGGTTCTGAGACTATGGTACGATTGCCATATTCAGATAAGAGGGTTATTTTTTAATATAAAAAGATGCAAAAACATTTGGTGATTTCAATAAAGTTGTTATATTAAATTCAATTATTATTAACTGTGCGACGCTCGTGTCCCCGCGCTACTTCAAATCCAAATAGTTGTAATTAACTGATTATGAGCAAGTTAGACTGATGACATGATGAGATGGAACACACTGACGCAGATGCGTCTTCGAGTATGCTGATGGTCAGATGAGTTGGAGTGAATGGAACACAGATGTTCGGTATGACATGTCGATGGACAGCTCCTTCCAGGAAAGATACAATTGCTTTTAATATAATAATTATCTTGGATTGCGCAAGAAAATTGGTAATTATTTTTTATTTATTTTTCTTGGGTAAATCCTTGGTGGATTCGGATATTTTGTTATATTAAAAACAATATGAATAGCCTTCTGAGTTCAGGAAGACGGCGTAAAATCAGGATTGTAATTAGTTGATTTACAAATAGTTACAAAAACAGTGAAATTTCGGTTTTTTCTTCATTTTTTCGCAAATTTGTGTAGGTTTTATTTGGTGGTACGGATTATTTTATTATATTAAATACAATGAATATGCCCGCCTTCCAGAGCTACAACATCCTGTATGACGGCAGTGAATTTTTTTCTGAAAAAGTTGCCTTAAAATTTGGTGGTTTCAATTTTTATTCGTACCTTTGCAAAGGAAATAAGACAAAAGAGCATTAGAGACAATGGAAAGAAAGACAAGACCAATCGGTGACGAGTTCCCCGTGACAAGACATAACGGAACGGCAGGCGGCACGCTTGTAATCCTAAAGGTGGTCGAGAATAACGACCTTCTGTGTACGAAGTGTTATTTTTATCACAACGGCTGCTTTAGGAGGAATAGGGAGTATTTAGGGGCGTGTGCAGGTTCGGCACGCACGGACGGGAAAGGAATTGTGTTTGAGTTCCAACGTGTGAAATCATATATGTAGAAAAAAGTATGCTATACTACGACCTAAGTTATCATTTTAACGGAAACCTCTATCTTAGGCTTACGGATCCGAATAACTATGCAAGAAAAGACTTGAAGCCGAGTTCGGTATATACGGAGATAAGCTTGAAGGATTCTCAAAGACCCACCAATGAAGTTGTCCTGCTTATGGATAATGTTAGTGATGAGATAAGACGGGAAGCCGAGGGTTTCATCAGCGAGTTCAATGAAAGACATCAGACAAAGTACAATTACAAGATGCGTGCAGGGATGCGGTTCTCTTAAATGGGAGCCGCTTCTTTATATGTATAATGGTACTCAATCGAGTACCTTTTTTTGTATCATACATGGCGGAACAGTTCTGACGACTGTCCAACAGGTAAGTTATAATTGAATTTAATATAATAAATAATCCGAGACGGCCAAACATTCTCACGTCTTTTTTTGATGTGGAGTTACACGTTTTTTTCTTATGTCTAGAAAAATAATTGTCTTTTTTCTTTGGTGATTCCAATCTTTTTATTATATTAAAACCAATATATTACAACAGCAGGACGCGGGCTAAAAGAGTAGGGAAGTTTTTTCTAACTATATGTGCTTCAATCAGTTATAACTGATTTTGAGAGGAAAAAGAGAAAACACGTCCCCGTGATGGAGGGTTCTGTGTATATATGCTGAAATGTTAAGAAAGGTTAAAGTTCAAAATTAGCTGAAAATAATTGCCTAAAAATTTGCAAGGTTCGGGAAAAATGTCTATCTTTGCAGCGTGATAGTTAAACAACGAGTTATTAACGCTTAAAATTTAGATGTTATGTTACGCAAAATGACAATCGCCCCCACAATCACAAGAAGAAGTGATGAATTAACTGCTTATCTGAATGATATAGCAAGGTATCAGCCGCTGACTGCTGACGAGGAAATAGAGTTGGCAGAGGCAATGCGCAATGGTGATGCAACCGCAAAAGACCGCTTTGTAAAAGCTAATCTGCGCTTTGTGGTTTCAGTAGCCAAGCAATATCAAGGAATGGGTTTAGACCTTTTAGACCTTATCAACGAGGGTAATTTCGGTTTGCTCAATGCCGTTGAGAAGTTCGATGAAACAAGAGGTTTCAAGTTTATTTCGTTTGCCGTGTTTGAGATTCGTGCCGCCATTACAGCCGCCCTTTGCGACAAGAGCCGTTTGGTTCGTGTTCCTGCAAAGAAAGTAGGAGAGGTGGAAAACGTATCGGTTTCTATGGATGCACCTATCGGTGGCAATGACGATGAAAACAAGACCTATCTTGACACTTTCGCAAGTGACAATCGCACGGATTCGGGTTTTGATTTGGAAGATGCAAAGGTGATTCTTAACAGACTGCTTTCAAAGTTAGATGATACAACGGCAAAGGGGTATGACCCCAAGGACAGAAAAATTATCTGCGCTATCTTCGGTATCGGGTGCAGAGAGTATTCCGAGTATGAAGTTTCCCTTATGTTCAACATAACAAAGGAGCGTGTGAGACAAAAGAAGTTTGAGATTATAGAGAAGCTGCGCAAGTATGTGGCTTGATTAAGAGCCGCTAACTAACATAACCAAGTCGGTTGCCCCGTATGGAGTGACCGACATTTTTTATATCTATGACAATCCTGACGGAACAGCGGGGCCCTGACTCAGGATGGGGTTTATAAATTGAGTTTAATATAATAATTATCTTGTATCTGCCAAAGGATTTGCAAATTTTATTTGTTAAAATATGTTAATAAAAAAGTTCAAAAAAAGACGATGAAATGTTTGGTGGAATGAAGTTTTTTATTATATTAAAATCAATGAAATTGCCCCTGTTTACGGGCTTCTCCTCGACATCCAGCTGTAATCCATTTGTTAAGACTTTTTAACTAAAAATAATTGTGGTTTTGTTTGGCCAATTCAAGAAAAAGCCTTACCTTTGCAAAGGAAATAAGAAACATCAGTATTAACACTTAAACAAGTATCAGTTATGAATCAGATTGAATTGCTTAACGGAATCAAGGCGATTAAGGGTTGTACTTTCGCCCACATTGAGTACATTACAGAGGAAAAGCTGCCGAAAAAGCTTGGTCTCGGTGTCGTGACGAAGTTCGTGTCGGGAGAGGTTCAGCTTAACTATGACTACGAAAATGCCGTGAATAACCGCTTGGAAAAGGCAGGTCTCGCTCGGACTTTCAGCGCACAGAGTTTGCCGTGGGGTGTGTGGGAAACGCCTAACAAGGTCATTGAACACAAAGGAGAACTCTATCTCCGTTTCTACTGCGTGAAAAACGCAAAAATGCAGACAGAGTATTTCGTGGACGGTCGCCCTGCTTTGCAAAGTGAAATCGACATCATCAAGGCTTATAAAGAAAGCAAGTCAAAGGGTTCTGCCACACAGAGTGCAGAGGGGTTGGACGAGAATCAAGTTGAGCCACGCAACGTGAAATTCTCCGCTATCACCGCCCTAAAGTGCGGCTCTATCTTCTACGATGCAGTACGCATTGCAGTTTAAGAGGTAACGCTATCACATCAGAGAGTAATATAACATCAGACAAGTTCCCCACATCATTAAGTTGGTGTGGGGTTCTTTCTTTTTATGTATCAGTGAAGTTCAGAGGATACATCATCCTGCGGCGGGATACGGGAGGTTTTCTATTGTCTTTAATATAATAAAGTATTTGAAACTTGCAAGGATCTTGGCAATTATTTTTTTTTAATTTTTCTTTGTATTTTATTTGGCCGTTCCGAATCTTTTGTTATATTAAATTCAATTTATAACTGCCGCCTTCCAGCTCGAAGAGTCGTCGTACCACGAGATATGGTTGAAATGTTAAAAATTGTTTATACGTTAAAAATGCATCCTTTTTTGTTTGGCGGCTTGAAAATAAAGTCTTATCTTTGCAGCATAGAAAATTAAACAAATATTTAATAATAAAAGGCAGAACGTATGAATAAGCAGGAAGCAATCACCGCATTACGTGGTATGAAGTGCGAAATCGCAGAAATTAGGGTTGACATCAGCTATGCAGGAAAAGTCAAGTTCCCAAACGAGAGCATCTTGGTTCGGTTGGTTGAAAATCCGAGCAACGAAGATGAGATTGACAACGCAGAGCATTGGGATTTGTTCGACAACATCAAAGATTTTGAGAACGGCACGTACTACAAGCAGGGTGCTAACGAAACCTACAGAACGCAGTACATCTCAAATTTCATCTCCGTCACCGAGTTCAAAGGCGACTATCAAAAGCTTCGGATAGCAGTATAAAGGAAAAAGTAACTTTTTATTAGCCATGTTTAGAGTGCGCTTGCCCGTGAGGGTGGGCGCATCTTTTTTGTATATGTCCGCGTCAGACAAGAGGACACACTGAAGGCGTGAAGACGGCGGGTGATCTTATTGTATTTAATATAGCATTTTTCCCGACCCGTGCAAGAAAATCAGCAACTTTTTTTGAAAAGTTTTCCATATTTTCCTTGGTGATTCCAATCTTTTTATTATATTAAAACCAATATATGAATTTTGCCTCCAGGAGGAGAAGAGAAATCGGTCATCACACAACATATTGATTTACAGATGATTACAAAATATCTGGAAAAGATCTGGTAACATCCAGTAAACATGCGGATCACATGTAAATTTTCCAAATGTTAAATTTTGCAGATATGGTGAAAATAATTGCCGAAAAATTTGTCAGTATGAAAATAAAGCTGTACCTTTGCATTAGATTCAATAAATCAAACAAATAAACAAACATCAGTTATGAAAGAATTAAAAGAGTTCAAGACATCAGTTTGGTGCGTATTCGCAATGTTCGCGTTGCTTTTGGGTTGGTTGATATACTATGACAATCCTTATCTGAATGTAGTGGTCATACCAATAGCGGCAATGGCTGTGCTTCTTCTTGCGAGTTGGTTGCAGGAAACAGAGTTCAAGGTTCGTGGCAGATTCCTTACTTGGTTCTTCAACGGAAATAAATAGGAGATTCGTTTTTGGTTCATAGGTTAATAGTTTTAGGTTAGTTATTGTTCGGATAGGGTTGCTCGTGAGAGTAGCCCTATTTTCATATCAACACGTGGAGTTCCTCCTGAGCAGGATGAGAAAATGGGCGGTTTTTCATTGAATTTAATATAATAAAAATTCTGTAATAGCCAAACAATTTTGTATGTAAATCAGCGGAAACGCCAAAATTTTTATAGATTCCGCAAGTTTACGCACATAATTTTTTGAAAAGTTTTTCATATTTTATTTGGTGGATTCGGATATTTTGTTATATTAAAACCAATAGGAATAAACTGTGCGTCGTCCAGGGCTACAGGATGATGTTCCAGGATAATTTTATTGCAAAATAATCCCTAAAATGTTTGGTAGTGTCAGAAAAAAGCCTTATCTTTGCAGTGTAAAAATGAAACAAGGAATGGATAAGAGATTTATCATCGTAGGTTTTTCGGAGGGCATAGGTCATACGCTCCAATTAGGAAACACGCTTGCATGGTGTTTCAGCAGACCCGTAAAGTCATATAAGAATTTAGCCCCCGCAGTAAAAGAAGCGTGGAGGGTAAATGCAAGGTGGAAGTGTGACAGGGTTGTTGTGTATGAGATTGAGGCAGGTGACAGAATATCCTGCTCCTTCTTCAAGGATTGGGAGGATAGAATAAGATTCGAGATTAACAACAAAAAGTAAAATGTACAGATATGGCTAAGAAGGTTCAAAAAGAAACAGCTTATTTTGATGTAAGCTTTGACAAGCTGGAATGTTTTGAGCTTGTGATGAAACTTGGCGATGCAAAGGCTTGCTGTCATTCGGGAAACTGTGATGACGATTGTGAAATTGTTCGCAAGGAAAGATACATCAGAAAGCAGCTTAACAAGATAAGCAATGCACAATTGGAGGCTGCAATACGGGAATACGGAGTTGACTTTGAAGAATATATTGAGAAGGAAATTCCCCGCAATGTTCTTGAAATATATATTGTGTGGCTTGCGGCAGGTGATATTATGGATGATGTGTATGACAGAGAGAAAATGCCGCATAATGATTAGATTCTGATTCTTGTTTCATATATATTATTTTATGTTCGGGTTGCGTCTGTCCGCGAGGATAGGCGCATCTTTCGTATATCTATGTACTCAATCGAGTACCTTTCAACAGTTCATCAGTGTCCACACGAGTCTGGACAGTTGGATAATAATTGGTTTTAATATAGCAATAATCCTGAAACCACCAAATTTTATTCTATAAAAAAACGAAAAATGTTTGGTCAGCCCGAAAAATAATCGTATCTTTGCACCGAAAACAAACATAAGAAGATATGAATAAGAGAGAATTAGAACTTTACAACGTCTTATTAGAGGACGGCTACGACAAAGATTTTGCCGAACTATGTGTAGATAACATGGTAGATGAAGAAAGAATCATCGGCGAGATTATCGGGTATTTTGAGGAAATATACAATTCAAGAATGTCCGAAGTCGAGGGAGCAAGCGAAGGCATGAAGGATTTTGTCAGTTATTTTGTTAAGGAGCGTCTGACTACATTAAGCCCTTCATTCTGTGCAGACGAATACCTGACAACAGGCTTGAACTTGTTTATGGAGTCTGATTTAGAGAAAACTGCATTTGCCATTAACGGCGGCACACATTTCGTTATTTTCGACAATGAAGAGGACGCGCCCGAAGAAGACAGGACATTTCACGCATTAAGCGATTACCTTATCTTCCATCATGATGCGCAGGAAAAAATCATAAAAGCCATCAATAATTTTGAATGGAAAAAGGAAGATGATGCAAAAGATACCGAGGCTTCTTCCGAATCTGTAAAGTCTATGGATGCCTACAACGTGGCTGTAAGGTGGCTGAGAGAAAATAGGGAGGACGAAAATTACAATAAAGTCTCCTTATTGGTAGGTCAATATCCTTATGGCTTCTGTGTTCACAAGGAGTTGGAGGATTGTCTTGAAAGTATCGGGGTCAAGTTTGAAAGAAGGTGATTAGCATTTTTTAAGAGAAAAATACCTCGTTTTATTTTGCTGTATCAAGGGAAAATCCTATCTTTGCAGCAAAATTAAAACATACAAATTATCTATTATGACAGACAGAAAAGAGCAAGACATTTTCAGAAAGCTTCTCGCAAGTATGGAAAGAAGAAAGTACAGGAATTTCTTTGTCCTTTTTCAAGTAGGTGGAGTTACCAAGTCCGAGTATGACATGAGCCAACCGTGGGAAAGAGACGCGAAGTCGCCGCAAGATTGGCTTAACTCATGTTTCTTCTTCTATGATATAGGAGAATTTGGAGAGGGGAAAATCGGGTTGAAAGTCCAAATGAAGAATACGGAGTAACAACGCACAGAATCCAATTAGCATTTACACGGGGCGAATCCTTAAATGGGTTCGCCTCATTCTTTATATCTATGAATCGGATCCTGATGTTCGAGTGGGCCCTGAGCTTGAACCCAGTCATAAAAATTGATTTTAATATAACAAATTATTTCACCCCACCAAATACATTAACATTTTTTAAGAAAAAGTTTTTCTCGTTTTGTTTTGCCATATCAGAAAAAAGCCTTACCTTTGCGGTAGAAAAAACAAAAGCATAAAGTTATGGAAACAAGAACAGGTTATGACTACAAAGGAAAAATGCACACCTTCAAGACAGATGGTGAGTATTTTAAGCCTTATTGTAATACCAATCCCATTTTCGACGATAATAGCATTTATGTGGCAGCGATTCTCTATACTAAAGTCGTTGAGGATAAAGGTTGGAAAATAGAACCGCGTTTCGGTACTGACCAAATTGTGAGTTACGATAATGGTCTTGTCGGCTATCAGTGCATTAACTATTATAGGTCGTTGGAAGAGGCTAAAAAGCAGTTTAAGTGGTACGGTCAACTATCCCCCAAAGTAGGGGTCGTAGCCTATGTAGATGCTTGGCTTGCAGAAAATCCTAAAAAATGTTAAACCATTTGGCCAATCCAAAATAAAGCCTTATCTTTGCAATGTAAGACAAACAAAGACAACAAGCATTATGAAAGTAGGAGATTACGCATATTTCGGAGCCTATGGCGATTTTGACAACGCCACGCTATATAAAGTAAAGGACATCCGCAAAGGCCCGTTCTGCAAAGAGTACGTACTGACGGGGCCGAATGGCAACGAGTTCACCGCCTATGAGGACGAGGTGTCCCCCTGTGCCAACAACGTGTCCGAAAGTAAGAGCCTAACCGAGCGGCAGGCGAAAATATAGTCCGCTCACATCCCCAATCCATATCGCTATGGCAAGAGACCGCCCCTAAACAACAATTTTAGTTTTTTAATTATTTTATTTTAAGCCGTAAATAAACCCTTAAATAGAGAGTAGTATGATACGAGACAAGCCCACCATTTGACAATATACACATACTAATTATTTATAATACAAGCGCATAGGAGATCGTCCCATAAACATCCGCAACGTATCGGGTGGAACAAAGGTCGGTCTCCTGCTTTTTTTATGTAATTTTTTTTGCTGAATCCCTTGGTGGATTCAATTTTTTTATTATATTAAACACAATAGAATGGAGGGTATCCCGTACAGTGTCCCGTGTGCATCAGGTTATCCCGTATTTTTCTGAAAAATATTCCCGTTTTTATTTGGCCAATCCAAAAAATAATCCTATCTTTGCAATACAAACAAACAGTATGTGAGTTATGACATTAAACATTGAGTTCATAGAGAGCAACTTTGACAGGTTCAACAGACAGTATTTCAACAATG
>Ga0247611_10011446_pt1 | contig 10238 bp, 7 predicted proteins | sample 177DNAGHGhighgp2_FD_192422 | JGI IMG/M metagenome (GOLD analysis project Ga0247611, IMG submission 192422) | Sheep rumen microbial communities from Palmerston North, Manawatu-Wanganui, New Zealand - 1770 DNA GHGhigh gp2 | ecosystem: Host-associated > Mammals > Digestive system > Stomach > Rumen ... | reverse complement strand
AATTTAAGATCCTTTCATATAAAAATGGTTACCAACTTATTATTTGTTAGTAACCATATTTTATTTCTTATGAAATTATCTTAGTACCCTTTTTTATTTTATTGTCTACTAAATTGGTACCACTTCATTTTGTTGATTATAAAATATTTATTTAATATAATGAAATTGTTATTGAGGTGATTTAAAAATGAAGAAAAGAACTATTATGGTAGCTCTTTTAGCTACTATTACATTTGCACTTACTGCGTGTGATGTTAATGTAAATATTGATAATGTAAATATCAGTAATGCTGATGTTGATATTAATACACCGTCGACAACAGGTTCACCTGTAAGTCAAACAACAGCTGGTGTAACTCCAACAACAACTAATGCAGAGCCTGATCCTACAACAGATGAAGAAAATTATCGTCCTGTTTATATTTGTGATGGAACTGTAGATAATAAATTAGCTACTATAAATGCTAAAAAGGGTGAAGCTTTATTGCCTCAATTACCTACACCAAAAAAAGATGGATATAAATTTATACAATTTCATATTGCAACATCTAGTGGTGAAATATTAACAGAAGATTTCATTCTTAAAAAGACTACTTATTTATATGCTGAATTTTCAAAAATAGATAATACATCTATTCATTATAATGCTGCAGAAGGAAAGAGTAGTTCAACTAATGCTGATTATTATAATCTAGGTAGTGCTGCTCAAAAGGCTAATTTTGCTGCAGCTGGATTTGTAACTGATAAAATGCCTGATTTTTCAATTTATGAAAACACAGACAAATATGTTAAGGTAAATACTGCAGACAAGTTTATTAAAGCTTTAGAGGACGCAAGAATTGATTATACATCAGAGCCTGATGAAATATTAGGTACAATAGGTAAAAAGATTAGACAAAACGTTAGAAAGAATGCTGCAAATTGGAAGAGCGCAACCGATAAAGGATTATATTTATTAGAAGATGGAGAATATGTAAAAATACCAACTGGTATTCCATTTGATCCTGAAGATCCCGTTTATACAGCTGATTTAACATATTATGAGGATGCTGATGGAGATGTAGAGGTTTCTATTAAGCAAACATTAAATAATAATGCAAAAATACATGTAATAGAATTAACAGATGATATTGATTTAGGATATTATAAATTATCAGCTACTGCTAAATCATCAAGCATTGTTGAATCATATTGTAATGATAAGGTTGATTATGATTCTAAGATATTAGATGGAACTGCACCATTTAGCGTTTCATCAATGCTAAAGGAAAGTGGTATTTCAAGAATTAATATTGCTAGAACTAATAATTTATTAATCTATTCTAAAAATGGTGCTAAGATTACTCATGCTGGATTTAAGGTACAATCTTGTGATAGAGTAGCCTTTAGAAACATTGAAATGGATGAAATATGGCAATGGGAGGATTCACCAAGTGAAAATCCTTCATTTACAGTTGGTGATATGGATGTCTTTGGCTGGGCATATTTTAAAATAACTAACTGTGGTTATATTTGGATTGACCACTGTACATTTGGTAAATCATATGATGGTCAAATAGATGTATCTAATCCATATTTCTATTCATCTAATAATTCTGATAAGGCACCATATGGAAAGCCTGCGAAATATACTGAATCAGATTCTGGTGGAGTACATATTTCAAATTGTAAATTTACATCAGGATTAGATGATAAAGATGGCTATTTATATAAGATGATGGAAGAAATAGAAACTGATTATCAAAAATCAAAGTTAGATAGTACTTATAAATGTAAATATTTATATTATAAAGCTTTAAGAGAACAATATAAATTAACATTTGATGAAATACTATATGGAGTAGCTATCCCTCAAAAGAAGGCATTCTTGTTAGGAGATTCAGGAGAAAGTAAGAAGAAGGAATCATATCATTTCAATACTCATTTAAAGGTATCTTTAGCTAATAATATATTAATTGATATCGAAGATAGAATTCCTAATGTTCGTGGTGGTATTGCATATTTATATAATTGCTTAGTAGATAATTCTAGATATTATTTATATAGAAATATCTTATCACTAAAGGGTGCTGGTGGAATTTCAGGTTATAATTCGAAATATAAATTAGCTTTAGTATCACAAGGTATTGTTGGTGGATATGGTGCTTCAATAATAGCTGAAAATTGTAAATTTATGGGTATATCTACATTAGTTAAAAATAATAATAAGGATATGGATACAATTACAGTAGAGCAACTACATGCTTCATATAAATTAATTAATTGTATTTGGTATAATGGTGCTGAATCAAGCGATGCAAATAGAATTATTAATACTGATACTAATCCTAATCAAATCGCAAATACTGTAAGCAATTCTACAGGTATAATTACTACAGATAATTTCTCATGGCATAATGATACAAATACTAAGCCATTTGAGCCAACTTTATATGATGTAGATAAATTAGTAGATAATTTATATAAGTCTCAACATGTTGGTACAAATGAGAATTATGATACATTATATTTCAAAATGAATTAAGAGTGCAACAAACACTCTTTTTTCATTTTTTTCATAATAAAAAGGAATATTAATTATGGTAAAATTTAATAAAGGCGGTGCATAAAAATGGATAGAATATATTTATGTATAGATTTAAAAAGCTTTTATGCATCATGCGAATGTGCAGATAGAGGTCTTGATTCTTTAAAAACAAGGCTCGTTGTGGCAGACCCATCAAGAGGAAGAGGCGCATTATGTCTAGCTGTTTCTCCAGCATTAAAGGAGCTTGGAGTAAAAAATAGATGTAGATTATTTGAAATACCTAATAATATTGATTATATTTGTGCAATTCCAAGAATGAGAAGATATATGGTTGTTTCAGCTAATATTTATTCTATATATAGAAAATATGTAGCTGAAGAGGATATATATGTATATTCAATAGATGAATGCTTTATCGATGTTACAAGCTATTTAAAGCTATATAATATGAATGTTAAGGATTTAGCAAAGAAAATGATAGATGATGTTTTTAAAACAACTGGTATTTGTGCTACCGCAGGTATAGGAACTAATCTATTTTTGGCTAAATTAGCGCTAGATATAACAGCTAAGCATGTTCCTGATCATATTGGTTATTTAAATGATGAAATATTTAAAAAGGAAATATGGCATCATAAGCCTATTACTGATGTATGGAATATATCTAGGGGTACTGCAAAGAGATTATTAAAATATGGTGTTAATGATTTATATGGAATAACTAGATTAGATGAAGATATTTTATATAAAGAATTTGGTATAAATGCTGAAATATTAATTGATCATGCATATGGTATAGAGCCTGTAACAATTAAAGATATTAAAGGTTATAAAAGTAATAGTAATTCATTATCATCTCAACAAATATTATTTGAAAATTATGAATATGAAGAAGCTTTATTAGCATTAAAGGAAATGGTTGATATTCAATCATTAGAGCTTATTGAAAAGAAGGTTGTAATATCTTCAATTTCATTATATATAGGCTATACTGATGATTTAAGAGGACCTACAGGTGGAACAAGAAGATTAAATGAATTTGTACAATCAAGAGATAAATTAATGGAATATTTTATTTCATTATTTAAAGATACTACTGATCCTAATTTTTTAATAAGAAGGATAGGAATTGGCTTAGGTAACGTAGTAGATGAAAAATATGAAACGATAGATTTATTTACTGATGAAAATAAATTAAAAAAAGAAAAGGAATTACAAAAATCTATATTAGAAATAAAAAAGAAATATGGAAAGAATTCTATTATAAAGGGCATGGATTTAGAAAAAAAGGCTACAACAATTAAAAGAAATGATTTGGTTGGTGGTCATAATGCAGGTTCTAGTAAGAAAGAAGGCTTCAAAGATGGAAAAAAGAGCTAAGATGTCTATGAGCCAAAGAGCTAAAATATTTTTACCATTTAATGGACTTAGAGGATATTATGATTTAATATTAAAGGTAGATAAAATAAAGGAGCCCAAAAGAGAGCTCTCTGAGGATGAATTAAATGAATTATCTATAACATTTAATAAATTAAAGAAAAGAATGATGGTAGAAATATCTTATTATTTAGAAGATGGCTACACTAAAATATTTGGTATGATATCTAGAATAAGTGTAGAAAAAAGAACAATAACTATTATAAAAACAGAAATAAATTTAGATAATATTTTATATATAAAAATAGAAGAATAAATAAAAAATGATTAGCAGAAATTTGCTAATCATTTTTTTAAATTAGTATATATTAGATTCCTTGAGCAACCATTGCTTCAGCAACCTTCTTGAAGCCTGCAATGTTAGCACCTGCTAATAAATCGAATGGATTTCCAACATATTCTTTAGCAGCAGAATAAGAAGCATTGAAGATATTAACCATGATATCATGTAATCTTTGATCAACTTCTTCGAATGTCCATGATAATCTTAATGAGTTTTGGCTCATTTCAAGACCAGATGTTGCAACACCACCAGCATTTGAAGCCTTAGCAGGAGTGAAGATAATCTTGTTTTCAATTAAATATTTAGCAGCTTCTAATTCAGTTGGCATGTTAGCACCTTCACATACAGCGAAGCAACCATTAGCAACTAAAGTCTTAGCTTCTTCAAGATTTAATTCATTTTGTGTAGCACATGGCATAGCGATATCACACTTAACTGACCAAATTCCACGGCAGCCTTCATGATATTCAGCACCAGAAACTCTATTTACATATTCTTTAATTCTACCACGTTCAACTTCCTTGATTTGCTTAACAACATCAAGATTGATACCGTTCTTGTCATAAATATATCCGTTTGAATCAGACATTGCAACAACCTTACCACCTAATTGAGTAGCTTTTTCAGTTGCGTAGATTGCAACGTTACCTGAGCCTGAAATAACAACAGTCTTACCAGCAAAAGAAGTATTCTTTAATGCTTTTAAAGCTTCTTGTGCATAGTAGCATAGACCATAACCTGTAGCTTGAGTTCTAGCTAAAGAACCACCATATGTTAAGCCCTTACCAGTTAATACACCAGTGAATTCATCACGAATTCTCTTATATTGACCGAATAAGAAACCAATTTCTCTAGCACCAACACCGATATCTCCAGCAGGAACATCTGTATCTGGTCCGATATGACGATATAATTCAGTCATGAATGATTGACAGAATCTCATGATTTCATTATCGCTCTTTCCCTTAGGATCGAAATCAGATCCACCTTTTCCACCACCCATAGGTAATGTAGTTAATGAATTCTTTAATACTTGTTCAAGACCTAAGAATTTAATAATAGAAGCATTTACAGATGGGTGTAATCTTAAACCACCCTTGTAAGGTCCGATTGCACTATTGTATTGTACTCTGAATCCTCTGTTAACTTGGAATTCACCCTTGTCGTCAACCCAAACTACCTTGAATTGAACAAATCTTTCAGGCTCTAAGAATCTTTCAAGAATTTTTTGTTGTTCCATCTTTGGATTCTTTTGAATATAAATTTCAATAGATTCAACGATTTCTTTTGCTGCTTGTAAGAATTCTTTTTCGCCAGCATTTTTCTTTTCTAGTTCAGCGTATACGCGCTTTGCATATTCTGTTTTAAACATTTTTATTCTTTCCTCTTTTCATTTTTATTTGTGTTGACCACAAACTTATGCTTATTTTAATAAAAAATAATTAAAATTTCAATACTAAAATGACAAAAATTTTTTATTTTTGATATTTTATAAAATTTTTTTATTGAAAAATGGCATTTTTTCGAATTTTTGAAATTTTATTCGGCAATTTTTTTAATATTATTTTTATATTTTAGCTATTTTTTTTCATTTTTATACTTATTTTTTTATAATAATGTGTGAATAATAATAAAAGAAGAAGATAATTGTAAAAAATACCGAATATTATTTCAAAGAAAAAAGCAGGGATTTTTCCCCTGCTTATTAATGCTTAGATAATTTTTTCTTAGTAAGCTTTAAGAATTTTTTATTCTCATACATTGAATTATCAGCTCTATTAAATACATCACTATATGAATCTCCTGGTTTATAATCTGCCATACCAACAGAAATCATAACTTCATTATTTAAAGCATTTTCGATATTCTTACCTGCTAATTGCTCTAGGATATATTCTCTATTTAAATATTCTTCATGCTGTAATATTACAACAAATTCATCTCCACCTACTCTATATATAGGTGATTTAAATAAACTCTTTAAAATTGTTTTAGCAGAAATAATATAATTATCTCCTGCTTCATGACCTAATGTATCATTTATCAGCTTTAAATCATTTATATCACAAACAACAATTGAAAATTGATTAACCTCATTCTTTTTAATGCTTTCAATTAATTCCTGCTCAACCTCATTATATGAATATCTATTTAATAAACCAGTTAAAGAATCTGTTCTAGCTATAAGCTTTTCATTTTCTAGCCTCTTTAAATATTCATCATGCTTTTTTCTTTCATCATCGATATTTGTTACGGCAAATATCATGTTTTCTTCATCGATTAAAGTAGCATTTAAAGATACATAAATTGGTTCATTATTCAATAGCTGTCTATAAATAATTTTAGATAATTTCTTTTTTTGGAGCTCCTTTAATATATTTTCCTTTTTAATTGCTTCAACGAATTTAGGTCTATCCTGCTCATAAATATGTATTTGAGCAAGTTCAAATGCTGTATTAAAGAAATTATGACCTCTATCAACTTCCTTTAATTCCTCAACCTCACTATCAACTGAATATTCAATATAATCTTCAGTAACTAAATTAACATAATAAATAGTAAAGAAATTCTTTGCAAGTGCTAGTGCGATATTAGAATATGTTAAATGCTTATTGATAGTATCCTGATATTCTAATTCAAGCTTTTGCTGGTCGCTTGCGAAAGAAACACCGATAATCATATTAGAATCGTCATCAGTTAATTTTAGTGCAGTTAAGGCAACTGGAGTTTGCTTACCATTAATTAATAATCTATAACAAATAGTATAAGTGTTATGCTTTCTTATTTTTTTTAATATATTTTCTTTTTTTAATAATTCTAATACTCGCTTTAAATCATCCTTATAAACAACCTTTTTAGCATTAATAACTAAATCGTTAAAAAAATCAAAACCATGCTCATCAATATTTAATGATTTATATCCATCACTTGAGCTATAACCATAATAACTATTGCTTTCTATATTTACATAATAAATAGTAAAATAATGTCTAGTTAAGCTTCTAGATATTTTAGTAATAATATCCTTTTCAGCATTATCATATATTTCTAAGTTTAATTCCTTGAGAATAGGCATTATTGCATTAAGATGATTTAAAAAATCTTCTGATTGAATTTTATTTATAATAACATTATTTTCATTAGAATTAGCTTTTTCGGTTAAATAATCCTTGATTGCTTTTAAATCCTTCATTTTATACTCCCCTTATATAAAATTTTATTAATAGAATTTATTAGTATTATACACTAATTTATAAAATATAAATATCAAGTTTTCAAAAAAAAATATTAAAATGCTCAAAATTGAATGTTAAATATGTAAAATAAAAATATAAGAAATCTAAATTTAGATTTTTCTTCTAGAAAATAAATAATTATGGTATAATACCCCGTGTGGTGATAAAAGTATGCAGGATGTCAAGCTTAACAATCTTGAAATATTCTATGATTGTGTAGATGAATCTAATAATTTCTTATATGAAGTATTTAGAAAACCATATTTTGAGTTAATGGAAATGACAGTTAAGAATATATTAGCTGGCGAGATATTAACTGAATTTGATAACCCTTCTGATTATGATAAATTAAAGGAAATCTATGCTAAGATTGAAAATGTAGATTTCACAGTAGAAGATGTCAGAAAGGCAATGCAATCAATTATTTTAAGAGGCTTTAAGGAAATGAAAATTCCAAATGGTAATACTACACCAGATACCATTGGTATTTTTATGGCATATTTAATTACTAAATTTTCTACAAATAAGGAAATATCTATTGTAGATCCTTTATGTGGAACAGGTAATTTGTTATTCACTATAGCTAATTATTTAGATAAGGAATCTAAATTATATGCTTGTGATAATGATTTATGGATGACAAAGATATCATCTATGATGTCTGATTTATTAAATTTAAATACTGAAGTATTTTTACAGGACACTCTTAATTTAAATTTAACAAATATGGACGCAGTAGTATTTGACATGCCTCATAGTGAATATAAGGATAATAAATATTTTCCTTATGAAGCTATATTACATTATAAGAGCATGTTAAAGGAAAATGGTTGTATGATTGGAATGGTCGAAAATGATTTTTTCGATTATGATAAAAATCAAGCATTTAAAAAACAATTATTAGATGATATGACTATTGTAGGTATAACAGAATTACCTGATGAAATGTTTAAGGCTATTAAGCCTAAAATTATTTTAGTTCTTCAAAAGAAAAAATTTAAAGAAGGAACTAAATGCTTTATGGTCAAACTACCAAGCTTTACAAATGTTAATTTGTTTAATGAAGCATTATTGGATATTGAAGCGTGGTTTGAAAAGAATAAATAATAAGAAATAAGAGGAGAAAAATAATATGGCAAAAATTATGGCAGTAAATGCTGGTTCATCTTCAATTAAATTCCAATTATTAGAGATGCCAGAAGAAAAAGTTATCGCATCAGGCGTAATGGAAAGAATTGGTCTTGCTGAAGGTATCTTCACATTAAAATATAATGGTAAGAAGGAAGAAACTAATCCAGTATTACCTACACATGCTGAAGGTGTACAATTATTATTAGAGACTTTATTAGATAAGGGTATCGTTAAATCATTAGATGAAATTTCAGGTGTTGGTCACCGTGTAGTTCAAGGTGGAGAATTCTTCAAGGATTCTACATTAGTTGATGGTCCAGATGGAGTTGTAGTTAATAAAATTGCTGAATTAGCTGATTTAGCTCCATTACATAACCCAGCTCATATCATCGGTATTAAAGCTTTCTATAAGGCTTTACCAAAGGTTCCTGAGGTTGTTGTTTTTGATACAGTATTCCATCAAACAATGCCGGAAGAGGCATATATGTATGCTACACCATATGAATGGTATGAAAAATATGGAATTCGTAAATATGGTGCTCATGGTACATCTCATAAGTTCGTATCACAAAGATGCGCAGAGCTTATGGGTAAGAAATTAGAAGATACAAAGATTATTGTATGTCACTTAGGTAATGGTGCATCTATTTCTGCAGTTGAAGGCGGAAAATGTAAAGATACATCAATGGGATTAACACCACTTGAAGGTATTCCTATGGGAACAAGAAGTGGTAATTTAGACCCAACTGTAGTTTCTTATATTTGTGAAAAAGAAAATAAGACAGCTGCAGAGGTTGTAACTATTTTAAATAAGAAATCAGGATATTTAGGAATGTCTGGTCGTTCAAATGATGCTAGAGATGTAACTCAAGGTATGAACGATGGCGATCATAGATGTAAATTAACATTTGATGTACAAGCTAAGAGAATCGTTGATTATATTGCTTCATACTATGTATATATGGGCGGATGTGATGCAATTTGCTTCACTGCTGGTATGGGTGAAAACTTAAAGCATTTAAGATTAAATATCGCAAAGCGTCTTGGTGTATTAGGTGTTAAGATTGATGAAAAATTAAATGATACTTTCTCAGATGAAAGAATCATTTCTACACCTGATTCAAAAATTAAATTATACATTATTCCTACAAATGAGGAAGTAATGATTGCTAGAGATACTGTTAGAGTAGCAAATATTAAGTAATAATTGATTGGAAAGTGTCATTTTTGGCACTTTTTTTATTTTTTTTAATTTCTTTTCCAAAATTTTAAGATTTCCTGACTATTATTATATAGAGGTGAAAAATATAAATATGAAAAAGGATATCTTAGAAAGAAAATACTTTAGAGACAACAAGAGGTTTGCCAGCATATTTAATTATGTATTACATGATGGTAAACCAGTAATTGAAGAAGACAAATTAGTTGAGCTAGATACTAATTTGATTTCTACAAATCCTATTTTGACAAATAGAGAAAGGGATGTATTAAAAAAGGCTGTAATAAAGACAGATGGAAAACAATCATATTTATTATTAGGAATTGAAAATCAAACAAGAGTAGATAAGAATATGGTATTTAGAAATATGTTATATGATGCATTATCATATATTCAACAAACCCA
>Ga0247611_10011443_pt1 | contig 10240 bp, 6 predicted proteins | sample 177DNAGHGhighgp2_FD_192422 | JGI IMG/M metagenome (GOLD analysis project Ga0247611, IMG submission 192422) | Sheep rumen microbial communities from Palmerston North, Manawatu-Wanganui, New Zealand - 1770 DNA GHGhigh gp2 | ecosystem: Host-associated > Mammals > Digestive system > Stomach > Rumen ... | reverse complement strand
TCCATGCAACTACTACCGCACCTATCAGTGCGAGAAAACCGCTTACACCCGCAATGCCGAAACCCGGCAAAAGGAACATCTCCATTAATAATAACGCGACGCCCGCGAGCACTAATAATACGACTAAAAAGATATTCATGCAAGTCCTTTCTATAAAAAATTTCAAATATTTTTTTCAATTCGGCTGCAAAGATACTAAATATCTTTGATATATGCAAGCGAAAAAAAATAATTTGCACAAATAAATTATTTATACTACTTTTGCGGCGATTTTTTGAGGGATACCTTATTATATATCGAATATGAGCAAAAATCTGGTTATAGTAGAGTCTCCGGCCAAGGCGAAGACGATTGAGAAGTTTCTGGGGAGCGACTATCATGTTCTGAGCAGTCAAGGTCATATCCGCGACATTGAACCGCTTGGCAAAAACTCAATGGGTATTGATTTTGAGAACGGCTATAAGCCTAATTATGTGATTGATACACACAAACAACACTTGCTGGATCAATTGGAAAAAGAGGTAAAGAAAGCCGATACTGTTTGGCTGGCATCCGATGAGGACCGCGAAGGAGAGGCGATTGCCTGGCACTTAAAAGAGGTGCTTGGTCTGGACAAGAAAGACACCAAGCGTATCGTTTTTCATGAAATCACCAAGTCCGCCATTCAGGAAGCTATCCAGCACCCCCGGGATATAGATTACAACCTCGTCAATGCCCAGCAGGCGCGTCGTGTATTGGACCGCATCGTAGGATTCGAGTTGTCTCCTATTCTATGGAAGAAAGTCACGACGGGACTCTCCGCCGGACGCGTACAATCGGTAGCTGTCCGCTTGATTGTAGAGAAAGAGCGCGAGATAGAAGCTTTCCGCGCCTCTTCGTCCTACCGTATTCTCGCCGATTTCATCGGGGCAAATCCCGGTGACGCGTCGGGGCTTCGCTGCGAATTGAACCATCGTTTCTCGCATAAAAAAGATGCGATAGAATTTCTGGAGAGTCTGCCCAAGTCGCAATTCATCGTACGCGACGTACAGCGTAAGCCGGTGAAGCACATCCCTGCTCCGCCGTTCACTACCTCGTCCCTGCAGCAAGAAGCGGCGCGTAAGTTGAAATTCCCCGTGTCGAAGACGATGCGTCTGGCGCAGTCGTTATACGAGAGCGGAAAGATCACCTATATGCGTACGGACTCGGTCAACCTGTCTTCGCTGGCGCTCGCTACGAGCAAAGAGGTGATTGCGCAGTTGTACGGCAGCGAGTATGTACATACGCGCCAGTTCCACACAAAGGCCAAAGGAGCTCAGGAAGCACACGAAGCCATTCGTCCGACATATATGAACGTACAGACAGCCGGTGCGACAAGGGATGAGCAACGCTTGTATGAATTGATCTGGAAACGTACTATCGCCTGCCAGATGGCCGACGCAGAGAGCGAGAAGACGAATATTGAGGTGTCTGTTTATGGAAGCAAATACGCGTTTACGGCCGTAGGCGAAGTCATCACGTTCGACGGTTTCACCCGCGTCTATGTACAATCGACCGATGAGGAAGAAGAGACCCGCCGCGTATTACCGGCTATGTCTCCGCGTGAGCGGTTGAGACTGCAAGGCGCAGAGGGAATTCAGACCTATGCCAAACCGCCGTTGCGGTACAACGAGGCGACGCTCGTGAAGCGCATGGAGGAATTAGGTATCGGTCGCCCGTCTACATACGCTACGATTATCGAGACCATTCAGAATGTCAAATACGTAGAGAAAGGATCGGTAGCCGGTCAAAAACGCGACTGCACCATTCTGACGCTTAAGAACGACGAGGTAGTAGAACATCAGAAATCCGAGATCTACGGCGCGGAGACGCAACGATTGTTGCCGACGGATCTGGGGCGCATTACGAACGATTTCCTTGTGGAGCATTTTCCAAAGATTCTGAGTTATGACTTCACTGCCAACGAAGAAGAGCAGTTCGACCGGATTGCGGAAGGTAAGGCAGAGTGGGTCAATACCGTTGATACGTTCTATAAGACCTTCAAACCCTTATTATCTTCGATTTCATCGGGAAAAGTGAGTGGACGACTGCTGGGTAATGATCCGGAGACGGGTCAACCGGTAATCGCGAAGATCAGTAAGATAGGCCCGTGCGTGCAGTTAGGCGATGCGGCGAACGAGAAACCGAAGTTCGCAAGTCTGAAGAAAGGCCAGTCGATCTTCTCAATCACGCTCTCGGAGGCCTTGGATCTCTTCCGCGCCGCACAGCCGGTTTCGCTGGGTGAATACGAAGGACAGACCATCACGACAGGTACCGGTAAGTACGGTCCGTATCTCCATTACGGCAAGACCTATATCAGTCTGCCGCGCGGGAAAGAGGTATCATCTTTGACGCACAACGAGGCGGTGGCGCTGATTGAACAGCAGAAAGAGAAAGAAACGCCGATTCAATCCTGGGGTGATATCCAGATCATGCGTGGTCGGTACGGAGCATATATTCGGACGGAGAATGGTAACTATCAGTTGCCGAGAACAGCCATAGCAGATACGATTACGGAAGCTGAAGTTCGTGAAATTATTGCAAAAACAGAGCCATTAAAGCCCATAAAACGCACTTTTAAACGAAAAAGTGTAAAATAATTTGCAAAAAATTTGCTCAATTCAAAAAAAAGCAGTACTTTTGCACCCGCTTTCAAAAGTGAACGAGAAAATTTCGAAGAAATAATCGAGGTTTTCTATGAAAACCGAGAAGTAGCGCAGTTGGTAGCGCACTACGTTCGGGACGTAGGGGTCGGGCGTTCGAGTCGCCTCTTCTCGACAAAAAGGATGGTCGATGGCCATCCTTTTTGGAAAAAGAACAATCAATGGACGTCAATATAAGGCTAATTTTCAAAAACTGACTCCTCGCAGCGAGGATTACTCCAAGTGGTACAACGAACTGGTAGTGAAAGCCGACTTGGCTGAGCAGAGTGCCGTTCGCGGATGTATGGTGATCAAACCTTATGGCTACGCCATCTGGGAAGCTATTCAGGCCGAACTGGACCGTCGATTCAAAGAGCAAGGTGTGAAGAACGCCTATTTCCCGCTCCTTATTCCGAAGTCTTTCTTAAGTCGTGAGGCAGAGCACGTAGAGGGTTTTGCCAAGGAGTGCGCCGTAGTGACGCACCACCGCTTGATGAATGATCCGAATGGTCGCGGTGTGGTCGTTGACCCGCAGGCGAAGTTAGAGGAAGAGTTGATCATTCGTCCGACGAGTGAGACCATTATCTGGAGTACGTACAAGAATTGGATCTCGTCCTATCGCGACCTGCCTATCCTTTGCAACCAATGGTGTAACGTGATGCGTTGGGAGATGCGTACGCGTCTGTTCCTTCGTACAGCGGAGTTCCTTTGGCAGGAAGGTCATACGGCGCATGCCACCAAAGAGGAAGCAGAGGATTATGCCCGCAAGATGCTGGATGTATATGCCGATTTTGCAGAAAACATCATGGCTATTCCTGTAGTAAAAGGTGTCAAGTCTCCGAATGAGCGTTTCGCCGGTGCGTTGAACACCTATTGCATCGAAGCAATGATGCAGGACGGCAAAGCTTTGCAGGCCGGCACGAGTCACTTCCTCGGCCAGAACTTCGCGAAGAGTTTTGACGTACAGTTCCTGACCAAGGAAAACAAATACGAGTATGTATGGGCTACAAGTTGGGGTGTTTCGACCCGTCTGATGGGTGCGCTCATCATGACGCACTCGGATGACAACGGTTTGGTACTGCCGCCGCACTTGGCGCCGATACAAGTCGTTATTGTGCCGATCTTCAAGAAAGAGGAAGACTTGGCGAAGTTGATGGAGAAACTCAATCCGATTGCCGACCGGATGAAAGCACTGGGTATCCGCGTGAAGGTAGACACCGACGAGAAATACACACCGGGCTACAAGTTCGCGGATTATGAGCTGAAGGGAGTGCCCGTTCGTCTAGCTATGGGTGGTCGCGATTTAGAGAACGGCACGATTGAAATCGCACGTCGTGACACGCAGACCAAAGAGACGATTTCTCTCGATGGAATCGTAGAAAAAGTGCAGGCATTGCTCGAAGAGATCCAGAAGAATTTGCTGAAGAAGGCGCTTGATTTCCGCATCGCTAACACCCGCGAGGTGAATAGTTATGATGAGTTCAAAGAGGAGCTGAAGAAAGGCGGCTTCCTGCTCGCCCATTGGGACGGTACGGCAGAAACTGAGCAACGTATCAAAGATGAGACGAAAGCGACAATCCGTTGTATTCCGTTGGCAGACCTGCCGGGTCATAAGAATGAACCGGGTGTCTGCATGGTGACGGGCAAACCGTCTGCAGGTCGCGTAGTATTTGCGTTGAACTATTGAGAAAAATAGCATTCATAGTTTTGGGGTTGGCAGTGGGTATGAATATGCTCGCTGCCAATGTTTTAATGACCCCTGCGACAGAGGTTAAGCGGACGTATCTGGACTCGTGTATGATTCGCGTGACGGGTAATGATACGTTGTATCTGGCGTGGTTGCATGAGGTGTGGGTGTACCTGCCGATAAAGTTCAAGAACAAGAAACAGGAGAAGTTCTATTGGCGCACGGTACGGGACGTGAAGAAATGTCTACCGTACGCGAAGATGATCACCAAAGACATGGAGTACGCCAATTGGGAGTTAGCGAAGTTACCGGACCAGAAGAGCAGAAAAAAATGGTGGCGCGCGTACGAGCGATACCTCTTTAAGAAATACGAGAAAGATTTTCGGGGCATGTACGCGAGTCAGGGCATGATGCTGATGAAACTCATGGATCGTGAGACGGACAAGACGAGTTACGAATTGATCAAGCAGTACAAAGGAAAGGCGAGTGCGAACTTCTGGCAGTTCATCGCCAAACTCTTCAAGAACGACCTGAAGGAAGAATACGACGCAGCGGATAAAGACCGCATCACCGAGCGGATCATCAATCTGGTAGAAGCAGGGCAGTTATAGCGCTGCTTCTTTTTTTAGCGTAAGGGATAGTCTCTGCGGAGCGCTTCGAAGGCAGTAGGTTGCGCTTGCAGGTCGCGGGTGATACGCGCCAACCAACCCGGGGCGGTATCGCCGTGCGAGGGGAAAGCAGGAAGCGTTATGGGCGGAAGAGCGAATGTACGGGCGATAGTGTCGAGGCATGTCTGCGAGGCATTGCGCTTACCTTCTACAGAGTAACCGGCGATGTGCATGGACGCGCGGAAGGCGTGTTGCAGTACGGCAGGGTCGATATGCGGTTCGTTCTCCCAGGTATCCAAGATATAGGGGTGCCCGCTGCAGAGCAGCGCCTGCTCGTCCACCACCCCACCTCGCGCCGCATTGATAATCCAGGCATGGGGTTTGCAGCGGGCGAGAAAGGCAGCATCGCAGAGATGGAAAGTAGGGTTAGGGGTTAGGGGGTTAGAGGTTAGAGGCACATGGAAAGTAATGATGTCGCAATTCTTCGCGATCTCATCGAGGGAAATCCCTATTCCTTTGGGCGGGTCATTGAGGAGTACTTTCAGTCCGCGACGCTCTGCCATCTTAGCCACTAATGAACCCACATGACCAACACCGATGACACCGATGGTCGGTGGATTGATAATTGCTAATTGATGATTGGTGAATTCGTTGAGGGCTTCTTCGATATAGTCGCAAACGGCTTGGGCGTTGCATCCGGGGCAGGCGGTCCATAAGATGCCGTGCGCGTCGCAATAGGCGGTGTCTATATGGTCAAAACCGATGGTGGCGGTACACACCAATCGCACGAACGAACCCGCCAATAGCGCTTCATTGACTTTTGTGCGCGTACGTACCACCAGCACATCCGCATGGCGTACAGCCGCAGCATCGATTTGTTCCGGTTCCATCGGAGAAATATCGACGTCGGGCCACGCCTTACGGATGGCTTCAACCAAATACGGTATATGTGCGTCGCAAACGATTACCAAGGACCAATCACCGATTACAGATTATACTTGATATTATCTATCAGGCGCACAGGGCCGCAATAGACGGTGATGCAACCGATGGCATGTGCGAAGGTGTCGGTAGGCAGGAGAGTCGTTTGATCGACTATCTCGTAGTACTCCACTTCCAGACCGGGCACGGCATTGACGGTATCGATGACGCGTTGCTGCACTTCCGCTACAGAGGCTGTTTTCGCCCATTTCAACGACTCAAAAAGGGTACGTGAGATAGCCAAAGCCGTTTGTTTCTCGGCGGCAGAGAGTCGCTCATTACGGCTGGAGAGTGCCAACCCGGACTCTTCGCGTACGATCGGGCAGTCGATGATTTTCAGGTCTCCGAACGTGCCTGCCATCGCACTACGCTCTACCATATGGTGAATGATCGCCAGTTGCTGGAAATCTTTCTCGCCAAAATACGCCTTATCGGGTTGGACGAGATAGAAGAGGCGGCTGACGACTTGCACCACGCCGTTGAAATGGCCAGGGCGCATCTTGCCTTCCATCACCTGATCCAGTCCGGCGAAGTCGAAAGCGAAGGTGGTGTTCATCTCTTCGGCGGAGTACATCTCTTCTGGTGTCGGCGCAAAGACGAAATGCGCACCGATGGAACTGAGCAGTTCGGCATCGCGCTCGATATTACGGGGGTATTTAGCCAGGTCCTCTTTGTTATTAAACTGCGTAGGGTTAACGAAAACAGAAACGACGCATACGTTGTTCTCTGCTACGGCGCGGCGCACCAAGGACGCATGTCCGGCGTGCAGCGCACCCATCGTCGGTACCAGACCGATGGTTTTGTTTGCTTCCTTACAGGCCTGCACAGCTGCCTGCAATTCTTTTTTTGTTGTGATGATTTGCATAATTATTTGCGGTTACGTTTTTTGCGGAACTCTTTCTGGGCTTTCTTGAGTTGTTTCAGATATGCTTTGCTGGTGTGTATGCGCGCAAAAGCGGCACCGGCTACTACGCGGGCGGCATCGACATCGCTCTGCCAGTGGAAACCGGCAATGACACGACTCTGGCCATACTCAAATCCTTCTTTGAGCAGCGCGTCCTGGTCGGCAGGATCAACTTCGCAGAGGATGAGAGCCGTAGACCAGCCGAGCGTCGTATGTCCGGAGGGATACGAACCGTTATGGCTGAGCGGTTCTTCGTCGGCCGGAATGAGGGTCGGCTCATGGAACACCATATACGGGCGCTTGCGCATATAGGTGATCTTGGCGCTGTCGCACGCGAAATCGGTTGTCTTGGTGGCATCCGTCAGCAGTTTCCAGATCTGCGGAGTGTTTTTCTCGGAGATCTCTATACCGAGCACAGGAGAGAAGATAGCCGCCATGCGCTCGATGCTGTATTCGGCATCCAGACGGGCTTTCTCACCGCGCGGCGTGGGACGCATACTTTTGCCCCAGTTATACTGGGCGGTGTCGTAAGCAAAGCGCATCGAGTTGGCCTGCGGCGGTCCCGGCAGGTAATGCAAGGCGTTCGGCATCTCCGGGGAGGTGAAATACGGTTGTGGCGTACTTGCCATCAGATAGACGGACAAGCAGAGAACGGGAATAAGAAATAACTTCTTCATACTTCTTTATTGTTTATTTTTGTTACTTTAAATCCATGGTTGTCCATGAGCGCCTTGAGTTCGCGGACGATCTCTTCTTGGACGCGCTGCGTATCTTGCTGCAGCTTATCATAGTCTTCCGCAGAGCGGAAACGGCTGTCCGGCACCTCCACATAGGCCTTCAGCACCGGTTCGGTACCGCTCGGGCGGATGGTTACCTTGATATGGTTGTCCGCCGTAAAATACTGTAGGGTATTCTCTGCTTTCGGCAGATTGCGGCTTTGGAAGGCCGTACTGTCCTTATAGTCCAGACGGGTGAATGCCTCGCCGTGAATGGTCTTCAGGTGGTTGCGGAACAAGTCCATCACCAGCGGTTGGTTATAGGGCCATAGCTGGCCGTTTTCGGCCTCTATCTTCATCTTGACCGTATATTCACGTTGGAAACCGTAGTGGCGGTAGATATCCATCAGGTCGTCCCAAAGGGTGGTACCGCGTGCCTTGGCGCTGGCAGCCATCTCAGCGAGCAGGCATATCGACGCCGGTGCATCTTTGTCGCGTGCGTAGTCGTAGGGCAAGTAGCAGAAGCTCTCTTCGCCGGCACCGATGAAGGTGCTGTCCTTGCGAACCGACACGATGCGGTGGGCAATCCACTTGAACCCGGTATATTCGTCATACATCCTAATGTTCGCTGAGTCCGCGATGCGCTTCACGATCTCCGAGGTCACGATAGTGCGGCCCATGAACGGTTTTTCCGGCATCTTCCTCAGACTTGTGCGGGTGTCGATGATGTATTTGGTGAAGAGCATGGTGGACTGATGTCCGTCGATGCGATGCCATGCGCCCTTGCTGTCTTTACAATAGAAACCAAAGCGGTCCGCATCGGGGTCGGTAGCGATTGCCAGGTCCGCATCTTCCGCCTGCGCTTGCGCGAACACCAGTTCCATTGCTTGCTCGTCCTCGGGGTTGGCTTCGTGTCTGTCGGTGCCTGCTACGGAAGCGAACTGTCCGTTGTCGGGTAGCTGCGCCTTCACGATGCTGACGTGCTTCACGCCCATTTTCTTCAGGCACATGGGCACGATCTGATATCCGGCCCCGTGCATCGGGGTATAGACGATCTTCAGGTCTTTGGCTTTCGCGGCAGCATCCAGGTCTATCAGGACCTTCTGCACCGAGTCGGCATATACGCGGTCTATATCCTTACCGATGATGGTTACCAAACTGTCTACGCGCTGGTGCTTGATATTCTTCATATCGACGTATTTGGCTTCCTCCACGATAGCGGCGTCATAGGGCGGAACAACTTGGCCGCCGTCCGACCAATAGGCTTTGTAACCGTTATATTCCTTCGGGTTATGGGACGCGGTGATGTTGACGCCTCCGACGCAGTGGTACTTTCTGATGGCAAAACTGATCTCGGGTGTCGGGCGCATGTCTTCAAACAGCAGCACATGGATGCCGTTGGCGGAGAACACATCCGCTACGATATTCGCAAACTCTTTGCTGTTATGCCGGCAGTCATATCCTACCACCACCCGGCAACCACCGTTGGGGTTTTGCTTCTTCAGATAGTTGGCGAAGCCCTGCGTGGCGGTAGCGACCGTGAGCGCATTCATATAGTTCGTGCCCGGATTCATCGGCGCGCGCAGACCGGCCGTACCGAACTTCAAGGTATCACTGAAGGCGGCTTTGAAGGCCTTGAAATCACCTCGTTCGTACCATGCGCAAAGCGTATCCAACTCTTCTTGTGAAACGAAATAGCTCGGGCGCTTAGGGGTGCAAGCCATCGTACCCAACAGGGCAATGACTAAAATCAGTGTGTGCGGTTTTTTCATACGTTTACATAGTTTAATGACCGGTTGCCAAGTATCTTTGATAAAGAGGAAAGGCAGGAAGAATAAGATGATACAGAACAGGACATATTCTGCCATTACCCACAGGACAAAGACCAGCGATACAAACCAATACCACCAGCTGTTATCGAGTATCCGGTGCAACCAATAGTCATACCAATAGTACGGAAAGTCGATGAATTGCCCGCTCAGTATTTTCCATGCGGCATTTCGCATGGTCTGTTTGCGGTATATCTCCATCGCTACCAGCACCTGCCCGACATTGTTGATGGGATTACTATCATTCACGCCGAAGGTCAACATACCGTCGTGCTCAATCTTCAGCGGTTCTTTCTTGCTGATTTGCAGACGGGGTAAGGCATAGATGCGATCCGGGCAAAGGGAGTCGGTGAGACGCAATCGGGTTTCGGGTATAATCTGCATCAGCACATCGCCGAAAAGCGCTGTTTTATCTAAGCCGCGGGGGTTATTCACCTTGCGGTTCTTCAGGTCAATCTCTTTGGGGTCATCCGGATCCACCTCTTCGGGCGGCGTAGTTACATCCACGTAGCGGAATACCGTATCACGAATAGCATCAAAGGAATCCAGCAGGTTGTTTTTCACATACTTCTCTCTGACATCCGCCCAGAAATTGTTTTCGGTGGCTTTGATCAGTTTTTCATAGTTCGTATGGTACGCTCCGGAACCGGCGATGAACAAGATGTCGTCCTTCTGCACCTGTATACCCGAGGCCGCCCATGCTTCGGCAGGGTCATAGAGGAACATCGCATACTCGCTATTGAATGACTTGCGCTCGAAGGCACCGAACGGATTGGTATGCAGATCCACTTTGTGCAGCAGCACATTTTGCACATAGAAGGAGGCACTGTACAGGACGAATCCGAGCGTGAAGAT
>Ga0247611_10011440_pt1 | contig 10242 bp, 7 predicted proteins | sample 177DNAGHGhighgp2_FD_192422 | JGI IMG/M metagenome (GOLD analysis project Ga0247611, IMG submission 192422) | Sheep rumen microbial communities from Palmerston North, Manawatu-Wanganui, New Zealand - 1770 DNA GHGhigh gp2 | ecosystem: Host-associated > Mammals > Digestive system > Stomach > Rumen ... | reverse complement strand
AGTACCAAGATCTTGTCTTCAGCACCCAGTATCTTTTCTTCGTATTCCTTGAGTTCTTCGGTAATGTATCGTTCAGCATTTACTAAGGTCTGCTTTCTGATCCATTCTGCTGGTACCTTGTCTTTATGAGCATTACGCACCTCAATGTAATAACCAAACACATTGTTGTAGCCCACTTTCAGTGAAGGAATACCAGTTACTTCACTCTCTCTTTGCTGTACTTGCAAGAGATAATCCTTACCAGAGTAGGCAATCTGACGAAGTTCATCGAGTTCAGCATTGAAGCCTGATTTTATCACACCACCTTTATTAACTTGCAAAGGAGGGTCGTTGTTGATTTCGCGTTCAATACGGTCTCTGATAGACAAGCAGACGTTCAGTTGCTCACCAATATGGTTTATAATGGGATTTTGCGCTTCTAAGCAGGCTTGTTTGATGGGCTCGATGGCGTAAAGTGCAGTCTTGAGTGCCACTACTTCACGAGGCGTCACCCTGCCAACAGCTACCTTTGAAATGATTCGTTCCAAATCGCCAATTAGATGCAGTTGCTCTTCGATGAGTGTTTTGAAGTCAGGTTGGCGGAAATAGTATTCCACTACATCTAAGCGTTCATTGATGGGTGCTACATCTTTAAGTGGGAATACTATCCAACGACGCAATAAGCGCGCGCCCATAGGGCAGATGGTCTTGTCGATGACATTCAGTAGGCAACTGCCTCCTTCATTCATGCTACCTATGATTTCGAGGTTGCGCACCGTAAACTTGTCAAGCCTTACGAAGCGTTCTTCCTCAATGCGAGCCAATGAGGTGATATGGGCAATCTGTGTATGTTGCGTCATCGTAAGGTATTGCAGGATAGCGCCACTAGCTGTAATGCCATTTTTCAGATGTTCCACTCCAAAGCCCTTGAGGGTTTTTACTTCAAAATGCTCTAATAGTTTTTCGCGACAAGTATTTTCGTTGAATGCCCAGTCGTCTAACTGGAAAGTATAGTATCGTGTTCCAAATCGTTGCTCGAAAGCTTCGCGTTTGCCTCGCTCGTAAAGTATCTCTTTGGGGGCAAAGTTGCTCAGCAGTTTGTCGATATACTCAGCATCGCCTTCTGCTGTAAGGAATTCGCCTGTAGAGATGTCTAAGAGGGCAATGCCTAAGTTTTGTTTGCCAAAGTGAACAGCACACAAGAAATTGTTTTCCTTGTAATTGAGTACATTATCATTAATGGCCACACCAGGGGTGACGAGTTCGGTAATGCCTCGCTTTACCAACTTCTTAGTCAGTTTAGGATCTTCCAACTGGTCGCAAATAGCCACTCGTTTTCCTGCTCTGATAAGTTTGGGCAGATAGGTGTCGAGCGCATGATAAGGGAAGCCTGCCATCTCGATGGTCTTGCCCTTGCCATTAGCACGCTTGGTAAGGGTAATACCAAGAATATCAGCTGCTTCAACAGCATCTGTCGAATAGGTTTCGTAGAAGTCACCACAACGGAACAGCATCAGGGCATCAGGATTCTTGGCCTTCAATCCCAAGAACTGCTTCATCATGGGTGTCATTTCAATATCTGTGTTCACTGTTTTCAGTCATTTATTTGGGTTCAAAGATAGTAATTATTCTTATTCTTACAAAGTTTTAAATAATGTAATCATTTAGTCAGTTTTATAGCTTTTTTTCTTAACAAATGCATAGAGATTGCTAAAACATGTTATAAAACACGTTATTTTTGTGGTATTATTTGCAATTATGATAGAAATCCGTACCTTTGCAATGTGTTTTTCATAGTATTAAGATTTTAAGGTTAATGAGGATTGGAGTACGGGAGTACTCCTTTTTTCTTTTTTGTATATTTTGTATTACTATTGTCTATTTATTTGTATCTTCGCAGACGTAGAACAAAACTATTAGTATTTATGACTATCATTTATCCATCCCCTATATTTGGTCCGGTACATTCCAGAAGATTGGGTGTTTCATTGGGCATCAACCTATTACCTGCCGATGGTAAGGTGTGTTCTTTCGATTGTATCTATTGCGAGTGTGGCTTTAACGCCGATCATCGCCCCAATTTGCCCATGCCAACTCGCGAAGAGGTGTATGAGGCTCTTGAGGCTAAGTTGAAAGATATGCTTGCAAATGGACCTGCACCAGATGTGCTGACTTTTGCTGGCAATGGAGAACCTACCTTGCATCCTCATTTCCCTGAAATTATTGCAGATACGTTGTCTTTAAGAGATAAATATTTCCCTAATGCCAAAGTGAGTGTGCTGAGCAATGCTACAATGATTGGTAAACCTGAAGTGCGTGAGGCATTGGCAAAGGTGGATAACAACATCTTGAAACTCGATACCATTGATAGTAATTATATTCATCTTACCGATAGGCCAGTAGGTAAGTATTCTGTGGATGACATCATAGAAAATATGAAGTTATTTAATGGTAACTGCATTGTGCAGACCATGTTCATGAAAGGTACTATAAACGGTAAGGATGTGGATAATACTTCAGACCACTTTGTGTTACCTTGGCTGGAACAGGTGAAAGCTATTGCTCCAAGTCAGGTGATGATCTATACGATTGACCGTGAAACACCAGCTCATGAATTGCTGAAAGCTACCCACGATGAACTCGACAGGATAGGGGAGCTGGTACGCAATGCCGGCATCCCCTGTTCCGTATCTTATTAGAAGTTAATGGCGAATGAGCCACCAATAGTCCAGAAGTGCATCTTTTTAGTCTTCTCAAACTCAAGAGGATTAATATCTACGCCCACACCAGCATACAACTCCTGCATATTGGGGGTAGCTACCTGCAAAAAGCGGTAGGGGTCGTATTTCATGGTATAGGTTTTTCTTGAGTAATCATAGTCAATGAACATTTTCCATGAGAAGTTTGATTTATAGCGATAGGTGAGTGAAATGCCTGTACCATAAGTAAAACTGGTCTTGCCCCCCATGGTCATATAGTCCCAAGTCACATCATAGTTCTCTTTGGTTGAATTAAACCTTGTTATTGACAAACTGGTAGGTTCTCCATCCACTACCTTCATATTATAACCAATATCCTTTACGTTGCCCTTGTAATTGGCATCGAGATCGAGTTCTTGCATAATACTACGGCCCACAAGTGCTTTTGTACCAATAGAGAAACGCTTGCCTAAAGGCAGATTGAAATAGAGACCTACAGAGGCAGCAAACTCACTCAGGTGATCACTTTCTACCGAAATGTTTTGCTCAGTAACCATATCTCTACTATTGGCTATCATCATTTCTTTTATAGCTACGTATTCAGGTGTAGTATCTGTCCAACCATTGACTTGTTGGAGGAAGAAAGTCAAATCATCCGTAAGTTCTTTGTTCGCTTGTTCAGGCTGATACGAAATAGCATCCCAGTTTTTGGCAGGCATGGTTCGTACTCGCAAGCGTCCACCTACGCCAACATATTTATTAAAGAAATAAGCACCTTCGGCATCCACTACAGTAGCAGCACGGAATTTAATATTTACAAATTCAACACCAGACAAATATTCGGCATATTCCCATTTTAAGTCACCGAAATCGAAACCTATACCTTTGGAGCCTAAACCAACACCCATGTTGATGGAGAAGAAGGAAGGACTATTGTAGTTACCTTCTAGGTCGTTGCGTAACAGGCCTTTACCCTTAAAGATAAGATCGCTTAATGCATAACCCAATTCACCTGCAAAGATACCGATACCTGCTCCTGACATCACATCACTTACCCAATGGCGATTGTTTAATACACGCATAACGCCAGTCGCTGTAGCGATACCATAACCTGCTACTGAGAACCAAGGTGAGCGAGTCAAACCATATTCCTTATGCAGAATTGTTGCACCCACAAATGAGTTGGCGGTATGTCCTGAAGGCCACGAATTAGCGGTACTACCATCAGGACGCATTTCTTTGGCAGTATATTTAATAGTATTAACTAAAGCGCCCATAACACCGTATGAAAGGCCAGCACTTACCAAGAAGCGAGTCCAATCACTTCGTCCTTCGTAGCCAAAGATTTTTAAACCTAATGTCATCGCAGGACCAAAATATTGTGTGTAGTCGTCAATAGAACTCTTAAAGTTGGTTAGCAATCGTGTGTTGGCATGCTCCTTATCATTATAGTTCTGACGGAAAGCATTTTTCTCACTCTTCAAAATTATACCACCCACAAACAGAGGAATGCCCGCAAAAGTCATATCGTCCATAAATTTGTAGGGTTTAACTCCAGGATTAGTTTTCATCCATTTAAAGGCTTCCTTTGTAGCTTCGGTGCCTTTTACTGATGTAGGCATAGGTAATTCGCCTAGTTTCATCTTTGGAGTTGATTTTGATGAAGCCTTGAGACTAAAATCCCATTCAGGCATCTCTATCTTCAGAGTCTCTGTATTATAGAGTAAAACTTTGTCATTAGCAGAGATTGTCAATGCAGCAAAAAACAGGGCAATGGTGATAAACCTTTTCATACTTTTGTTGTTATTGTTAATACTTGTTGCAAAAGTACAAAAATAATCAACAAATCCATTTGCTATTATTACTTTTTATGTGGTGATATTCAAAAAAATCAGTTATACCATCGCCAATCGCTGGCTTCATAGCGGCTTTCCACCAAGTCCTCTATTTTATCTGGCAAATTTGGAAAGAAGTCCATACCAGTAATTTTCTCAACTTCATCTATGCTATGCACTTTGTAGGGTCGGTCTGAACCATTGTTTTCAAAGATGTAGCCTATAGCACGAGCAGGTTTGGTACTTGTAATAAGTATTACTTTAAAGAATTTTTCTGGAACAATAATCTCATGCTCTTTGCCTATTCTCTTGCCATTACGTTTGTCGATGATGGGACCACACACAATGAATAATTGTTGATAACGATTTGCCCATTTCCTGCATGCAATCTCCAGGTCATTCCATTTGCCTGCATTCAGTTCATGGTTTTGAGGGCATATATTGCTCATATAGAATGATTCATTCATGGCCTTTGCATCGAAGTGGTTATCACCAGCAGGGCACATATGTCCTCTGTCGTAGCCTGATCCAGAATAGTCGTATGATTCTACTTGATAAGCCTCGGCTAAGTCAGGATCAGCAGTAAACTCTTCGTTGCGATTATTCCTGCCTTTGGTTTCATTCTTGTTCAGTTCCCATGCTACCCAATTGGGCTGGTTCCAGTTGCGATTGTAGGAAATAGTATAGTTGCTACGCTTGAGTATCTTTTCAGAGCGATCTTTCAGTTTAGCAGGAATCTCTAAGTTCTGTACGCTTACCACAGCTTCTTCCAAACTAATGTCGTTGTTTTGTTGTTGATCCTGGTTTATCACCACCTCCTGCTTTTGAGTTTCATTCACAGTTTCTTGCTTGTTCAACTGCTTACTGATGGGGAAATAGGAAAGCAGCGCAGCAAGGATTACGGCAAATGCGGATCCTGCATATTTAGTAGTATTCTGTTTTTTCTTCTTACTCATGTTTTTTTGTATAATTTGTCACAAAAGTAAAGAAAAAGAATTATATTTGCCAATGTGAGTATTAACTAAATTCATTTTGATTATGGCAAAAAGTATAAAAGGCACACAAACAGAGAAAAACCTGCTCACTTCATTTGCAGGTGAGAGTCAGGCTCGCAATCGTTATACATTCTTTGCTAGTGCCGCAAAGAAAGAGGGTTTTGAGCAAATCGCTGCTATCTTTTTGGAAACAGCTGAGCAGGAAAAAGAACACGCTAAGCGTATGTTCAAATATTTAGAAGGTGGCAATGTAGAGATTACCGCTTCTTTCCCAGCAGGTGTTATAGGCCGTACCATAGACAATCTTCAGGCAGCTGTTGCAGGAGAGCATGAGGAGTGGACAGAGGCTTATCCTCATTTTGCTGAGGTGGCTGATGCTGAAGGTTTTCCAGAAATAGCTGAGATGTATCGTCGCATTGCTATTGCTGAGAAAGGTCACGAAGAGCGCTACTTTGCTTTTGTGAAAAACATTGAAGCTGCTAAGGTCTTCGCCAAGGACGATGAGGTGGTTTGGCAGTGCCGCAACTGTGGCTATATCCATGTAGGTAAGGAAGCTCCTGAAACATGCCCTGCTTGCAATCACCCTCAGGCTTACTTTGAGGTGAAGAAAGAGAATTACTAATGTTTTTTCTTTGCTAGGGCATTAATAATTGCCTTTATCAATTTATGAACAAGGAGGGCTGAAAATGCCCTCCTTGTTTATTATTGATTTCTATAAGATTGAGGTGATAAGCCCGTTATACGACGGAAGTATTTACAGAAGAAGCTTGGATTGGTAAAGTTGAGTTCATCACTGATTTCTGTTATTGTTTTGTCTGTATGTTTAAGCATTACCTGAGTAGCCGTCACTACGGCTTTATCAATCCATTCCTTGGCAGTTTGTCCACTTTCTTGTTTGATGAGAGTGCTGAGATATCGTTCTGACATGCAAAGATTGTTGGCATAAAAAGAAAGTTTGCGATGATTATGACAATGCATGTTCACTTGTTGAATGAATTGTGTAAATACCTCACGGCTATGTTTGAAAGGCGAATGTGGAATATGTTGCTGGTTGTTGTTCAAATAGTTGATGTAATGTAATAATGCAATGAATATGTTGCCTACTGAGTCTCGACTATAGTCTTTTTGATGTATCATCTCCCAGACAGCCTTAAATAAATGTTCTACTACTTCCATTTCGTTTGGTTCTGCTGACACAAATAATTCAGAATATTGATTCAACAATGGAATGTCCTGATGTTTACTGTACGATGAAGTTAACAGGAAGTCACTTAATCCGATGGCGGCCATCTCAAAATCATCACTAACCTGTTCTATTTGGATGATGCTTCCTCGATTGAGAAAAGCCAATGTTCCCGCTTTTATTTTATGAGGTATCAGATTGACTATATAATCACACTCGCCTTTCCTTATAACTCCTATTCGTGCTTCCTCTAAGAAGACGGGAGTATGGTAGGGTATCACTTTGTTTATCTTATCTTTCTTTCCGTTCATCAACATGGCCACGTTATCACTTAGCATAGCGTGATCTGGATTATTACTGCCCAGCATATTACATAATGCTGCAAAGTCATATCTTTTGATTTCTTTTCGTTCCATATGAGCTCACCTTATATATGGTCGCTAAGATAAACATAAAATAATAAACATAAAAGTTTTTTTGTACAAAAAGGACATAGATTAATGGTTTTAGATAGTTGAAGCTATCGCTTTTGTTCTTAAATTTGCAACAAAAACAAAAGTCAAAGAGATATGAAACCATTAAAGGTACTAATCTTCCTTCTCTCTATGCCTATACTGGTTTGGGCACAGGGCATGACACTTGAAGAATGTCAACGATTAGCACAAGAGAACTATCCACTTATCAAAAGATATAGCCTTATAGAGCAGACCACAGGTTATACTATACGGAATATCAGCAAGGGATGGTTGCCACAAGTTTCAGCTTTGGCACAGGCTACCTTACAAAATGATGTGATGAGTTTTCCTGACGCATTGGAAGGAGTGTTCGAGCAAATGGGACAAGAACTGAAAGGGTTGAGCAAAAGTCAGTATCGAGTGGGTATTGATATCAACCAAACGGTGTTTGATGGGGGTAATATCAGGAGTCAAAAAGAAGTGGCAAGATTGCAAGGTGATGTGCAGACAGCTCAGAATGAGGTGGATCTCTATGCCATTCGCCAACGTGTTAATGACCTCTATTTCTCTATTCTTCTTACTGACGAACGCCTAAAGGTTAATGATGATTTGCAGACATTGTTGGAATCCAATCTTTCTAAACTCAACTCTATGCTTAACAATGGTTTGGCTATGGAGAGCGATGTAAGTAGCATGAAAGCAGAACAAATCAAGGCACGCCAGCAACGTACAGAGTTGAATGCTACACGCAAAAGCCTCTGTCGAATGCTGGCATTTATGTGCGGGGTAAATGAAATCCAATATGTGACTATGCCACCGAAGAACAATGTTGAACAAGGCGTCAATCGTCCAGAGTTGAAGTTAATTGACACTCAACTGCGCCTTGCTGACGCACAAGATAAATTATTAGAAAGCAGTATTTTACCGCGGATGAGCCTTTTCGCACAGGGATACTATGGTTATCCTGGGTATAATACGTTTGAAGATATGTTTAGCCGTAAATGGTCATTAAATGGAATGATTGGTGCAAGACTAACATGGAATATATCTCAACTCTATACTAATAAAGGTGAGAAAGCAAAAATACAAATGCAACGTTTGCAAACTGAAAATGCCCGTGAGACTTTTCTCTTTAACAACGCCCTGCAGCAAGTGCAGCAAAACGAGGAAATTGCGAAATACAACCAATTAATCGAAGATGATGCTAACATTGTGAGTCTTCGGGAAGAAGTAAGAAAGGCTGCAGAATCTAAATTGGCTCATGGAATTATCGATACTAATTCTCTATTACAGGAGATAAATCGTGAGAATCAAGCTAAAATAAAACTGGCTACCCATGAAATGATGCTGTTGCAACTAATTGAGAACTTGAAATATACCACTGGAAACTAAATAATTATGAAAAGGATATTGATCTTGGCTGTTGCAATAATGACAGCTTGTAGTGGAAGTAACAATGAGTTTGATGCTACTGGAACGTTTGAGGCCACGGAAATTACCGTGTCTGCTGAACAAAACGGGCGTTTGCTGAGGTTTGACGTTACAGAAGGTATGCAATTAAAAGCCTTGCAGCAAGTAGGCTTGATTGATACTGTGCAGTTGGCATTACAGGCAAGAGCCTTGGGGGCTACCAAAGAGAGCATTGCTAACCAGCGACCTGATTTGACGAAGCAGATAGCTGCAACTCGTCAGCAATTAATGAAAGCTGAAATGGAGCAGCAACGTTTTGAAAATCTGGTGAAAGATCATGCTGCCAACCAAAAACAACTGGATGATGCTATAAGTGCTGTGAATGTGCTGAAAAAACAATTGGAGGCACAAGTATCAGCCCTCAATAATACTACCCAAAGCTTAAATAGCCAGATGAACGCTACTGATATCCAGCGTTTGCAGGTACTTGACCAATTGCAGAAATGCCACATATCTACCCCCATAGCTGGCACAGTATTGAGCAAATATATGGAACCTGGCGAGTTTGTCACCATTGGCAAACCCTTGTTCAAGATGGCAGATATAGAGAATATGTATTTGCGTGCCTATATTACTTCTTCACAACTTGCAAGAGTGAAAATTGGCCAGGATATGAAGGTTTTTGCCGATTTCGGAGGTGGAGATCGTAAGGAGTATCAGGGGGTAGTAACTTGGATTTCAGAGCGATCTGAGTTTACGCCTAAGACTATCCTTACTAATGATGAGCGTGCCGACTTGGTCTATGCGGTAAAGATTGCTGTGAAGAATGATGGCTTCATCAAAATTGGTATGTATGGGGAAGTTAAAATAATTGATTAGGTTTTAGGATAGTTATTGGACTTCTTATGTATGCAGTAGAGGTTAATAAGGTGACGAAGCATTATGGTAAGGTATGTGCCTTGAATGATGTGTCATTTAATGTCTCGGAAGGTGAGATTTTCGGGCTTATTGGCCCTGATGGAGCTGGAAAGACAACACTTTACCGGTTGCTGACCACCTTGTTACTTCCTGAAAAAGGGTGGCTGAAAGTAGGTGGTTTTGATACGGTAGGCCAGATGAAAGAAATTCGTAAGCGAGTGGGCTACATGCCAGGTAAGTTCTCTCTATATCAAGATCTTACCGTTGAGGAGAACCTACAGTTCTTTGCTACACTTTTTGGCACCACTATCGAAGAGGGATATGACTCTATTAAAGCCATATATTCACAAATAGAACGCTTCAAAAACCGCAAGGCAGGAGCTTTATCTGGGGGTATGAAACAGAAGTTGGCTTTATCGTGTGCTTTGGTACATAGTCCAAGTGTACTCTTCCTTGATGAACCTACTACGGGTGTTGACCCAGTAAGTCGTAAAGAGTTCTGGGAGATGCTGGCATCGTTAAAGGAACGTGGCATCACCATCGTAGCCTCTACACCTTACCTTGATGAGGTTCGTTGTTGCAATCGCGTGGCTTTCCTTGATCATGGTACCATTCGTGGTATCGACACGCCAGAGGTGATTCTTAATCAGTTCAAGAATATTTTCAATCCTCCAGGTCTCCAACATGATAAGGCTTTAGGAGTGTTAGAGGAAAATGTGATTGAAGTATCTCACTTGGTGAAGGCTTTTGGTAGTTTCCACGCAGTTG
>Ga0247611_10011439_pt1 | contig 10243 bp, 19 predicted proteins | sample 177DNAGHGhighgp2_FD_192422 | JGI IMG/M metagenome (GOLD analysis project Ga0247611, IMG submission 192422) | Sheep rumen microbial communities from Palmerston North, Manawatu-Wanganui, New Zealand - 1770 DNA GHGhigh gp2 | ecosystem: Host-associated > Mammals > Digestive system > Stomach > Rumen... | reverse complement strand
CGCACGAAAGCTCGAAGTATTGGCGCGGGTTGTCAGAACACAGGCCGTCAGTCGAGCTTGCAGTGATGCGGCATGTCCCGCCTCCTGTGTCGCACGTGACTATCGGCTTGTAGGTCGGCACCGTGAACGGCTGCGTGTTCGGCCATATGATGCTTGGCGTCGTGACGTTGCAGTTCGTCATCGCATCCAGGATGACTTCGCGCAGCGCGTGTTTGGCATCCGCTTCTTCTTGTGACTCCATCGATGCACGCGCCATCATCGTGTATGCGTCCAGGATGTGCTCTGCTTGCTCTCTGTTCATGATTCCTCCTTAGAACGAATCTGCGAAAGCGACACGATGGCCACGGACGCGCCATCCGTTCTTGCATGCGCTGTGGATGTTTCCAACTTCATAGTCCATGGCTGCTGCGGCTTCTGCGATGGACTCGTATTCGACACCATCGTCGCGGATTACCCGCCTCTTGAACTTTGCGCGGTTCCCGTACTTGCTCGAATGCCGCATGTTTTCGCTATGGGTCACCCATTCGAGGTTTTGCACATTGTTGTTCGTGGGATTGCTGTCGATGTGGTTCACTTCTGGTTTGCCGTATGGGTTCGGGATAAAAGTCTCGGCAACAAGTCGATGGACGTATCTTCTGACGTACTTCTGCTTATCGCCGCGTGTCTTCTTCGGCCCATTGCACAGAACGACGATGGGGTACTTGATCGTGCTGCCGGCATAGTGCTGATGAAGAACGATTCCACTCTTTGCGTTCCTAACTTGCCCATCATCGCTGACTTGATACATCCCGTTGAACTCTTCGATGTCTCGCCACTCCATTCTCATATCTCCTAACCCCAATTGGTGTAGTAGTCCGTGACCCCGGCGTTGCATCCCGTGTCCAGCACGATGCACTCGCCCTTGGAGCCTTGGAACACCGTCCCCTGCTCCATATCAGACGCCGCGACCACGTAGCGGCCTTCCGAGTCTCGGTAGAACCCCTCATCGTCCAGCGTCCACTCGGGCGTGCGGTAGTGATACAAGACGTTCGAGCTGTAGTAGGTTTCGGTTCGCCCATCGTGGTAGTTGACGCCCGTGAAGCTGTTCAAGCCGTCGCTAACGACGCTTTGCGGCTCGTAATAGTCGTAAGACGCGCTGTAGTCCGCTGTAACGCCGTAATCTTGCCATTGCGGCTCCCAGTAGGTCTCTTCGACGTACTCGGCCTCCTGGGGCGGTTGTGCGTCCCCTGCGGGCGCTTCGGGCACCGCTTCAACAGACTCAATCGGCGCTGGCAGGTCGTTCACCACCAGGAACACATCGGGAACGGTGGGGGAGACGGTCAGCGCCATGAGAACCGTGATGATCGTGGCGGTAATCATCGCGCACCCGCCATCTTGCTCATGACCGACTTCCGAGTGGATGCTCCGTTGTCGATTGAGCACGGATACGCCTCAGCTTTCGGGAGGATGGTCTGGTAGTACTCCACCACCTCCTCGGTGTAGTGCAGCCTGTTCTTGAGGCGTTCGTTTTCGAGCGCGAGTTCGCGGTTCCGCACCCGCAGCTCGTCGCGTTCGGCTTCCTTGCGACGTTCGTTCACGAACTCGTCGGCCTTTTCCATGAACGCGATAGCCGCGTCGTTCATTTCGAGCATCAGCTCGCTCAGTGTCTTGTCCATCAATTGCTCCATTTCTCGCATTGGTGGACTTTCGCGGGTTCGAAGTACCCGTGTTTTTCATCGCACCAATAGCGTTCTTCGTAGGTGAATCTCTTCCGCCGAATCAGAACCTCGAAGCACTTCATGCCGTCGCACTTGTACTTCTTCGTTGCCGGCGATGAATGACGGATTGGAGGCGTCACCCTCATTCGTACCATCCCCTCACGGGTTTCCATCCTTCCATGGAAAGCGCCTTTTCGTATTTGGTTGGTTCGTCCGTTTCCAGGTATTCCCAGCGGTCGGTGTATCTCAGGTGAAGCAAGTGGTCGTGCAGTTTCCCATGGCATCCCGAGGCGTTGCCGAACCCGCAGACCGTGACCGTCGGGCCATCCGTGCCGCCATGGGAGCGGTAGACGATGTGGTGTCGGTTGGTCGCTGGTTTGCCGCAGAAAGCGCACCATGGAAACTCGATTGACGGCTTGTCCATGAGCGCCAAATAGTAGAGGTTCAAATTTGACCATCCCCGCCAAGTAATAGAAACCCTTTTATAAGTAATAAATAAATAAAGAAAGGCGATTCGCACCTGCGATAGCACTAGCGATTCGCACCTGCGATTCGCACCTGCGACTCGCAACTATTTGCCAGCCTTTTTCCATCGCTTTTCGTTGCCCTTCTTGCCGGCTTCTGACTTCCGCTTGTGGTATTCCAACTGGTCGCAAACTCCACGCGACACGACATGCCCAACGCCCAACAGCTCGCGGTCGATTAGATCGCACTCGGCGCACGCATCCAAAAACTCGTCGAGTTCTTCGGAGGTCAGTTCCAACTCTCGCATGAGATAGGATTTCCGCGCCTTGGACGTTACGTCCACGAGGCCGTCCGAGTCGTAGAGGATGGACATGAGCGCCAGCCATCGCCCGAAAGCGACGATGCCGCCGCCCATGTCCCTGAGCATGTCAATCTTCGGATTGTGCCGCATGTCGTAGTGAACCGAGAAAAATCGGTCAGCGTTCACGCGGCATCACCTAGAACGGCAAATCGTCGTCGTACATGCTTTGTTGCGCGGGTTGCTCGTCGCGATCTCGCCGTTCGTACTCCACGGTGTCTGCGATGATTTCGACCTTCGAGCGTTTCTCGCCGTTGGAGTCCCACTGAGACCACCTGAGTTTGCCCACGACGTAAACCTTCGAACCCTTGGCCAGCTTGTTCGCGAGGGATTCGGCACGCTTGCCGAAGACCGTCACATCCAGGAAGTTCGGGTAGTCAACCCACTCGTCACCCTTCTTCTGGCGGTCGTTCACTGCAACTCCAAGCTTGAGGATTGCCATCCCGCTGGCAGTACGGCGCTCGTCTGGGTCGCGGGTGAGGTTCCCGCTCACCACGACATGGTTAATGCTCATATGATTCCTCCAGTTCCTGAGCGATGCGATTAAGGGTCTCGGCATCGTTCGAATAGTCGTTTCGGGTTCTGACGTTGGCCTCGTACCACTCCACGGTCTTCATGCCTTGGAGTTCCGCGTACTTGGCCGTAATGGCCGTTATGCGCTTCTGGGCAGCTCCCAACGCATCCGCGCCTGTATCGGCTTTCTGTGGCTTCTGAGCGCGTTTCTGCGCCTGTTTCGGTGTGGCATTTGTGCGGTCTGGGTCGTTCTCGGACGAGTCAATCGCGAAGAGGCCGCATGCCGCGTACTTCCTCGCGTAAGACGATGCCGCGCCGCATGACTGCTCGACGCTCATGTTCTTGGGCGTGGCGTTCACAATCGACACGCCCTGGGCGCTGATGTTTCCGTCGGGTGCCATAAGCGAGCAGGTTGACACGCACAACCCATCCGCGAAAGAGTCCGAGTAGACGACTGCGCAACCATGAGCCGCTGCAAGCGGTTTCACGGCTTCGTTTATGTCCTCGATGTTGCGGTACCGATAGCGTCCCGCGTTTTGGTCTTTGGGCGCTTTTAGCTGCGCCTGAATTGCCACGAGAGCGTCTAGGACAGTCATTCTGCACCTCCCAACAGTCTTAGCACCGCGCCCGATTCGGGGAGCCGATGCTGCATCGCTTCTATAACGTCTTTCGGATTGACCTTGACCGCCGTCCCGATGAACTCGGACGGTTGCTCCATCGTCGTGATTTCGCTGAGAAAACACCCATCGGGCATCTCGCCCGTCTCGTCGAAGTAATACGTCGCAAACGCCTTAAGGTCGCGTTCGACGTATTTGCGGATGTACTTGTCAGCTACGCTTTGGAGCCATTCTCCGCAGGTGACGTAATCCTCCACCTGCAACTGGTAGGACGTTTCGCGTCCTTTCGGCTTCGAGTACTTGAGTTGGTGGTATCCAACGGTAACGTCACCGATTCTGAGCGGCGTGGTCTTGGGAACGTCGCCGGTTCTGTCCTCTTCGTACCGCTTGCGGCGTTGCTTGTCTACCTTAGACCGCAGCGAGGACGGGTCTTTCTGGTCGGTGAGCCGCTTGCATTCCTGGCCCAGCGCGTCGATGAACGCTAGCATCTCGGAATCGTCAAGCGGCCTTGCAAGTTCACCCATCATTCAACCCCCTTTATTTCGTGTGGTTGCCAATCGACCATCGGCTGTGACTTCTTGGAGCCGTCCTTGCGGTCGATGATTTGGTGGTATCCAATGCCTCGTGAAAGCTTTTCTGCCATGATCGGCGTGGCGTCCAGCGATTCGCAGAAGTCTAAAAAGCTATTCCACTCGCTGACACCAAGAACGCCGTGCAGCTTGCACTGGATAAAGACGAGTTCGCCCTTTGCAATGCAATAAATGTCTACGGGTGACTTCGAGGCAGGGGAGCGCAAGGCAAAATACCCATGCTTCATCATGTCTTTTAGCACCATGTACTCAAAGTCACGACCGCGCCTGTATTGCGCGCTTTTTGGCTTCTTGCTTGCAATGACCGAATCATATTCGTCAGGGAAACAGCGCCGCATCGCATCGACGAAACTCTGGATGTTGTAGTGCTTGTTCTTGCAATAGGCGGTCACGCCATGGCGCGATTTCTTGAAGTCGTTCCAAATCGGCAAGATAACCGATTCTGGAACGTCCCACTTTCGCAGGTACTTTCGCGAACACTTCGGGTCTGTTAATCCAAGCTTTCCAGCCTGGCGGCAGATAAACGGCTTCGTGCGTCCCATCTCGTCGGCGAGTGTTTGCAGTTGCCCAGCATCGCGATATAGCACATACCGCTCAGACAAATATCGCTCGTCGTCTTTAGTGAAGACGTTTTGAGCCGTGTCCACGCCAAGCTTTTGCAGACGTTCGTGCACTGACTGACCGCACATTCCGAGTTTGTCGGCAGCTTTCCAGATGCTTCTGGTCTCTTCGTAGGCTTCGATGATTTGCGCATCGGTCGCTTTCTTCTCACGCGACATTGAACAGCCTATCGACCTTCGACCTTCGCAGCGTCACCAGCTCGCGCAGCTCGGGCATCTCCGTTACCAGGATGCGCACGAACACGGCTGAGTAGGAGTTGCTAATCTTGAAGTCGTCGTTAGAACCCCAGACGATGCCGGGCGCGTCCCTCAGCTCTTCGAGCGCCCTCTTGACGCTGAAACGCTTCTGAGCGCGGATGGAGGCTTGCGCCCTCGCCTTGATTAGGTTCCAGGCCATGGGGTTGCGCTCAATCCATGCCTCGGCGTTTTCCTTCATGGTCTCGGCGCTCATGAACCCCGTCTTCGCCTCGAAGGTTTCGAGCCGCGCCGTGAGTTCGGCGATTTGGCGCTCCAACGCCTCGACGGTGGGCGAAAACTCGCCCGTGTAGTTGAATGTGGCCATTAGTTCCACCCCCTGAATATCTCGGGGAACGCCTCGGGATGTGGGCCACCTGGCGAATACTTTAGGCACTTGATGGTCTCGCCCTTCATGTAGGCATTCCATGTCTTGACCATGAACGCAGCTATGTATTCCTGGGACAGACGCCTAGATATGTCCCTCTTCGATGAGTTCTCTTGAAGTACGGCTATAAGCTTTGCCAGATTCTCGTCAGGCAAATAAGCGCCTGTGAGCATGCCGACAAAGTGCTCATATGCCTCAATGTCAACTTGCTTGATTTCGTGGAACACGACGGCTATCGTCGAACTTCTAATCCCTTTGTACTTGTCATAAACACGTCGAACTGGAGTTATGAGTTGCTTTATCTTCTTCTCGTAGTTCTCATCGATGTAGTTAACGACCTCTTTGACGGTGAACTTGAATCCACCAGAATGGCATTCGCGAATCGCACTAACAACGCCAGATTTTTCAATGAGCATAACCGCTCTGCCAATTGCCGCTACAAGAGATGCATTCGGGTATCCGCGCATCGTCAGATAGTCGGCAACGCCTCGACGCTTCCCTGTGTCAATCGTGATCTGCGCATCTTTCGGGATGCCTCGCACAATAACGCTGACAATCGGCTTGTTATATGCAACGCATGCATACAGTCGATGCTGGCCGTCCAATAGCGTTCCATCATCCGCAAAGATGATTGTCTCGCCGTTTAGTATGAACTCGTCGTTCTCGATTGCGCGAGACGAATCGGCCTTTTTAGCTTGCAAGCGACGGTTCTCCGTGTTGTGTTCGAGCATCTTGGTGGCATCGCCGGGCGTGATTCGTTCGATGGACATGCTGACGTTCGGGTAATTACCCGACACGTTCTCGCCGTAAACGTAATTCGCCATCTAAATCAACCCCAAGAAGAACATGAGGCCGAACGACAGGCCGAACATCCAACCTGCGATTTGCGTAGCGCGTTCGTACTCGGCTATACTTTCCTTGGTCTGGCGACCGTTGACGCGCCTGTGCTGCAACACGTGGCGCGTCGCTCTTTTCTCGTTCATGTTTTCTCCTTTTCGACCATCGGGCATCATGGGACGCTCAGTTGCATGCAGACAGGTGGCAGACCGAGTTAGGAAAGGAAGCTAGCTCACGTGCTTTTTCGCGGGGAGCACGGATGCCCCGTGAGCGCCCCACAATGCCCGATGATGGATATTTCCCAACGTCCCGCCCTACTTTCCGAATCGCTCCACGCCTTGAGTCAGGCCGCATCTTCGCGCAGACGGAGTACAAGTGGACGTTGGTATTCACTTCTCAAGGTGCGTTAGGCCGCTAGGCCATGGGATAGCCAGCTACGGCTGTTCCTTTTCGTTCGTCAGTCATGTCGAGCAGGTAATCGGAAGAGCATCCGAAATACTCGGCGGCACGCTTGACGAACTCGGCAGGCATGGAGTCTGGGTTGGACTCGTACTTGCAGATTGCGCCGAACGTCACATTCAGCGCGTTAGCGCATTCCCTTTGGTTCATGCCCAGACGAACACGCTCACTCGCAAGATTTTTGTGTCCCATGTCACCTCCTTACGACTCGCAAAATATTTACCAGTCGTAAACAGGATAGCAAACATTCTGCTACTTTCAAGATTAATTCTTGATTTGCTAGTAAATTTTTGGTTGCCTTATCCAAGGAGGCAAACCATGGAGAATAGAATCAGCGAAGCACGCAGGGACTATGCGAACAGGGTCGGCAAGTTCACCCAGGAAGACGCCGCGCGTTATTTCAACGTGAGCCTGTCCACTTACCAGAAGTGGGAGCAGGGTCAGGGCATGATGAACGGCTCGCAACTCCGCGAACTTGCGAAGAAATACGGGAAGTCGGTCGATTACTTGCTGATGGTCGATAATTCCGACGTTGCCACAGTTGACAGCATCCAAGCGATAACGAAAGACGAGCAGCGTCTGCTCGATGCGTTCCGCAAGATGGAACCCGAACGTCGGCAACTCGTCCTTGCATTGTTGGACTACAGAGGCGAAGCGAAATAACGTCTCATGAGCATCAGGGAAAGAAGACTGAAAGACGGCACGAGGGTATTCGATGCCGTGCTGGAATATGGAAAGAAACCAGACGGCACCCGTGACCGTCAGGTGAAGACGTTCGGCACTCGCAAAGAGGCCGAAGCGGAAGAGAAACGCGCCGCGATCATTCGCCGCGCATTGAGGAACAGAACCGGGCGCATCACGCTCGGGTTCTACGTTGAAAGGTACTACTGGCCCATCACGTCCAGAAGGTTGGAGGCCACGTCCTTGGACACGTACCGCACCGAGCTTGACAAGCGCATCCTCCCGAATCTCGGAGACGTGAACCTGGACGACATAGACCGCCTGAAAATCCAGGCGATGATTGACACCTGCAACACGGAATCGGTGGCGCGTAAGGCTCTGGGTTTGTTGAAGACCATCCTAAACGAGGCGGTAGGCGACGGGTTCATGACCTCCAATCCCGCCCTGGCACGATACGCCCTCCCGAAGAAGGGCAGGAAGCGCGACAACGGCCTGATTCTCTCCGATTTCGAGCAGATAGGGCAGTTCGTCGCACAAGTGCAAAACGACGCCCCAGAGGCCATCACACGGCTTGTGATGAGCGGTTTGCTGCTTGGATTGAGGCCAGAGGAACGCTACGCACTCAATCACGAGGATTTCGACTTCGCAAACGGAACCGTCACGATAAACGGAGCCTATGTGGTGGCATCCTCAACACATGGCGGGAACCAGATGAAGTCCCCCAAGACGGAGCTGAGCCAGCGCACAATCCCAATGCCCCAGGCTTTCATCGATTGGTTCTACTGGGACGCATCTGGGAGTGGAGCGTGGATTGTGGGCAACAATGGGAGGCTGTCACCCTCAACTGGCCGCAAGATGTGGAACCGCTACCTCGACGCCCATCCCGAGCTTCCAAGAGTGACCCTGGAAAACATGCGGCATTCGTTCGCGACCTCATGTCTGCAAGCTGGGATGAACGTCGAGGATTTGTCGCGGATTCTGGGCCACTCCGACATAAACACGACGTTTCGCAGATACGTTAAACCCGACCTCAAGAACATGCGACGGAGCGTGGCCGTGATACCGTATCCCGATTAGGCTCGGTCACATGGAGTCGCGTTTTCCCAGGTGAGAGGCGCGGCGCTTAGTGTTCGATTCTCCGCGCCTCCACCACGTAAAATCACGCCTGAGCTGGCGCAACGCGCACAACGCGATGTGACCGTCTCGGGCGTTTGTGTCACATGGGTGGGCACATCAGGCCAGCGCCTTCTCCTGCTTGGCACGCATCTCCCTCGCGGCCTGCTCGTACTCCCTGCGCATCTTGCGCTCCAGGGCGTCGAGCTGGTCGTCTGTCCACTTACGGGCGAAGTCCATGCTCGCACTCCTCCGCGCTGCCCACCAGCTTCATCAGGGCCGCAGCCGCCATCGCGACGGCGCAGAACGTCTCGCGCTCGATTCCGTCGTCCGTTATCGTCACTACGACGTCTGCCCAGGCGCACGCGTCGGTGCACTCGGCCCCGTTGAGCGGGCATGTCGATGTGAAGTCGGACATCATAGTTCGTATGGGCTTCCCTCGATTGCCGTGAACGTGAGCGTGCCGTTATTGTAGAGCGTGCTCCAGTTAGATGCCGTCTGGTAACTCGATATGAGCGCGGAGGGAACGTACACGGTGCCAGTGAGCGAGTTGTAGCCGTTCATCGGCGTGTTTGTGAATGCCGACACGTTGGCAAGCGTGCAGATTGAGCCAGTCTTGCGGAGCACGAGCGTTTGCAGCTTGTAGCAACTCGCAAATGCGTTCGCTGATATTGACGATGTGTTCCCGATATCGACTATCTCTAGTTTGCCGCAACTCCTGAATACGTTTGGAGCGAAGAGGGAGATGCTTGCGTTCGGAAACCTTGCATCGGTTAAATTAGCACAACTTCTGAAAGCATCCGTGCTAATGGTCCTCAACGCTCCGCTTGCCGTGAATGTTTCCATATGACTGCATCCGTAGAACGCGCTGCCGCCGATTGTTGTGACGGTGTTCGGCAGGCTCATCTGTGTGATGCCATCGCATCCATTAAACGCGCCGTTGTTAATCGTAGTAACGCCAGAAGGAACGCTTGTAATCGTGATTTCGCTACAGGAGTCAAATGCGTATGTGCCAATAGTTTTCAGATTTGCTGGCAGACTAGATATCGACAATTTCGAGCATCTGCCGAATGCATAATTGCCAATTGTTTGCAAGCTGTTCGGAAGACTCGAAACATCGAGCTTCGAGCAATAATAAAATGCGTAATTACCTATAGATGTCAAAGCGTCTGGCAAGCTGTCAGTTTCGAGATTTCTACAATAGTAGAACGCGTAAATTCCGATGCTCGTTACGCCTGATGGAATATCAATAGACGATAGGCTGCTACAGCCGTCAAACGCATAATCGCCGATACTCGTCAAATTGCTCGGCAACGTCGGGGTGGTTGCAGTACGTTCGATAACGGCCTTGAAGCTGCCGTCATCGCCGCCACCAGACCCCGCGATTATTGAGTTGACAATCATCGCGCCCTCCTTATTCTGGCTCCTCTGACCAACGTCCAACGTACACATCGTATGCTGGCATTGTGAACGTAGCCGTGCCGCCACTTGACAAGTTCCCAGTGTTAAAGTAGAGGTTGCTGTCTGATGCCCTGCGAACTGCAAACAACGCCGAGGAGCTAGTGCATGTAATTGTCACAGTGCTTCCCTCTTGTGCCGATGCCTTGTCGACTGTGCAGTATGAAGACGAACGATTCTCGATTGAGTAAGTAGGCGCTAAATATTCCCCGC
>Ga0247611_10011438_pt1 | contig 10243 bp, 12 predicted proteins | sample 177DNAGHGhighgp2_FD_192422 | JGI IMG/M metagenome (GOLD analysis project Ga0247611, IMG submission 192422) | Sheep rumen microbial communities from Palmerston North, Manawatu-Wanganui, New Zealand - 1770 DNA GHGhigh gp2 | ecosystem: Host-associated > Mammals > Digestive system > Stomach > Rumen... | reverse complement strand
AACTCTATGACGATCCGTCTCTTTTGGAACTCGTCAAAAAAAAGGATGACTTGGAAAGGGAATACAATACCGTTCTCTCCTACAAAGACAAAGATAGCGATGAGGCAAAGAGAGTGGGCAAAGCCCTCCATGATGCGAAAATGGAACTTGATACCTATCCTCTCGCCAAAGAATATAGCGAGGCCTATATTGCTGTCAGGGATCTCTACATGCAGATCGATGACATCATCTTTGGACCGTATAGGAAGAAGACCTTAAACAGCAAAGCAAAATGATCAAAGTCGTCAGTGGCAAATATAGGACCAGGAACTTAGAAGTCCCGCCTCACTTAGAGGTCCCAAGCAAATCAGTCGTCCGCACGGGGATGATGAACGCTTTAAGCATGGACATTCCTGGATCGGTTTGCCTTGATCTTTTCGCTGGCTCAGGAGCCCTTGGAATCGAGGCGCTCTCAAGAGGTGCGAAGTTCTGTTTCTTCTGCGATTCAGATGGCACCTCGGCTGAGGTCATCAAAAAGAATCTTGCTGCCCTCAAAGAAACGAATGCAAAGGTAATCCATAGCGATTTTGCAGGGGTTTTGAATAATTTTAACGACCAATACGACATCGTTTTCCTCGACCCGCCATATGCGATGAAAGATGTCTATAAAGACGTTCCTCGTTTCCTCATCGAGAAGGATAGACTCACCGAGAATGGGGTAGTGGTCCTTGAGTATGAGGGAGAGATTGAAACGCCAAAAGAACTATTCTCCCGCTTTAGGGAGTATCATTATGGCAGGACCAAGGTAATGATCCTCTGGAGGTAATTATGAAAAAAGCCGTATACGCTGGTTCATTCGATCCAATCACCAATGGCCATTTGGAAGTCCTCAAAAGGTCGCTTAAGATCTTCGACGAGGTTTATCTCCTCCTAGCGGTCAACCCAAAGAAGAGCGGTTCCTTCACAATCAAAGAGAGACTCTCAATGATGAAGGATGCCGTCAAAGACATGCCTAATGTCATCGTCGATTACTATGATGGCCTTACCGTCGATTACTGTAAGAAAGTAGGGGCCCCATCAATCATCAGAGGTCTCCGTGCTGTTTCCGATTTCGAATATGAGTTCCAGCTTGCCGCAGCAAACGAATACGCCGCCCCAGAAATTGATATGGTCTTCTTCATGGCAAGGAAAGAAGAGAACTTCGTCTCCTCAAGTTCCGTCTTAGAGCTTAGGAAAGGCGGGGTTGACGTCTCATCCCTCGTCCCTCCATGCGTCATCAAGATGTTTGAGAAGAAGGGACTCTAGTTCTTCCTATTTATATATAAAAGAAAAACGAGGTCGTGATTGGCCTCGTTTTTGATTTCGCTTTAATTAACGAGCGACGCGGTATTCCTTTTTGGAAGTGCTGGTGTAGCTGTTGTTATTGTTATATGGATCAAGGTGGTTCCACATATTGAGAAGGTTCTTAGCCTTTTCGTTAGCGGTTGAACCAGTGCTTGAGAAGACAACTTCGGATAACCCGGCTCTTCCATCGGCGATGGCTTCGAGAGTGAAGTCGCAAAGGCAGACGGTTGGGACTGGGAATTCGCTGTCAGCAGAGGAGATAGCGAAGTTGTTGAATTTGTCTTCGGCCATGGAACCGTTGATGACCATTGGCATGTGCTCATAGAGCCATGGGCCAGCAATGTTGAATAAACCGGTGTAGTTGATGAGATAACGCTTCCAAGCGGTGGTCTGGGCTGGGTTCTTTTCGAACTCGCTGTCGTTGGAAGATTCTTCGGAGGAGTTGATGACGTGAAGTTTGAACTTGAGGTCAGTGATATCGTTGGCCTTTAAACCGAAGGACTGGTTGTTCCAGTTATCGCTAAGGAACTTGAAGCCCTCTTCGAATTCGGAAGCGGCATTGTTGTCATCGGCCATGTAAACGAGATAGAACTTCTCGCCATAGTCTTTGATGATGTCAGCATAGTTAGCGCTCTGGATGGCTTCGAGTTCGGCTTTGGATTTCTTGGAGTTGTCTTCGTTGGTGTAGGCAACGTCGTTGGCCTTTTCGATAGCAGCGGTGATGGCATCGGCTTTGGAGATGTTGGCATCAGCGGTATCCTCGCCTTCGAGGGAAAGCTGGTAGGAGCTATAGAAAGCGCCTTTGCCTGATTGATTCCAGCTGGCAGCCCATTCAGTGATGTATGGGATAGAGAAGATGACAGCGAAGATGGCACCGACGATAAGAAGCGGTTGAACCCAGGCAGTCTCTTTAATCCAGCGCCAGATTCTGACGAAGAAAGCGCCGATGGATTTTAAGATGATCATTAGTATTAATCCTCCGGGAAAGTGACCTGTTTCCTAGAAACAGCGTATAAATCATACCATTGTGACCCTCGTACAGCAACATTAGGATTATTTTTGTTAAAAAAATAAGAAGCCACCGAAAGAAATAGTCCAAAAACCTCTTTATACCTTCATATGCGTATGTTCATTTTGTCCAATTAAAGTTTTTCAAAAATCCCCTGCAAAAACAGCATATTTTTGGTTTTTGAAAACTTTCTTCCGCCAAGCGAACGAAACCAGTTGAGAAAAGGGTTTTATATTCTATAATTACGGCGAGATGGGAAAACTCAAAAACAAAGTAAACGAATTAAAGACCGAGTTTAACGACTGGCTCTACGACCACCATAAAACCAAGGCCTCAATAGGCTATGTTTTAGCCGTTCTCCTTTCTACGGTCAGCGCCCTTATCTTCGCCGTCGGCTTCAACACCTTCATGGATCTTGGGGTCCTTGTTGGAGAAGGGGACGTCCTTCACCAGAAGATTCTTTCCGGTGGCATGTCCGGTCTCTCCCAGGTCATCACCCTTATCTGCGAATTATGCGGTTGGAAGACCGTCGCAGAAGGTGGCACCCTTGATGAGCATACCGCTTACTCAATCCTCTATTTCGTCCTCAATGTCCCTCTCCTCTTCATTGCTTGGTTTGGCATTGGAAAGAGATTCTCGATCATGACTCTTGTCAACGTCGTCGAGACTTCTATCTTCATCAGATTATTCACCGTCACGAATATCCCATTCCTTAAACTCATCGCTGACTTCACCGTCCAGAACGGAGGCATGCTTTCTAGAGCCTTGTTCGGTGGTGTGTGCACAGGCTTATCATCCGCGCTCGCATACAAAGGTGACTTCTCCGCTGGTGGAGTCGACATCATCGCTTACTACATTGGCCTTAAGAAAAAGACCCTCGTCGGAAGCTATGCCGTCATCCTCAATGGCGCGACCCTCCTCGTCTTCATCCTTCTCTCGATCACCAAAGAGGGCTGGGGTGATGCCGATATGGCTGCGAGATACGTCGTTGGTGCTTTCTACACCGCGATCTATCTCTTCGTCACCAAGCTTGTCGTCGATGCGATCAATACGAGGAACAAGAAAGTCAAAGTCGAGGTTGTCTCCTCTAAAGAGGCCCTTGGCGATGTCCTTATTGAGAGCTTCCCTCACGCTGCTACAAAGCTCAAAGGCAAAGGCGTCTATAGCGGCAAAGAGAAATTCGTCTTCATTATGGTTATCTCCTCAGATGAGCTTAACGCTGTCATGAGGCTGATCCAGAGAGAAGACAATGACAGCTTCGTTGAGGTAATGCCTCTCATCAGCGTAGCTGGACGATTCTTCACCAAACCAATCAAATAAAAAAGGAGCTGTTTGACCAGCTCCTATTTTTTAAGCAGGGAAGTTATTACTTCTTCTTTTTGCCACCGAGGAAATCGATAGCGGCTGGAAGAGCGGCAAGAACACCACCAGCGATGTAGAGGATAGCAACGATGATCCAGGTTGCGTTGAGACCGTAGTCACTAAAGGCGTTGGAAGGTTCGGAAGCGCCATTGAGTGTGAAGGTGCATGGCTGGGAGATAAAGACGAAGATGCCAGCGATGACTAAGGAGCAAAGGGCGATGATGTTGAGAAGTCCAGCGAACTTGTTGAGCTTAAGAAGTGGGAGGATGACGCCAAGGAGAAGGGCAATAACGCCGACCATGGCAAGGATCCAAGCAAGGGTCGCGGACCAGACAGCGTTTATGTGTCCAGCATTGATGGTGATGATCGAGATGCTACCTTTGACTTCCTCGCCGAAGATGGCTTGGGCGCCAGTGAGGTACTGAGGATCGCCATTCTTTGGGAAGTAAGCGAATGCAGGGGTAGCCATCATCAAAATGAAACCGACCACAGCGATGGCAGCAGCTAAGAAGCCGGAGTATTTAAGGAATGTTTTCATTTGTAAACAATCCACCTTTCGAAAACATTATAGCTTTAAAAAAAGTTCACTCACAACGAACAAGAAAATATTTTTTCCTTATCGCTTTGCTGGAATGGCATGAACGGTTGTTCTACAATACCCCCTGGGGGTATCTATGAAGAAGAAATACAACGTAACCGGAATGATGTGTGCCTCTTGCCAGGCTAACGTCGATCATACAGTTAAGAAAATCGATGGCGTCACCAGCGTCAACGTCTCTCTTCTTGCCAATAACATGGTTGTTGATTTTGACGAGAGCAAAGTTAGCGATGAGACCATCATCAGCGCGGTCGAAAACGTCGGTTACGGCGCCTCTCCTTTCGTTAATGAATCCCTCAAGAAAATCCAAGAGAAAAAGAGAAAGGAACTACGTGCGCGCCTCACGCGCCTAATCATCTCTCTTTGCCTTCTTGCTCTTCTTATGGTCGTCTCCATGGGAGGCATGATGCTTCATGAATACGGGCATTGGCCAAGCATGGACGATCCTAACTTCTCCCTAATCGCTTTCTTAGAAGTAACGCTTCAGATCCTTATCCTGATTCCGATAATCATCATCAACTTCAATTACTTCACCTCTGGCTTCAAGAGTCTTTTCAAACTTCATCCGAACATGAATAGCCTCATCGCCTTGGGAAGCACGATATCCGCTCTTTATAGCCTTTACTCATATGTGATGCTCATCGTCGCTTGGGCCAACAAAGATGTCAGTCAGGTCCATCTCCATTACATGAACCTCTATTTCGAAGCGGCGGCGATGATTCTCGTCTTTGTTTCGATTGGCAAATACTTCGAAAAAAGAGCGACAAACAAAACCACTGAGTCCATTACCGACTTGATGGCCCTCACGCCCGATACGGCTTATGTGATTAGGAACGGTGAAGAAGTGGAAGTGCAAACCGAAAGCCTTTTGATTGACGATATTGTGGTGGTCAAACCAGGCCAATCAATCCCGACCGATGGAGTCATCCTTGATGGGTATGGCGATATCGATGAATCAACCATCACCGGAGAATCTCTCCCGATCCACAAAAGCAAAGGCGATAAGGTCATCGGGGCGACCATCAACAAGAACGGTTCCTTCACCTTCAAGGTCACCTCAGTCGGAAAAGACACAACGATATCCCAAATCATTGGTCTTGTTGAGAAAGCCAGCGAATCGAAAGCCCCAATGGCAAGGCTGGCGGACAAGATATCTTTGATTTTCGTCCCAACGGTCATCGGCTTATCGATTGTTACCTTCGTCGTTTGGATGATCCTCACGAATATGAATATCGTTCCTCTTGCCGCAACAAGAACGCCTTTATCTTTGTCCTTAAGGTTTGCGATTACTGTTCTTGTCATCTCATGTCCGTGTGCTTTAGGTTTAGCCACTCCTGTTGCCATTATGGTTGGAACAGGGAAAGGCGCGGAGAATGGCATCCTCATCAAATCCGCCGAAGCCTTTGAAGGCCTCGAGAAAGTCGACACCGTCCTCTTTGATAAAACAGGGACCCTGACGAAAGGTGAAATGAGCGTTCGTTCCATCAAGGTCTATGAAGGGGATGAAGCTTCCCTTTTGAAGAAAGCTGCGGCAGTGGAGATCCACTCCGAACACCCTCTTTCTAAAGCGGTCGTAGCCGAAGCGAAAAAGCAGAACATCAAGTTCTCCGAGAGCAAAGGATTCGAATATGTTCCTGGCCTTGGAGTGGAAGGTGCTGACGTCTTGATTGGCAACGCTTCCCTCATGAAAAACAACGGGGTCGATATCACGAAAGCAGAAGAGGATTTCAAAGCCTTATCTACGCAGGGATGGACGCCTCTATACGTTGCAGAAAAAGACTCGTTGATTGGGCTTATCGCAATAGGCGACGAAATCAAAAATAACAGCAAATCAGCAATAAAATCCCTGCAAAACCTTGGTAAAAAGGTTGCAATCGTCACCGGAGACAACAAGGTTACAGCTATGGCGATCGCCAAAGCATTAGGGGTTGATGAAGTGTATGCTGAAGTCCTTCCTGGAGACAAGGAAGAGATCGTTTCTCGTCTTCAAAAAGAAGGTCATAAAGTTGCCTTCGTCGGCGATGGGGTGAACGACGCTCCAGCCCTTACGAGAGCCGATATCGGAATCGCTATCGGAGCGGGTTCGGATATCGCGATAGATTCCGCTGACATCATCCTCGTAAGAAGCGATCCTCTTGATGTCGTATCCGCGATTGAGCTTAGCCATAAAGTCGTTATGAACATCAAAGAGAATCTTGGCTGGGCGTTCTTCTATAACATCCTCCTCATCCCTCTTGCGGCAGGAGTTCTATATCCATATGTCATCATGCAGCCGATGTATGGCTCAATCGCCATGTCGATTTCATCTGTGACCGTCGTCCTCAACGCTTTGAGGCTACGTTTATTTAAAAGGAAGGTTATTAATAAAGGAGAATAATATGCTCAAAAAACAAATCGTCAACATTGAAGGGATGATGTGCGAAGGCTGCGCCCGCACAGTCACCAATGTCCTTTCCAAACTTCCAGGCGTCAAGAAAGTCGACGTCTCCTTCAAGAAAGGAACCGCTGTCGTTAAAGCGGAAGCCCCTCTTTCCGAAGAGGAATATCAGAAGGCCTTAGGAGAGACACGTTTCAAATTCGTGTCGGTCAAATAATGAAAGCCGATCCAGTCAAAGTTAAAAGACAGCTCTCAATCGCCAAAGGCCAGATCGAAGGCATTCAGAAGATGGTTGAAGAAGACGCGTATTGCATCGATATCTCCAATCAGCTCATGGCGGCGATTGCCGTTCTCAAGAAGGCTAATGAAATCGTCCTTCTTGGCCACATCAAGCACTGCGTCCATGGTGCGTGCTGCGAGAGTGAGCTAGACGAGAAATTAAGCGAAGTCGGTGCCCTTCTTCACCGGATGGGCGAATAAATTAGCTATCATTCCAATGATACTTTTTCCTTGATTTCATTGATTACTATCATTCCAATGATACAATAATGATATAAATCGTATTGTGGAGAGAAAGATCATGGAAAAGAAAATCATCTATCATGGTTCTGAGAAAATTATCGAAAAGCCTCTTTTCGGCTATGGAAAGCCATATAACGATTATGGTCTTGGTTTTTATTGCACCGAGAGCCTTGATTTAGCTAAAGAGTGGGCTTGTGCCGATGAAGACAATAAAGGTTACGCGAATAGATATGAAATAGATTTAGAGGGTTTGAAGACCCTTGACCTAAGCAGCGATGAATATTCTATCTTGAATTGGATGGCTGTCTTAGTGAAATTCAGGACCTTTGACATAAGCTCTGCTATCTCAAAAAGAGCAAAAGAGTTTTTGCTTGCTAATTATTACGTTGATGTTAGCCAATATGACGTCGTTATTGGCTATCGGGCCGACGACTCATATTTCAGATTTGCCAGGGATTTTCTCAACAACACAATCTCGGTCGAGAAACTCTCGAAGGCCATGAAGCTAGGTGAACTTGGCAAACAAATCGTCCTCATAAGCAGGAAGGCTTTTTCATCTCTTAGATATTTAGGAAGCGAAGCAGCGGATAGCCGAATCTATTACGAGAGAAGAAGACAAAGAGACATCAAGGCAAGAGAGGCCTATGAATCTTCCTACAAAGACTATGATGCGGACGGCGAATATATAAACGACATCATGAGGAAGGAGACCAAAGATGCTGATTAAACCTTATAGCAAAAGCTATCTTGATGATGTCTCCGATAAACTTGGGACGATGCTAGAGTATGCGATAGGGAATGGGTTCGACCCAGCGACCTTTTGGAAGATGTTCGTTTCGTCGAAAGTGGCCACAGGGATAGAAAAAGGGAATCCTAAATATCTATCTGGATATTCCGCTTTCGAATATGCCAGCATTGTTGTTGAACGCTCTTTCGGCAAAAGCATATCGCCAGACAAAAAGGTTCAACAAGACATGTCTTATTGGTCTGGATATGCGCTTGCAAACCTCCAATACGAAACTGGTTTCTCCTATTTTGACCTCAATAAGTGGTTACCAATCCAAGATGTCTTTGATATGTATGGGGTCATGCATGAAGCTGACATTAGAAAGTTCATTGATTTAGCTATTAAAATAATTAAAAAGAGAAAGACCAATATCAACCTTAAAACCCTTAGGTTGGCAAGCGGGTTAACGCAGCGCGAGCTTTCCTTGCTAGCAAATGTCGATCTCCGTTCCATCCAGATGTATGAGCAAGGTAGAAACGATATCAATAAGGCCCAAGCGGAGACGCTCCATAACCTTGCAAAAGTACTTGGTTGTAAGATCGAAGATTTGTTAGAACATTAGAAAAAGAACCGCGATTTGCGGCTCCTTTCTTCATTCTGATAGTTTGTTTGGTTTGCACTTGATCTATCTCTTCTTGGGTAAGACCGATTGAGAGGAGATATGTCTTTTTCATAACCCCATCATAGAAGCGGAAACATGAAAAAGAAAAAGGACACGCATTTTCACGCGTGCCCCATTTTTGCTTATTGGCGGAGAAGGAGGGATTTGAACCCTCGCTGGACTTGCGCCCACTATCAGTTTTCGAGACTAACCCCTTCAGCCGCTTGGGTACTTCTCCGGCGTGAGAAATCATAAACCACAGGGTGCCTCTTTAGCAAGAAAAGATGTGCGCTTCATCAATTTGTTCCCTTAATGGCTTTTATGCGTGTTAAAATGCTCTCGTGGTCTAAGACCACATTTTAGTCATGGCAGAGTTTTTTGAGAAGATTGGAAATTGGCTCTCTGGCCTAGATTGGCCATTCATTTTCAGAGTGGCTCTTTTCATCTTGGCCGTCGCAACCATGATTGTCTTCCTCATCACCTTCCTTTTAGCGAGAAAGAGAGACAACGAATATTTCAAAGCCATGACCTACGAAGCATCGAACATCCGCGTCTATAAAGTCGACAACACCCTTGATGTCGTCACCTACTTCAACCTTGGCTCCATGAGTGAGAAGCGTACCTGCTCCATCCAGCAGTTCTATGATTCCTTCCCAGGACACGAGCCTAACCGCATCAAGGTCTGGGTCAATGACATCCTCGAAGGAAAGCAAACAACCGATTATCTTCAGACAACCGTCTTCTTCAAGAAATCCACGAAGAAGTTCCCAGCCTTCCTTAGAGTCGCTAAGAGCGATCCTCTTAAAGGCATCGTCCATTTAGAGAGCTATATTCTTCTTGAGAAGAAGACAGGAAGATCGCTCAACGGTCCTTCTCTCCTTCTTTCCTCTGAACGTGATTTCGTCGATTACCTTAAGGCTAATGGCACAAGCAACGGCATGACCTTTTGCTTCGCCATCAGACCAAAATATTATGGTTTTGCTGAGAATAATAAAGACACGAAGCTCAACCGTTCCTTCCTCTTAAGGTATCGTTTGGCCCTTGAGCCATTCGTCAAAGCGCCTGCCAAACTCTTAGGTGGGGGAGAGGCGGAATACATCATCGCCAACTACGACATGAACGACAACACCGAGGCCATCAGCTTCGCCCTCAAGGTCGTCAATAGCGTTACCTCCTCGCTCAAGGCAAACCGCAAACCTCATGACCCACTCTTTGAGATCAAGGTCGGTGTCGTCGCTAACAAAGATCTTCTTGGTGACGGAACCGCTATTCTCCTTGCCTCAAGGAAATGTGCGGCCAACGCCTTCGAATATCCTTCGTCCGTCTACTTCTATAAACAGGGCATCGACGACTATGCGGAGACAAGCGAATCCGGCAACTACCGCAGTGAGGTTGAGCGCATCATATACGAAAAGAAGATTCTCTACACCTATCGACCCGTCTACTCCATCGGAAGGAGACGCGTCTATGGCTTCATCGGAAGAGCGGAGCCTACCGCTGACTGTGCCTTCTACAATATGGAAGAGCTTAAGAACTACGCTCTTAGAGCGAAAGACGAGAAGAACCTCTTCGCCGCCATCGCCAAGAACTTAGTCGGTACATACATCGCCGAAAGAGAGCTCAAGAGCCAAAAGCTCTTCTACCCAGCCCTCATGAGCGAACTC
>Ga0247611_10011437_pt1 | contig 10243 bp, 7 predicted proteins | sample 177DNAGHGhighgp2_FD_192422 | JGI IMG/M metagenome (GOLD analysis project Ga0247611, IMG submission 192422) | Sheep rumen microbial communities from Palmerston North, Manawatu-Wanganui, New Zealand - 1770 DNA GHGhigh gp2 | ecosystem: Host-associated > Mammals > Digestive system > Stomach > Rumen ... | reverse complement strand
AAGAATGGAGTAATAATAATAAGAACAGGTAGTATTGATTTAACAGCAACAGTACAAAATGAAACAAATAATACTTTTACAGTAACAGGAAATAGTTCTAAAACAGTAACAATTAATTTAACATCAACTAACTCTTCAGAAATAGGATATAAAATGTATTATGAAAATCTAATAGGAGAGTTAACAGTAACATCAAATGAAACATTTACTAATAATATAGTAGAAGGCAAGATGACAACATCTAAAAAAATTACTTTAACGTTTACTAATTCAGGAAGTGATGATGTTTCAATTACTTTAGGAGGGTTAGGAGGACTAGCTCAATATCCAATACCAATAGAAGACGGTAATAAACATGAACTAGTTATAGGAATAATAAGACCAGCCATAAGTGATTTAGTAAAAATGAATTTAACAACCACGAATAATACACCCGATAATTATGTCTTAGAAGATGGAATCTATTATATCTCTGGATGTAAAGAAGATGGAGATACATCTGTTTGTAATGAAAAGAATACCATAGATTTTAATTATGTATGGTACTCTGGAAAACTATGGAGAATAACGGCAATCTATCCAGACGGAAGAATGAAGATGATAACAGAAGATCCAATAACAGCAATCAACTTTGGAAGTAATACAACTTATGAAGGTTCTTGGATGTATCAGTTTCTAAACGAAGATTTTAAAGATACTTTATATAACTATCAAAATATAATAGATACAAACAGTACTTGGAATGCAACAATGACCACTGCTACAACAAAGCCAGCAGAAACAACCATGGTAACCGCACCAATTGGTTCCTTAAACACTTATGAATATGTAAAAAGTTATGCAAAACTTGGTAGTTATAATACATCTAGTGCTTATGGTAATGGTTATTTAAATATAGGATATGTTTGGTGGTTAATAACACCGAATAGTGGTTCCTATGTCCGCAACGTCAGCTTCAATGGCTCCTTGAACGATAATCCGTCGACGTCGAGCGCGCTTGCGGTTCGCCCTTCTATTAATCTAAAATCTGGAATCGTTTTATCAAGTGGAGAAGGAACAAAAAGTAATCCTTATAAAATAAGTGGTGATAAAGAAGAAGCAACAGCAAATACTACACTTTTAAATACAAGAATTAGTGGAGAGTATTTAGCATTTAAGGATGAATTATATCGAATAGTAGGTGTAGAAGAGGGTACTACAAAAATAGTCAAAGCAGATTATATAAGAGATGGAAGTAACAATGTATTAAATAAGTATTTTGCAAGTAGTATAACATTTGGAAAAAGTACTAATACTGCGTCTGATAATTATTGGGACTATTACTTAAATAATACTTGGTTAAAAGATAATTTTGAAATAGATTCTAGTGATGAACATCCTGAGAATACTTATGATACAATGATATCTCAAGGAACATATTATCTTGGTGAGTCTGGAAGTGGAGCAAGCTATAAAAATACCATTTGTAAAACATCAAATACTACTGATACAGTGATTGCTTGTGAGAAAATTGATGATACAAACAAAATATATACTGGATATGTAGGACTTTTGCGGGTTGGAGAAATGTTCTCATCTCAACTTGGAAGTGGATATTCTTCATCAAACAATATATGGTTAATAACACCGTATAGTAGTTCCAACGTCCGCCGCGTCAACAGCATTGGCTCCTTGAACAACTCTTCGCCGACGTCGGGCGCGTTTGCGGTTCGTCCTTCACTTAATCTAAAATCTACTATCGTGATTCTTGGTGGAGATGGAACACTAGAACATCCTTTTGAAATAGAATAATAAATCATAAATAGAGATATTTATGATTTTTTTTTACAATAGTTGTTGTATATAATTTGCAAATATGCTATATTGGTTGTGGTGTAGTAAATATGATAGGATAAACTATTTATTTGCTACTTTTTTATTGGAGGATTTAGATGAATGAAGTAATAGAAAAAGAAAATGTTGATATTAGAAATATGATTTATGAGTTTAGAGGAGTAGAAGTAATGCTTGACAGTGATCTTGCAAAATTATATGAATGTAAAAATGGTACAAAAGAAATTAATCAAGCTGTTAAAAATAATAAAAATAAATTTCCAAATAATTTTTGCTTTCGTATCACCGAACAAGATTATGTTTCTTTGAAGTCAAAAAAATTGACTTCAAAAGGAGGTTCAAGAAAAGGACATACTGTTTTTACTGAGGAAGGAGTTGCAATGTTAGCAACAATTATTCACAGTAAAATCGCTGCAGAAATAAGTATTAGAATTATGGAAGCATTTGTGTCGATGAGACATTATTTAATAGATAATAAAAATATATATAAATCATTAAATCATATAAATAATAAAATATTAGAACATGATGAAAAGTTTGATGAATTATTTTCTAAATTTGATAAAAAAGAAAGATTGTTACTTACTGGAGAAAAGTGTAATGCTTATTCAAGTACTATAGATATATTAAATAGTGCTAAAAATGAAATAATTATAATAGATCCATATGCTGATATTATTCTTTTAAGTTTACTAGAAGAAATAAAGTGTAATATTGTTATAATAACTAATAATAGTGATAGATTAAATAACGAATTAATAGAAAAATATAATAATAAATATCATAATTTAAAAGTGATTAGAGATAATACTTTTCATGATAGATTTATTATAATTGATAAAAAATATTATTATCATTTTGGAACATCAATAAATAGTTTGGGAGAAAAAATCTCTATGATAATTAAATTAGAAGATAGTGATGTAAAAGAATTATTACTAAATAATATAAAAAGAGTTATTGGAGGTATAAATGATTAAAGTAATTGAAAGAGATTTGAAAAAAGAATATTATAATGAAATAAAAAATAAAATAATTGATAATGAAATATATGAAAGAGTTAAAGATTATTCTAAAGAAAAACATAGAGTTTTAACATATTTTGAAATTGGTAAAATATTGAATGAAGCTGGTAAACACTATGGAGATGGAATAGTAAAAGAGTATTCATTTAAGTTAATTAAAGAAGTTAATAAAAAATATAATGAAAGAACGTTAAGAAGAATGAGGCAATTTTATAAAAAATTTCATGCTGAGAAATGGTCGACAATGTCGACCAAAATAAGTTGGAGTCATTATACTGAATTGCTTCCAATTACAGATAAAAATGAGATGTTATATTATTATAATATTTGTATTAATCAAAATATTGATGTAAGAAGTTTAAGAGAAAAAATTAGAAATCATGAATATAATAGATTGTCATCTGTATCAAGAAATAAATTAATTAATAATGATAGGGCAGAAATAAAAGATTTTATTCCAAATCCAATATTAATTAAAAATAGAAATAATTTAGAAATTGTTACCGAAAAAGCGTTACATAGATTAATATTAGAAGATATACCATCTTTTTTAAAAGAATTAGGAAAGGGATTTAGTTTTATAGATTCAGAATATAGAATTAAAATAGGAGAAAGATATAATTATATTGACTTATTATTATTTAATATAAAATATAATGCTTATGTAGTTGTTGAGTTAAAAGTAAGAGAATTTAAAGCAGAATATATATCACAAGTGAAAAAATATATGAATTATATAGATAAAAATATTAAAGAAGTTAGTAATAATAATACAATAGGAATATTAATTTGTAAAAGAGAGAATAAATTTGTAATAGAATATTGCTCAGATGATAGAATAATGATAAGAGAATATAAATTAGTTTAATGTATTTGCAAAATAAATATAATTGGTATATAATACTATTGAAAGGTGTGATTTGATGACTTTATTTGAAAGTTTAAAATTATTTCCTAAAGTAGATTTACATATAGATTTTTTGGGATCTATTTCCAAAGATACAATTTATGAATTAACTAAGAATCTTAATACTAGAGATAGTGTTGATGATATCTTAGACTTTGATAGTTTAATAGACTATGATAATTCTCGTGATTTAGTTATTAGTTTATTAAATACTTATGATAATATTTCTTTAGCTTTAAAAAGATTAATTAGTGAATTAAAAGAAAATAATTTTTTATATGGAGAATTATTTGTTAATCTAGAAAAGTTTTATAAAGAATTAGATAAAGAAGTTATTATTAGAAAAATGTTAGAGATAATAAGAGAAGAGAATATTAATCTTAATTTAGTTATAGAAATAGATTCTATTATGAATAAAGAAGATCTATATAATAATTTAAATATACTATATAAATATTATGGTAAAGGTATAAATAGTGTTTATTTTAAGAAAAATAAATTAGATAATTTAGATAGTTTTAAAGCTTTATTTGATAAGTTTATTAAAGATGAAGTACCATATATAATATCACTTGATACTAAAATTAATTCTCAAGATAAAGATATATATTTTAGTGCTAGTAGAATTATTTATAATGTAATGGAGAAACCAGATTCTACTTTTATAGACTCTATTAGAGAACATAATGTTATGTTAGAATTTCCTATTACATATCAAAGTTATTTTAATATATATGATGATTTATCTAATCATTTTGTATATGATTTATTTAAAGAGAATATTTTAATGTGTTTTACTACTATAGATAGAACACCACTAGATACTGATATGTTAAATGAATATTGTAAGTTATTTAATGTTTTTCCATTTAATTTACATGATTTAGTTAATCTAAATTTAAGTATTTTAAATAGTATTAATGTTAGTATAGATGTTAGAAATAATTTAATTGATTATTTACGTGAAAAGGCTAATGAATTACTTTAGTCTTTTTATACTTGATTTTTTTAGTTAATTATTATAGAATTATTAAGATAATAGGTTATTTATTAGGAGGTATTTATGGATAATTTAAAATTAATAGTTATGGAAAATTGTAAGGATTTAGGAGAAAAAGTTAATAATCATTTACAAAAAATAATGAGTACAAATGATAATTTAATTATTCCTATAGAGGAAGTTAAATTTAATAATGGAGAGGGTAAAATAGTAATAAAAGAATCAGTTAGAAAGAAAGATATATTTTTATTAACTGATCCTATGAATCATTCTATTACTTATAAAATGTATAATTATGTTAATCATAAAAGTCCTGATGATCATTTTGTTGATGTTATTAGAACATTATGTGCTATTCGTAATCAAGCAGAGAGAACATCACTTGTTATGCCATTTTTATATGCATCAAGACAACATAAAAGAGATGGTAGAGAGTCACTTGATTGTGCTGTTGCTTTACAAGAATTTATTCATCAAGGTGTTAAAAATATAATTACTTTTGATGTACATGATTCTAATGTTCAAAATGCTATACCATCATCATCATTTGATAATTTTTATCCTACTAATATAATACTTGAAAAGTTTGTTACCGAAGAAGATGTTTCAAATGATAATTTACTTGCCGTATCTCCTGATAATGGGGCTTTAAAAAGAACTAGATTTTATGCTAATATGTTAGGTTGTGAATTAGGAGGACATTTTGAAAAACATCGTGATTTATATCATGTAGTTGATGGTAAAAATCCTATTCTTGAACATGAATATATTGGAAAAGATGTTAAAGGAAAAGATATAATTATTGTTGATGATATGATTGCTAGTGGAGAATCTATGTTAGATGTTGCTCGTGAACTTAAAAAACGTGGAGCTAAAAAAATATATATGTTTTCTGCTTATGTTATGTTTACTAAAGGAATAGAAGTATTTGAAAAAGCTTATAAAGAAGGATTATTTGAAAAAATATTTACAACTAATTTATCTTATATAATGGATGAAGCTAAAGATAAGAAATGGTTATCAATTGCTGATTGTTCTGAATATTTAGCTAAAATAATTTATACATTCCATATTGGAGGAAGTGTATCACCAATTTTAACAGCAACTAGTAAAGTACTTGAAGATTTTGCAAGAAAGTAGTATAACTATTTGGGAGGTTTATTATGTATAAATTTAATGATGAAACAAGTGAAGTAACAACCGATAGAATAATGCAAACATTTGGTCTATCAGAAACACAATATAAAAATTTAAATCCTAGTAAACAATTATTATTAATTGAACATTACTGGCATATTCAAGCTAAATTAGCAAGAATTAATAATGGATTAGAACAACATGATAAAGAAGATATTAAAGGAAAAATATTAAAATTATTTAAAAGATAAAAATGATTTTATCTTTTTTCTTTATATTTATTTAAAAATATGATATTATTATAATGTAAATAGGTGAAATATGAAAAACAAAAATGAAAATTTAGTTAAAAAGAGTTTTATAAGTACAATTATATTTGTATTTATTGTAATCATAGTATTTTATTTTATCTTTAAAGAAAATAATTATAAAGAAATATATCATATATTAAATAATTCTAATAAATTATATTTATTATTAGCTCTTATTTGTATGTCTTTTTTTAGTGTTTTTGAAGCTTTAAATATTAGAACAGCTCTTAGGTTATTTAAATATAAAATATCTTTTAAACAGTGTTATAAATATGCTTTAGCGGGATTTTTTGTTGCAGGTATTACTCCATCTTCTACTGGAGGAGATCCTATGCAATTATATTTAATGAGTAAAGATGATGTTAATATAAGTCATGGAGCTTTAGTATTATTATTAAAATTATTATCTTTTCAAATAACAGTTGTATTTTTATCAATAATTGGTTTTATATATTCACATAATATTTTTATGGAATCTTTAGGTGGTTTAAAATATATAATCTTTATTGGAGCTTTTTTAAATATATTAGTTGGTACTTTATATTTCTTTATTATATTTTTTAAACCAGTTATTACATCTATTGTAGATTTATTTGCTAAATTACTTTTTAAACTTCATTTAAAAAAAGCTAATAGTATTATTGATAAAATTAATAAATTAGTTGAAGATTATGGTAAAGCTTCGGTTTATATAGTTAAAAATAAAAAGATTTTAATTAGAATTTTTTTGACAACATTAACACAAATGATTTTATATTATTGCATTCCTTATTTTGTTTATCTAGCATTAGGATTTAATGATCATAGTATATTTACTTTCTTATCTCTTCAAGCTGTATTATTTGTATCAGTATCTAGTTTACCATTCCCTGGAGCAGTAGGAGTAAGTGAAGCAACATTTATGAGAATATATAGTACAATGTTTCCTAAAATTATATTAGGTAGTGCAATGGTAATAACAAGATTTATTAATTTCTATATATTTATCTTCTATTCTGGAATAGCATTCTTATATTTTATAATAAAAGGTAATCATCTAAAGAGGTAGTTATGGATTTTATAAATAATATAGATAATAATAGTTTAATAATATGTTCTAATTTATATAAAGAAGATATATTATTAGAAATAAATAAATTAGATAAATTATTAGATATCAAAATAATGTCTTTAAATGAATTTTTAAATAGTTTCTTCTTTACTTATAATGAAGAAACTATTTACTATCTAAAAAATAAATATAATTTAAATATTGATATTATAAATATATATTTAAATAATTTAAAATATATTATTAATAGTAATATAAATAATTCTAAAATAAATAAATTAAAAGATATATATAATGAATTAAAAGATAATAATTTATTAAAAGAAAATAGATTATTTAAAGATTATTTAAAGAATATAAATATATATGTAATTGATTTAGATATAGATATATTTACTAAAAGTATTTTAGAAAACTATAAGGTTAATTATATAAATACCTTAAATAATAAAAGAATAATAAATGATTTATATCATTTTAAAAGTATTGAAGATGAAGTATCTTATACTTTTAATAAAATAAGTGAATTATTAAAAAATAATATAGATAGTAATAATATTAAGTTAATATTACTTGGTAATGAATATAAAAGTATTATTAAAAGATTTAGTTATTTATATAATATTAATATTAGTAATATAGATAATTATTCTTTATATGGAACTATTGAATCTAATAATTTAATTAATTTAATAAAAGAAAATAAATCTAAAGAAGAAATATTTAATTATATAAAAGATTTAGATGATAAATATATAAATATTATAAATAAATATTATTTTATTGATGATTTAAATATAGTATTAGATTTAATAATAAATGATTTAAAAAATACTAATATAATAGATTATAGTGAAGGAATAGAAATAATAAATCTTAATTCTTATATTAAAGATAATTACTATGTATTTATTTTAGGATTTAATTTAGAAAATATTCCTATAATACATAAAGATATAGATTATTTTAATGATATATTAAAAAGTAAATTAAATTTATATACTAGTTTTGAATTAAATAATCTAGAAAAAAATAATATTATTAAAAGAATTAATAATATTAAAAATTTATCTATATCTTATAAAGATTATGATTCTTATAAAAACTATTTTAAATCTAATTTAATTAATAATTTAAAGTTAGATATTAAAGATATTTATCTTAATAATAATACTTCTAATTTATATAATAAAATCTTATTAACTAATAAACTAGATAATTTAATAAAATATAATATTAAAGATAATAATTTAGATATATTATATAATACTTATCCTAATATTAATTATTTAAGTTATGATAATAGTTATCATAATATAAATACTAAGTTAAATAATATAACTTTGTCTTATACATCATTAAATACTTATTATCATTGTTCTTTTAGATATTATATAGATAATATATTAAGATTAAATATATATGAAGAATCTTTTAAACAATTTATTGGTACTATGTTTCATGATATATTATCTAAAATATATAATAAAGATTTTAATTTTGAATTAGAATGGAATAATTATATAAAAGATAAAGAATTTACTAAAAAAGAATTATTCTATTTAAAAGATTTAAAATTAGAATTAGAAAGTGTAATTAAAATATTAGATTATCAATATACATTAACTGGTCTTACAAATGTATTACTTGAAAAAGAAATAGATATTGATTTAGATAATCATCATTTTAAAGGAATAATAGATAAAATAATGTTTAAAGAAAAAGATAACAATACTTATTTATCTATTATAGATTATAAAACTGGTAATCCTAAAATAAATATAGATAATATAAAATATGGTATTGATATGCAATTACCAATATACGTTTATTTAGTATTAAAATCTAATTTATTTAATAATCCAAAAGTAATAGGATTTTATTTACAAAAGATTATTAATGAAAAGAATAATAATGAACTTATAGATAATTTAAAATTACAAGGATATTCTATTGATGATCCATATTTAGTATCTATGTTTGATTCTTCATATGAAAATAGTAGTATGATTAAAAGTATGAAAATAATTAGTAAAGGATTTAGTCATTATACGAAAGTATTAAGTGAAGATGAAATATTAAATATTTGTAAAATAGTTGAAGATAAAATAATAGAAGTATTTAATAACATAGAAAAGAATAATTTTAAAATTAATCCTAAAGTAATAAATGGAGAGAATATTGGATGTAGTTTTTGTAAATATAAAGATATATGTTATATGACAGGTAAAGATTTAGAATATTTAAAAGAGTAAAAGTTCTTGAATTCAAGAACTTTTTATGTTATTATTTTATAGTAGAGGTGTTATATGAAAAATAAAAAAGTTTTAATAGCAATAATAGTAGCAGTATTATTAATAAGTATAGTTGGAGTAACATTCGCTGCATATACTTATACAAGACAAGGAACATCAAATTCAAAACAAGTAGTTGGAGATATTTATATGCATTATACAGAGTCTAATTCTCTAACTTTATCTAATGCCATGCCATCATCAACGTATGATCCAACAAAGTATTTTGAATTTACAGTAGATGGAAAGAATACTAATACTAAGTATGATATCATTTATGATGTAACAATTAATAGAGGAGATAATCATGCAACAAGAACTACAAGACTAGATGACAAATTCTTAAAGTTTACTTTAATGGAAAAGAAACCAGGAGAATCAGAATTTACAACGGTAGTTGATGCTGGAAACTATGAAGATTTATCAAGTGGTATGAGAATATGGAAAGATACTATAGAAAAAAATACTATGAGTGAAGTAGTACATACTTATCGTTTATACATGTGGATAGATAATAGTGTTGTAATAGGAAATACAAATGAAGCTGATTACGATCAAGATACTTGGAATGATGATGTATATGCAAGTATTAAAGTAAATGTAACAGGAGATTTTACTGAAAAAAAAGTTTTTGGACCATTAATTAATGAAATAAAAGATAAAGCAGCAACAACAACATATATAA
>Ga0247611_10011436_pt1 | contig 10244 bp, 10 predicted proteins | sample 177DNAGHGhighgp2_FD_192422 | JGI IMG/M metagenome (GOLD analysis project Ga0247611, IMG submission 192422) | Sheep rumen microbial communities from Palmerston North, Manawatu-Wanganui, New Zealand - 1770 DNA GHGhigh gp2 | ecosystem: Host-associated > Mammals > Digestive system > Stomach > Rumen... | reverse complement strand
ATGTACTATTATTTAGATAAGGTCTCATATATTTTTTCTTTGTTTTAAATTCCTTTTTTGTATTTCACAAGATATGATTTTTATTTATGAATTCAAGATTTTATTTTTGATTTTTCTTGCTTTTATCTTTAATTTTCTTATTCTCGTTGTTGCGATTTATCATTTCTTTTTTTATGAAAAAAACTCTTGTTGATACATATATTCAAACTTCTTCTGATGAGGCTAGATTGTGAGAACATCCAGCTTTTTTGGAGCATTTGTTATGAAAAATAAAAGAGCATATTTCTAAAAAATGAAAAATTTTGCTTATTACTTTAACTAAGAAATCTTCCGAGGAGGTTACTAGTTTTTTGGTTGCACAATGATTTAAAGCTTTTTATTTACATAGTGAAATAGCTGCAATTGATCGTTGGGAAATTATTAAAAAATTAAGGACTTGAGAAATTGATATTATTGTGTGAGTTAACCTTTTGAGGGAGTGAATAGATTTACCTGAAGTTACTTTGATTTGAGTATTAGATGCTGATAAGGAATGATTTTTAAGATCGACAACTTCTTTGATTCAGATTATTTGACGTGCTGCAAGAAATCCTAATAGTGAGGTTATTCTTTATGCTGATTCGTTTACTGAATCTATGTTAAAATCTTTGTGGGAAACTTATCGTCGTCGTAGAATTCAAGAAAAATTTAATGAAGAAAATTGAATTACTCCAAGGTTAGCTCAGTCTAATGTGAAATCTTTAGAGACAGTAAAAAGTGATATAAGCTTAGAACAATCATTTTGAAAAATTGTTAAAGATAATAAAACGAAAAAACTTAAAAGAGCAACTAAAGCTGAAAAAGAGATTATCTTAAAAGATTTGAAAGTTCAGATGGATGAGGCAATTAGAAAATGGGAGTTCGAAAAGGCTGCGCTTATTCGTGACCAAATTAAAGAAATTTCTTGAGATTAGTTTTGAATTTTGAAATTGTTTTTATTCAGGCATTAATGTGGACTTATTTTCGAGATCCATATTTTCAATTTGTTTTGTTCCTATTCGCCAAAATATTATTGTTAAAACGAGTTTTATGATAAATTCTTCGTTTGAATTTATGTAGACATCGATTAGACTTATTATGTAATCAATTATTATTGTAATAAAATAACAGAGTATTCCTCATATGAAACAAAGTGTTAATGTTCTTCTTCTTGATTTTTCAATTGAATAATTCTCTTTTTTTTTCATTTTTTTATTTATAATAAATTTTATTATTCTTTATTTTATTCTTTCATTAAAAATAATCAAAAAATGTATTATTTTTTTATCATCAGTTTATTTCAACATTTCTTAACATTCTTTTATAAATTAGTTTTACTATAATTGCGAGAAGTATTAATCGTAGTATTTGTAAAGGTAGGTATGAGATTAAAAAGTTTAAATCTCATGTTGAAAAGAATTTTGCTGGTGAATAAACATAGTATTGAAATGGCAATAGACTAGAAATTTTTTGCATTCGAATAGGATAAATACCAATAGGAAAGAATACTCATCCAAATATGAAATAGAGTTTATTGATTGATAGTCTAATAAAAGTACTATCTTCTAATATGAAAGCAAAAAGAGATATTATTAGTGATACAAATGATAACATTCATATTCATATTAGCATACTGATTAGAAATAATATCATTTTTCATACTCAAAATCGAGGAAATCATCAAAGTACTATGTATGTGATTATTCAAGAAATAACTCAAACAAGTGCAATGTTGATTAGATTTTTAAAGAATGTTTGGGAAAAATAGTATCATATGAATGAAATCGGTTTATTTAGGTAAGTAACTATAGATCATCATTTTATTTCTCTGTTCATATCACGATTATTCCAGTTGGTCATTATTAGTTCTGCAACAAAAATATATCGTGCATACATTTCAATAGGGATTCATGCTATTGAATTTTCTCAAATACTTTTAACTCCATAAGTAACTAGAAGAGGTATTATTAAAACAAATATTAAAAGATGTATGTTATGTATTATTATCATATATGAATAATAGAATGTTTCTTTAAGGAAGTAGAATCCAATTTTTATGTATTTTATCATTTTGATGTTATATTAGATAAAATAACTTTTACATTTGATGAACAAGATTTCAGCTTGAATATCTTTTTAATCATCTTTGGAATACAAATATTCATAGGAATAAAGTAAGAAACGATAAGGTGATGAGGATCATCCAAGGCGCGATTCAATTATTTTCAAGTAGTATTTTGTATGGAAGAATAAATCAAGGGTAGAGGAGTATACACATAAATATGTATACAATTTTATTGTGTTCATATATTTCAGGAGGATATTGAGAAAATGATGTGAACATGCTGTTGAATAAATCTGCTACTTTTGATCATTTTTGAATTCGAAAAGATAGGCTTCAAATCATTATATATATTCAAGTAACAGCTATTCACGATAAGATTAGTAACAATAATCATTTTATTATTACTATTCCTGCTGCTTCGTTTGAATAAATAAATGCGTAAATACAAAGACAAATTAAACCAAATACCATGTCTCATACGTTTGTAATATCAAATTTTGTTGTCAGTAGAAAACTTAATGGATTTGTAGGAAAACTAAGATAGTAATCCATTTTCCCTGTTTCTATAATGTCAGGTAATCCAGAGATGTTATAAAGTAATCAGTGTGTCAATCAGTATCAGAAACATGAAGCAGAGAATAGAATTAAAAAATTTCAAAGTGTTAGTCCTGTATTTGTAAAGTATCATAGAAATATTAGGAAGATAACAATAAAACATGAATCATTAAATAGCATTACAAAAATACTTGTTATGAAATTTATTTTGTAGGTTCGTTGTTCTTTTATAGCATAAGCTAAGAATTTTAGGTATTTTTTCATTTGTATGAGGATTACAAATAAAATTCTTCTATAACGTCTTCAAGAGGTACATTTTCTACTTTTACGTCTTCAACTTCTTTTGTTTCGAATAAGAATTTCAGAGTTTTTTGTACTGTTTTTGGATCATTTTCAACGATTATTTCTTCTCGTTGAAGTGTATCTTTTTGTTTATATTTTATGAATTTTTTGTTTGCGTGAGTTGCCATTAATTCTTCGAGTTGTCAGTCATATAGTATTTCTCATTTATTAATAATTATTGCTCTGTCACATAGATTCTCTATATCATTGAGATCGTGTGAAGTAAGAAAAATTGTTACATTTTCTTTTTTGTTTATTTCATTTAGGATTTCATATAGTACTTTTTTTGCAATAATGTCTAATCATACTGTTGGTTCGTCAAGAAATATTGCTTTAGGTTCATGAAGAAGTGATGCAACGATTTCTCATTTCATTCTTTGTCAGAGACTTAGTTTTCTTACAGGTTGGTTTATAAATTCGTATAATTTGAATTTTTCTGAGAATCTGTTTAGTCTTTCCTTAAATTTTTCTTCTGGGATATCATACATTATCTTAAAAAAATTGAAACTGTCGATGAGTGGAAGATGATAGAGGAGTTGGCTTCTTTGTCAAAATACTGAAGCTGTCTGTTTAGCGATTTCTTCTCTTTGTGTTTGTGGGTCTTTATCAAAAATTTTTATTGAACCATGGTCAAAGTGTAGTATTCATAGTATTGCTTTAATAGTTGTTGATTTTCCTGCCCCATTAGGACCAATAAATGCAACTTTTTCTCATTGATTAATTTTAAATGATATTCCCTTTAGTGCATGGAATTTTTCAATTTTAGGAGCAAAAAAATCTTTTACCCATTTTCATGTTTTGATTTTTCTTGAGAAGTCTTTTTTTACTTGTTTTATTTCCAGCATGGTGTTTTGTAGTCAGTTCATCTTTTTAAATGATTATGAGCTAAAACAAAGAAAAAGCTATGGAAGTTCTTATGTGATTCCATAGCTTGTATATTTTATATCTTATTTTTCCTTTATTCTATTACCGAGCTTTTTAAAATATCTTTGCTATGGAAAACACCCATCCAAATTGGATAGTTATCAAAGACAATCCCAGATGCGTTAAAACAAGTTTTCAATAGCATTATATTCATAATAATTAAATGTTCTTCTGATTATTAATACGAATTAGAATTTAATTTGTGACAAAGAGTATATTAAATAAAATTATTCGAATCTAAGTGCATTAATAGGTTGCAATTCGGTGTCTTTTAAAAAAATTTTCTTTTTTCATGTTATGTTAGTTGTTGTAAAATTTGTGGTATAATTTAATCTTATTAAAAAGTTTTATAAACAGCATAAATACCATTGAAAACTAATTATTTGGAAAAATATTTCAATGTTATTTTGACTATATATTTATTTACCTTAAATTAACCTTAAATTTTTTTTAGCTTAGATGTTGAAATTTAAATTTTTTTTGATTTATGTCAATTTTTATAATTATATATGACTATTAAACGAATCGTCTGACAGAAATTTTATTTTTCATATTCATTAGGAAAAGACTTATCATAAATTTTGTAAATTCTTTTAGTAATTATTTCTGGTTCTGGGATATCTTCTAATGCTATAACTTTTCCAGCCTCTGTTACTACATCAGAATCAGTATAAATATACATGTTTCAATAATGGAATAATAATGGGAATAATCAATCCTTGTCAAAATTAATAATATTTATTGATGCAGGTGATATTTCAGAAATACCTACAGAAAAGAATCAAGTTTGTTTAAATAATTTGAATGACTCAGGGGTACAAATATAAAAAGTCATTTCATATATCAAAAGTTTATCCATGATTGAAATGATATCCCCTAGGAATAAGATATCTAATATCAAAATAGTAATTGGAGCGGCTATTTCTCATTCTCAGTTATATCAGTTAATAAAAGGAATAGGAATATTAACAATTATAAATATTAAATGGAAAATAAGAATGATTCAAGATTGCATTGAAAACTTGTCATACCATTTTTTTCATATTGAAAGACTTTCAACATCTTCATAGTACATATTTTTCCTATCAAGTTGTTTCCATATATTTTTAAATATACAAAAAATAACAAATCACACCCGAAGAATTGTTGTTGTCATATAAAATATAGCTAATGACCAATAAATTTCCTCGTGTCATTCGTAATAATTTGCGTGGATAATATAGAATATTATCCCCAGTAATATTAATGATAATAAAGACTGCCAAAGAGGGGAAATTAGTTTAACTCGATGTTTTTTGAATAATATAACATTTCATTTTCAATAAATTTTTATTGCTTTAGTAAGATCATTAACATCATTTTTTGTGGCCATAGGATTTAGAAATTTCATTTTGGATAGAGAATCTAAATACGACTCTTATATTGTTATGATAATCAAATTTCAACTAGAAAAACAGTGATTATTATCTATTTTTTCCATCAAAAATTTACTATTCGAAAAAACAGGGATGTCAACCCCCTGAAATTTTCAGTATCTACCTAAGGATATTTATCACAATAATCTAAGGTTTTTTTGAGAAATTATTGTTTAGAATTATTATTTATTCATTACGATTCCAATCAACTTTTCTATATTCTGCTCTAATCTTACCATTATTAATATCATTAGAAGGTGTTACAAACCGAAAGTAACCTTCTATTTCTAAATCCCAATCAAGATGATGAAAAATTATAGTTTCACAGTTATTTGGATTTTCTCAATCAAAGAATTCTTTTCAATCATACCTATAATTTGATCTTGGTCGCCACCTTATAAGGTAACACTTTTCTGTATCATCTTCAAAACTTCCTCTATAAACTGAATTTAAGTTATAGTGATATTTAACATCTAATGGTCCATTTCAAATCATATAATCTTCGTAATGCCATGCTACAGGTCATTTAACATGAAGTTCTAAATCATAAGTAGCTGAACCAACTTTTGGTATTTTATAATAAGTTACATTATGACTTTGTGGTTCTAGCATAATTTCTTGACCTATAGGAAGATCCTTAATGGTATCTAATTTGATTTTATCGGTTCATGCACCTAGTCTACCTTCAAGATATCTATTGTTAAAATTATCCCATCATAAAAATGTTCATAGGACACTCATTCCTAAATCTGTTTGAATACGAGTACTTCATAAAACATAAATAAGACTAAATATTCATCGTACTCAAATAATAACGAAACACGTTTTAAGAATTTTTTTAATAATAGTTAAGAGTCTGTTTCCTACTTCTTTATTGAATCATGCTTTATACATTCGAGTTTCTTTTTTCATTTATTATTGTTTAAAAATTAAATTAATAATGAGTTCTTAATATAGGACGTTCATGAAATTTTATATATCAAATTTTATTGCTTTTTATTTCTTGAAAAAATCTAATATATGTAGATCCCTTCATATTTTGTGGTGTCATATTCCATATAATACAATTATGAGGATTTTCTGATTCCAATAAATCAAAATCTCTTTCACTCCAATATCATTTAGGATAATACGGTCTTAATAAATAACAAGATTCCTCTCATGAAAGAGACTGACTACCCATAAATTGATATTCTGGTATATCATATATTCCATGGTCATTTAATCATATATTTGCAACAGTAAAATATCATGAATATCAAGAGATACTAATTTCTAATGCCGTATTAGTTTTAAACATGTAACGGAACATTTTCGCATATCAATTTTCAAAGGCAAAATCCGCTGTATTCTCATCAATAAAATATCATGTATCAAAACTAATATCTTCTCAATCTGTTAAATAATTAAAGTTTCCACCCATATTTGGATTTATTGATTCAGATACTATTTTATCATAGGTATATCATCTTTTAACATTTTGTCGTACCATATCAAAATAATCTTGAACTTTAACACTTCAGTAATAAGGAACTAAAGAATAAATACTTCGTCAAAAACAGCATAATACAAAGATTCAGAAAAATCGTTTTCAGACTCTTTTTCCTGTCTTTTTTAAATCTTCTTTAGCTAATCATGTTTTCATAGGATATTATAATCGATATAAATAGTTATCTATCTTTTCAGAGGCTTTAATATTTACCATATGGGGTTTTTATTAGTTTTATTAATTGCAAATATTCCTAATTAATTAAATCAACTATCCTAATAAAATTAAGAGCATCTTGATTATTTCAATAAAAACTAATTACATAATAATTATCTGGATCTTCTTCTAACCAAACGAATGCATATCTTAAGAATCCTCATACATAAGAGACTTCTGCCTTACCATTTTTAATAGCTTCTTGCATATTCTTTCAGAATCCCAAATACCATCTCTCAAGATTCTCTACTTTTCATTTACTAAGAAGTTGTACATCATTTCCTGCGTTTTCTAACACTTCTTTATAATATTCATTATCTGTATAGATTTTTCCGTTTTCATCATAATAGAGAATATTATCTGTTTTTAGTTCTTCTTTTAAATCTACATCTTTATTATAACATTCTTTTATTTCTTTCATTTTTTCAGAGAAAGTTTTTCAATCTAATGAAAGTTTTCCAAATTCTACTCTTCATGGAAGTGCTGTTGCCTGTGAAATCAAGCTATAAGGCTTTTTAATTTGGAAACATTTTTCAGAAACATCTAATCCATATTGGTAACCTCTTCCAAATGGTTTTATTACAAATTCTGGATCATTTATCTTATGTTTTTCATCAATCTCTTCGTTTGTAAAATGGATTTGAGAAAGGAAAACAGAGAATGGGAAATCATTTAATTCAGCATTAAAGTAATTAAATCTATCCATATCTTCATAAACTTCTCTATCCCTTTTCAAATCTTTTAATGGAGTTTCTGAAAGTCATAGTTTATCATAAACTTCTCCATCATTTAATTCTCAAAGTGGAATAATTTTTGATTGATAGCTTCAATTATCCTCATTAAAATCAACTGGATACTCTTTTAAATGAATTGTTGCTCAAGAAAAATTTGTCGCATCATACATAAACTCAAACACTCAAAAAGTATCACTTTCTTGATGAAGGTAAATTACCTCACATTTATTTGGATTCTCTCATGGCAAAAACTCATCTCACATTCTATTTGCGGTTCTTTGTCATCGTCTTAAAAGATAACATGGAGCTAAATCATATTTATCTGTACTATTCTTAGCTATAAGCCAATTACTTGATATCATATCCAATAATCCTTTACCATTTGAATATGTACGATACCAGAAACCAGCCAATCAAGTATCAACCAAAGATATTTCCAAATCTCTATGCGGATAATTCGAATAATTATATTTAAATACTGAGACATTCCAACCAAGTACACGATTTTCTGTTCTTGTTATATAAATATCTTCATCTATAGGAATATCTTTCAACTCTCAAAAATGATCATCAAAAATAATATCATATAATTTATTGGCTCATCAAATTTTAAGCATCTCAATTGCATATCAATAATCGTTTTTAATATTCTGACTTAATAGATAGAAAAAACCGGAATAAATAGTCCATAAAAAACAACCTAAAACAGAAATCCAGAAAAATCGTTTTCAGATTTTTTTACCTGTCTTCTTTAAATCTTCTTTAGCTAATCACGTTTTCATAAAGTATTATAAGAGATATAAATTTAAATAAGTATATATATATCAGGATTTCAAGACTGAATGATATTTATATTAATTTACAATGAATTATATAAGCAATATAATCAAGAGAATAATAATAGAATTCATAATATAATCAAAGGTATTTTTATCCGTACTTTTTTTCACTCTAAAGAACTAAAACAAAAATAACTTCATAATCATAGGATAATTGATAATACGAATCACCGCATACTTAGGAATGGTAATTTATGTGCAAAATCAGGTGTAATATAAGAACATCTATTATTATAAGAAATATCTTTTCTATGATTTGTGATAATATATTTTTGTACGATATCTATTATCATAAATACACAAACCGTAAGAAAACAAATAGTATTTATTCTTCTTTCTGGAGTTTTATTTTTCCAAAAGTCTATAATAAATAAAATTATAGAAAACAATAATCAAAATAAAGGAAGTACATATAGGATAAACTCTATTATACAATTACGTACAGTAGGACAAGCATCTGTACCCCATCCTTCATTATTTCAATATAAGAAAAACCAAATAATAGGAAGAGATAAAAATACTAGTAACAATCGAAATATTCGTTTATAATAGGTATTATTATTTTTTTTCATAAGTTGTTTATCTGTAATAAATATTTTTAACATTTATTCGATCATCAGCGACTCAAATCCAGCATCAGATATCTCATTTTTTAATAATATAACGATTTTCATATCATGAGAATTTATCACATCAATCAGAATCATCTAATTTGTCGATAGTTATTCAATCTTTTAATTTTAGAGAAAAAAGATATCTATTTCCATCAACTCCTTTTCAAAGATTACAATTTCTTTTATCTAAATCTATAAAGTTTTCTATATCTCTACATTCAATTTCAAAATCATTTCAAAGTTTCATATAGTCCACTGATCATGTCATACCTAGTTTAGGGATTAGGAAATATGGATTATAAGGATTTCTATCCTCATTAACTTTGAGTTTATATTCTGAATTTTTTAAATCAATATCACCGGTTCAAATATATTTGTCAGATAGAAATGATACAATTATATGTCATTTTTTATTTGATCATCTTGGAATTTCGTAAAAATATACATATCAATTATCTGATTCTTGCATTCAGAATTTAGCTTCTCGATCATAACTCACAGAATACTCATTAGATCATTGTGGTTTCCATTTTTTAGAAAGAATAATACTATGTGATTCTGTTAGATTTATATCATCATCAGATGTAACATCCTTAAATCCTCATGCAGAAATCATCAAATCTCAATTAGCTCACTTTGTAACCATAATTGGATAATTCTTTAATTCTTTGATTTCTCATTCAGTGCTTATCAATTGTCAATCAACAATAAACTCATAACACTCATCATGGATTCATTCTCATGGAACAAACCTACAAAACTCTTTATCTTTTTCTGTTTGCGTTTCTCATATATATCTTATTTTTTTGAATTTTGGGAGATCTGTTCAGAATAATCATGTCTCTGAATATCAATTTGAAGCATATGGATACGAAAGGACTGTATTTATAGCTGGTTCTAAATCTTCATAAACTACTTTCCCTGTTGATGCATCAAATTCTATAGCAACTTCATCTCCATCTACTGTTATAATTGGAGGGAAGGTTGTATACAATTCAGGACTTCTTCCAGATTCATAAACTACACATCATAA
>Ga0247611_10011435_pt1 | contig 10245 bp, 18 predicted proteins | sample 177DNAGHGhighgp2_FD_192422 | JGI IMG/M metagenome (GOLD analysis project Ga0247611, IMG submission 192422) | Sheep rumen microbial communities from Palmerston North, Manawatu-Wanganui, New Zealand - 1770 DNA GHGhigh gp2 | ecosystem: Host-associated > Mammals > Digestive system > Stomach > Rumen... | reverse complement strand
AGCCTTTTCAATTTCATTTTAGTTCTTAGATGTTTAACATCTAATACTATCCCTTGACTTTCTCCCGAAATTGAGTATAATCATAATTGTCAGGAGGGGAAAACAGGGTTGCTCCCCTCAAGGATGACGGGCAAGGGACTAACCCCCCAAATCCCAAGTTGCGCATAGGGCTTGCCCGCCACCCGAAAAAAAGTTTTGAAAAAGACTTGACAAAATCAAAATCTGTGGTATAATAAAGACATCAAGTGAAGGAAAACACTTAAAAACCAGAAAGGACTATCACGTATGAAGAATGCTACTCTGAACGCCATCTACACCGCTCTGACCAACTACAACTACGACAACGCCGAGGTCATGGACGAACTGAACCGCGAGATTCATCGCGGTGACGCCGTGAAGGTTGCCAAGGCCGCCGTCTACGAGGCCGCCAGGCCTGTGGTGTTCGCGGTGTTTGCCCAGACTGACGCCGCGCTGACTGTGGCCGAGATTTGGGAGGCCATCGAGGATGAGGCTCCCGAGGGTTTCACCAAGTCCAAGCTGTCCTATGGTCTGACCCATCAGTGGAAGGACGAGGTTGTCAAGGTCGAGGGCAAGGTCAACGCCTACCGCAAGGCGTAACCCACAAGCCACCCGCAAGGGTGGCATTTTATTTTGAAACAATATTAGATGTTTAACATCTAACAATCTTGCCGTGAATCCGTAAAAATACCCTTGACTTTTTTCCATACTGTGATATAATCATACTTGTAAAGAGGAAGGACACCTCACAAACCGGAAAGGGTTAGCCTATGAAAAAGACCATCATGATTCTTGACACCGAGACTTGCAACATTGAGCAGACCGACACCGTAAAGAGAGGTAATAATCTGACCTATAATATCGGATGGCAGATTATCACGCCGTGCAATGGCGAGGTTCTGGAACAGCGGTCTTATATCGCCGAGGAAATCTTCTTCGGTGAGCGGGAACGGATGGCCTCTTGCTACTACGCCGCTAAGATTCCGCAGTATATTGACGGCCTGTGGAATGGCGATTACGAACTTGACAGCTTCTTCTCTATCCTGCTTGACCTTAACCGCGCTTGCCGTGAATACAATGTTACTGCTATCTGTGCGCATAATGCGGCGTTCGATGTGGACGCGCTTAACACCACGGTGCGCTATCTGACCGGGCTTGACTATATCAAGGCTCTGCCGCAGGGCATTGAAATTTGGGACAGCATGAAGATGGCCAATAGTATCTTTGCCAAGCGGCCCACCTATCGCAAGTTTTGCGAAACTAACGGCTTCATGACTAAGCACGCCACGCCCCGCCCGCGCATGACTGCCGAGGTTCTCTACCGCTTCATTATGCACGATGTAACTTTTGAGGAAGAACATACCGCGCTTGCCGATGTCATTATTGAAACGGAGATTGTACTTGCTTGCTACCGCTCTCATAAGAAGTTTGAGCGGGTTCTCTATCCGGCCTGATGGCCGGACTTTTTCTTTTACCGGAAGTTAGATGTTGAACATCTAATGTTTATACTTGACAAAAAACAAAAGTTAATATATAATTGGATTGTACCAAAGAGAAAGGAGCAACATAAAGATGGCTAAAGTGTATGTGCTTACCAACGAATTCAATGACAATATGGTGCTTGGTGTCTATTCCAGTATGACGAACGCCACGAACGCCATGCTAACTTATGCTCATGGGTGGACGATTGTCGATATAGAACCGCAGGAAAATGGTACGCGGTATACTTTCTATTGCGATGATTGTTGCCCGATGAAGTTGTATATTGAGCGGTGTGCGCTTGATGATTGTTATCTGCCGACTGAAAGAAAGGAGTACTGATTAGTATGAAGCACCAGTTTGACAAAGAGGCTTGCCCCGTGTGTGGCTCTGAGAGTTATGATTGTGCGGACTATGAACAGGACTTCAATGGCGAAGAAGCATGGCAGCGTTGGCGTTGCCATTGCGACAAGTGCGGCTGTATGTTTGATATGGAACGTATTTACGAACTGACAGACGTTTCTGTCCGCCGCACTGATGGGGATGACTAACGTCCCCATTTATATATTAGATGTTCAACATCTAACAACCAGCGCAACTTTCCCCTTGACTTTCTTCTAAATCGTAGTATAATGTACTTGTAAACAGGAGAAGGAAACTCCTAAAAACCAGAAAGGGAAACCATATGGCTATGACCAAGACCGCTCTCGAATCCGCCCTCCGTAACGACTTCCTTGCCAAGCTGATTTCTGCCCTTGCCGATGAAGAGGTTCTGCGCGTTGGCAGCAATGAGATTGCTATTCCTTGCGTGGACGCCGCCGGTAATGATGCGTGGGTGAATGTGAAGGTTTCTACTCCTCGCGGCACCCGCAACGGTGACGGCGGCTACAATCCTTATGACGGCTATGCCGCCGCCGATGACTACGCGCTTGACTGTGCCGAGAAGGCCGAGAAGCGCAAGGTCGCGGAGGAAAAGAAGGCCGCCAAGATTGCCAAGGACAAGGCCAAGCGCGAAGCCGCCAAGGCCGCGCAGGAGGATGGGGAGTAATCTCCCCATTTTTCTTTTTCAAAATAATTAGATGTTTAACATCTAATAATTCCTATATTTTACTCTTGACAATATCTCACCCCTATGATACAATACAGATGAAAAGTGAAGGACACACTACAAACCAGAAGGAGCAATACAATGTTTGAGCATTTCATTCATGAAGCCATCCGCACCCGTAACAATGGAATTATCCTGATTGACGTTTGCAACACCCCTGATTGTGGTTGGGAAGGTGCATATTCTATCCTTGATGAAGAAGCGTTTCGCGACTGGTGGGGCGAGGACCCATACACCAAAGAAGATATTATGGACTATGGTGAAGAGGCCGATGCGTTCTTTAATTGGCACGTCGTCACCAGCCACAATCGTACGCCCGAAAACGCCGAAAAGAAACTGCGTAAGTATATCACCACTATGTAATAAGCCCTTCAGGGCTTTTATATATTAGATGTTTAACATCTAATAATCCTTTACAGAGCACCCTTGACAAACCATTACCCCTATGCTATAATCCCTATGAAAGGTGAAGGAAAACACCACAAACCAGAAAGGCAACACAATGTATATCATGGTCATGGACACGGAAACCACCGATTTGAACAAGTGCTTTTGCTACGACTTCGGCTATGTCATCATCGACACCGATACACATGAAACCGTGAAGAGTCAGCACTATGTCATTGAGCAGATTTGGCATAATCTCGCCCTGTTTGAAAGTGCGTATTATAAGGATAAGCGCCCCGGTTATGTTCAGCTTATGCGCGCCCGCAAGGCTACCATGGACAAATGGGGCTATGTAATGCGCAACGTGGCGCGAGATATTCGGGAGTTTGGCATCACTGATGCCTACGCCTACAATAGCACGTTTGACGATAAGGTCATCACCTATAATTGTGATTGGTACAAGTGCAACAACCCCTTTGACACTGTAGCTATTCACGACATTTGGGGCTATGCCTCCCAGTTCATCACCAACACCGCCGATTATCGCGCTTATTGCGAAAATCATCAGCGGTTCACCGATACGGGCAATTATAGTGGCAATGCCGAAAGCGTCTATCAGTTTATCAGTCTTGACTATGATTTTACGGAAGCGCACATGGGCTTGCAGGATAGTGAAATCGAAGCGGCTATTCTCCTGTATTGCCTTGATAAGGGCGCGGAGTTGGGCAAAGACTACAAGGTCAACAAGGTTTTGACAAGACGGCAGGAAAAGCCCTTTACCATTAAAGTTGACGGCGAAGTGATTTACACCGGGCTGTATGTCAAGAGTTACAAGCGCAACGATACTTATAGTTTCACAACGATTGAAGGGGAGTAATCCCCTTTTTATTTTAAGAATTATTAGATGTTAAACATCTAATAATTATACTTGACATAAAAAGCCTTTTATGTTATGATACAACTGTCGAAAGGAGAAGGACACTCCACAAACCAGAAAGGAACCAAGTATGTATAAATATCAGCAGGAAATCATTGAGCAGTTTGAAAGCACCGTTGAGTTCTTCCGCGACTGGTATGATGAAACAGAAGAATATGATGACCTCTTCATTCATGTCTTCCTGCGCAGCCTTTCACCCTATGCTAAAAAGAAGTTCAAGGAAGAAGGCTACTCTATTAATCATAAAAGTCTCCATATCCCCAACCCCGACCCCATTGAGACCCTTCCTGTGATTGATATGCCTTGCGCCAAAAGTACTACCAATGATATGGGTTGCTATTTCGTGGGCATGGTCGGTATGAATCCTATTACTGAGGAAAATTACTATTTGGTCAAAGTTGGCTTTGCCTCTGATATTTCTCGCCGCATTAAACAGTATGCCAATACCAACCCCATGCTCTATCATAATAATTGTGTGCTGTGCATTGAGGGCATGGATGAAGAGGGCTACCGCATGGGTGAGCATACCTGCCATGAGTTCCTCGCCCGCCATGCTATTGGCCGCGCACAGAATAGCAATGAATGGTTCTATGTTTCTAAAGAGACTTATATGTGGATGTGTGAGCAGTTCGCTAATGAAGAATTCTTCATTAAGGTTGCTTGCGGAGAGGAGGAGTAATCCTCCCTTCTTCCTATTAGATGTTTAACATCTAACAAATTTCCGCATTTCGCCCTTGACTTCTACCCCAATTTGAGTATAATAGAAACTGTCAGGAGGGACAAGAAACACCTACCACACCGGCAAGGACATTCTGACAAGCGCGGAAACTTTCAAAAAAAGTTTGAAAAAACCCTTGACAAAATGCTGAAAGTGTGGTAAGATGAAAATGTCCCAAGGGACAACAAAAATAAGAGAAGGACACTCTATAAAACCGGAAAGGGTTACCACATGAAGATTTCTGTTCTGTCCGCCATCGCCACCATCCTGTCCGGTATCGACTTCGAGAACAAGGACGCCATCATGGACGCCATCAACGCCGACCTGCATCGCAACGATGCGGTCAAGGCCGCGAAGGCTAAGGTCTACGCTGATAACTGGGATGCGGTGCGGGATGTTCTCGCCATCGCACCGCAGGGTGCCACGGCTGCCGAGATTTTCGACAGCCTTGACGGCAAGGTCGGCTCTGACTTCACCAAGGGCAAGCTGACTTACGCTCTCGGCCACCAGTGGGCTGACCGCGTGGTCAAGACTGAGGGCAAGGTGAACACCTACACCCTCAAGGCGTAAAGCCTAAGCACCCGAAAGGGTGCTTTTCTTTTTAAGGGAGATTAGATGTTGAACATCTAATATCCTCCCTTGACTTTTTCTTGTTCTATGCTATAATGGACTTGTCCGAAAGAGACAGAAAGGAAGTAGTCACTATGACGGATGAAGTCATTAAGGCAATGCAGGGCAAGAAGAAGGAACACAAGGCGCGCAAGTGGTGGCACAAGAATGGTTACAAGATTCTTCGCGTGATTCTGTTTCCGCTCTGGATTGGTAGTAAACTGCGTGATAAAATCCGCGCACGACTCAATAGCAAAGAGACTTGGAGCGAAGAACGCGCCACCGAGATTCTGAACTACTACATTCCCCGCGTATGTGAATGGGACGCCAAAGATAAAAGTTTTTACTTCTTCAATAATGGACTTGGTTGGAGTATCAAATATTCAAAAAAGTATCTGAAATTGAAAGACCGCAGGTTCTGGAAAGTTCATTCTTGGTGGGGCGGAGAAATACGAGATTTCCTTATAAACAAGTTTGAACTTGAAGGCTTCACCAAAGAACTTGGCGATTGTAGTGAAGGATGGACAGAAATCTATTTCGCCCTCAATGAAGGCCGCACCTAAGCGGCCTTTTTCTTAAACGAAATTAGATGTTAAACATCTAATACTTACTCTTGACTTTTATTAAAAAAGTGATATAATCTAATTGAAAACAGGGAAAGGAAAATCCCAAACACCAGAAAGGATAATAACATATGAAGCCGAATCGTATCATTACTTGCGACATGCACAACTATGAGGATATGAGTGTTGAAGAAATTAATGTTCTGATTGACAGACTAAGTAATCTGCGGAGTGGCAAACTTATAAAAAGAGCAAACGGGCACGCAGAGAAACTGAGCAATCTCATTTGCGATATTATGGATGATGGCTTCGTGGTCTATTGCAATGGACAGCAAATTGAACCCTCTGACCTTGATGTGCGAATTGACTAAGGGGTAATAAATACCCCTTATTCCCCTTTAGATGTTAAACATCTAATTCTATCCCTTGACAAAACTCAATCATTGATGTATATTATACTTGTAAATAACAAAGGAGGTACCCCACTATGAGGAGTGCAGAAAAAGGAACCTACAACGGTGACTACACCTACTGCCCTGTAAACGCCTATGGTGATTGCCCTTACTGCGACCAGATGGGTATTTGCCATATTGATGACCCGATGGAAGATTGCGATGATTGGGGCGCGTTCTTCGAGAGTTGGGAAGACTGGCTCGCCGCAGATGATGTTGACCCCGATGCGCCTACGGATTTTGCAGAGGATGAAATTCGGTGGGCAGGCGATGTGTATGGATATGAGGACACAATGGAGGATAATGAAGATGAATGAAACGTGCCCGCGGTGTGATAATGACACTTACGAAATCTTAGATACCGATAGCGACACCGAAATCGGTAGCATCACAATCTATTTGACTTGCCATTGTGAAAAATGTAACCAATTCTTCCGCATTGTACGTGAATACAACCTTGACCCCTACCACTCTTATGTAGAAGAAATTGAGGAGTAATAAACTCCTCATTTTTATTTTTAACAAATATTAGATGTTCAACATCTAATATTTCTTCATCCTTTACCCTTGACTTTTACCTAAATTGCGGTATAATGTAATTGTTCCAAGGGGAACAAAAGAAAAAGACAAGGACAGTCTTAAAAACCAGAAAGGTAAACCACATGAAGCGCACCACCATCCAGTCTCTCGTTTCCTACCTCAATGGCGAGACCGTGACCAACCTTGACGAAATCAAGGCCGAACTGGAGGCCGAACTCAACAAGGGTGCCGAGGCCAAGGCGGCTAAGGACGCCACCTATGACGCCGCATGGGAAGTCGTGCGCGAGGTTCTCGCCATGACCACCGCGCCGCTGACCGTGGCGGAGATTGTGGCCGAGGGTGAGGAGCGTCTGCCCGAGGGCTTCGGCAAGGGCCGCGTGCTGTATGGCCTCAACCACCAGTGGGCTGACTCCATCGTGAAGATTGAGGGCAAGCCTAACACCTACCGCCTCGCGTGAGGCAAGAGGGCTTCGGCCCTCTTTTTATTTTGAAGAAAAGTTAGATGTTTAACATCTAATACGCTTAAAAAGAAAAAGGGCACTATGCCCCTTTTTCTTTTGCCATCAGTATCACCGATTAACAATCAGCGCAATAACGAAACACACAATGACAATCAGCAGAGACAGACCAAAGCTAATCCACAGCGGTGCAAGCACCCACACCCAACCCCAGTTAATCACGCCGCACAGTTTGAGGACAATGAAAGCAATCGTCAGCAGTCCACCGAAGCCCACACCATTCTTGTTCACGGTCGTCTTGTTCTTCTCCATCTTGATTTCCTTTCTGGTTTATAGGGTGTCCTTCCCTTTGTTGCAAGCTAATTATACCACTTTGAAATTAAAAGTCAAGCCCAAAAGTTAGATGTTCAACATCTAATATTAAAGAGGGCGTATAGCCCTCAGTCCTCAGTGTTCATATACAGATAGGCTTCCAGGTCACTCAGGCTATCAAGCATACGATCAATAATTTCCCTTGCCTCCGCGTCCTGACCAAAGACTTCCTCAACCTCTTCAACCAACTGGCCCATAGCCCACAGCAGATTCTTGTCATCCTCAGTCAGACGGACTTCCTTCACAACACGCTCAGTAATTTTCATTTTTGAAACCCTTTCTCGTTTTTAAGAGTGTCGTTCTCTTTCTTACAAGTATGATTATACTCAGAATGGAAAATAAGTCAAGAGCAAAACTTAGATGTTCAACATCTAATTTCTCAAAAAGTCAAACACTTGGCCCTTGTCAAGTATTCAGCCACTGCCAAATTTTGCCAAGGCTTCCATAATTTACCAGCGAGTATTACGCACGCAGGAGCTGCAAAAGCTGCATCTGTAGGAGCTGGGAGCTGCTACCTCTGCGCGAAGCCTGCAGCTACAACGCTGCAACGAAGTAGCGTGGGAGCTGGGAGCTGGGCCACCAGCTGGAAAAATTTTACAGCTACCCGAGAGCTGGAAAAATTTTACAAATGCCCGCAGGAGCTGGCACTTGACTTTTTTAAAAAATTATTTTATAATTAAAGGGGAAATATATTTTTTTTAAAAATATATTATAAAATAATAATTTTTTAAATAAATTATTTGACTTTATTTAAAAATTATATTATAATATAATGGGATAATATATAATATTTATTATATTATATTATCCCTTTTTATTATAGCATAATAAAAGCTGGAAGTCAAGAGTTTAACCGCATGTAAAATAAAAATAAAGCCCGCTTATTCAGCGGGCTTTATTCTATACTAGGTAACTTTGGCTTTACCATACTTGCGTTGTTCAAACAGATCCGGATACTCTTTCTTTACAGCTGCAAATGTAGTGAGTTTCTTTAACTATGTCTCTCTACTAAATATTGGATGCGCTTCAAGTAATTCACGCAGCTCCTCTAATGTATGCCACTAATAATATTCAGCCGCAAACCCGTTCTACACAAACTCTACCCAGCCCTAGGTGCCATCTAACAAGTACCTACGAGCTGGAGAAAATCTAGCTCTATTACTCTATACTATTTCCTCATAGTCCATAGAATTACAAATCCAGTCTTGTATGCTCTCATCATATATATCAACGCCTCTGCCAAGTACCCCTGTAGTTATTATAAAATTGTATGGCAAAGGAACGCGATGCTCATCCCGCACAATAGCAGTCACTCGCGCCTTCTCGTCCGTGTATTCTTTTTTATGAGCTGTATTACTTTCAGACCAGACAGCAATAGTGCTAAAACTATGCGCTCGCGCCATTGCTTCAATAGCTAAAGCTTCATGTACATATTTAGTATAACACCAATAGCGGCGACTGTCTTCTGGTGTAAAGGTCTTGTCCTTTATAGCTGAGACTACATCATGCACGAAATAAGTTTCCTTGGCATCATTCGCGCATTCAAGTTTTCCGCTGAATATATAATTAAGGTACTCACTAAAATAAGCTGCCGCAAATTCTGGTGTGGCTGAAATAGCTATGAGCCGAATCTTTGCGGGCTCAAGTACTACAGTCTTTATCTAGTAAATAAAGTTTACAACCGACTGTGGCTTACCTTCTTGTAACAATGCTACCAGTTTTTCGCGGGAAAAATTTGGTAGAATTTTTTGGATAGCCGATATTTCCTTTTCGTAATAGGGTCTAAAGTCATCAAACTCATCCCACACAATAAGGTCAATATCATCCAGCCAGGAGACGCCTTCATTGCGCAAGAGAGCTGCGAATGTCTAGTAGCACATTACGTGCACATAGTCTTCATCTTCTTCAGTTGTCCAAACACCCTTACCTTCACGACGCTTATCAAACCATCCGTTGTAGTTATTGTCTATAAAGACTCGCGCCTTATCCTTATGGTTCGCCGCAATGAAATCGCGCGTAACCTTATTATGTATAAGGTACAACACATGCTTGCGACCGCGCGCGAAATTTAGGATTCTATCATCAAACATAAAAGTGGTTTTACCACTACCGCAAGGAGCTTTGAGAACATTGAAAGAGCCAGGTTGTATGCTGTCAATGTCCTACTGCGTGATTAGGTTGGATAAATACTACTCCATTCTCCTCACCTCTAATTAAATTATAGCATAAATTTGTGGTAGTGTCAAATGATTAAGTTCCCCTCCAATACCTGTTCATTTGTAGTGTATTGAGAAGTGGCTAGAACTTCTACTTTTTGTGTAAAAGAAGTAAGAAAAGTGGAATATTTTAGGTGGAATTTTTTCAGGTGGAAATATAGCCCTTTATTACTATGACCAAAAAATTCCACCATTTTATTTATTACAAAATTTTTTTAATGTCAAATACTTGACTTTTGTCAAAATTTGGAAGCGACACCCACAAATTCTACCCCAACCTTTCACACACTTACTCCAACCAATTTTCCTTACCTACCCTACCCACCTAGGCTCTACTCTCTACTTCTAATTGCGTAGTCCTTTTTTCTTTTACTTTGTTTCTTTTTTC
>Ga0247611_10011434_pt1 | contig 10245 bp, 12 predicted proteins | sample 177DNAGHGhighgp2_FD_192422 | JGI IMG/M metagenome (GOLD analysis project Ga0247611, IMG submission 192422) | Sheep rumen microbial communities from Palmerston North, Manawatu-Wanganui, New Zealand - 1770 DNA GHGhigh gp2 | ecosystem: Host-associated > Mammals > Digestive system > Stomach > Rumen... | reverse complement strand
GAAATGAAAAAGAAATAAGTATGAGTAGTAATTTTATAAGTGTAAAGACCTTGCTTGAGTTGCCCAAAAATGAATTTGTGCAACTGAAAAATGGAATAAAAATTTTGCTTTTTTCCGTAGGGCTTTCTGTTGCTACTCCATCTTATGGCTATATAGATCTTAAGCCGGAAGTATCCACAGAGACAAGGGTTGGTGATAATTTGGGTATATCGTTAGAAAACAATGATCTGTCCATTGATTCAGAAATCTGTTATCAAACAGAGCAGGATTTGTATACTTCACTCCAATTACATCGTTCAGAATTAATGCATTCCAATGATATGGATGGTTTTTGGAATGTAGCGAAAGAGGTAACATGGCTTGATTTTACTGATTCTATGGTATGTTACGAGCCTGATGATAGACAGATAACCTATGATATATTGGATAAGTCGGGGTTGGTATTGCATCTAACACAATACCTAGATAATCCTAAGGATCAAGTAGTCTATTCAATCGAGAAAGATGCTCGTTTCCTGTTGGCAGGTCATACACAAATAAAAAATTTGGGTGAATATCTTCAACAGGCTATCAACGAATTATTAAAAGAGGAAGGATGAAGTATCCAGAAGAGATTATACCTAAGCCTGAATATGTTAAACCATTTCCCCTTCAAGATTTGACAAAAGATGATAGCGACTATCATGTTTGTTTTAGGATTGATGGGAAAATAGATGATTTTACAGAGCCGGGATCATTTAATGGGAAACGGAAGCTAATGCGAAAATGTTTCCCCCATATGCCGCATCTTTCAATGAATCTACATGGAGGACTTTTTAAACCAGAACACGTTAAGTTTGTACAGAAGAGACCTGGTTGTGACGAGTGGGATGGTGAAACTATTATTGATGTCAAGGACTTCATAAATTGTATTGAGGAAAAGCCGGAAGCGATACCTGTGTTCTTTAACTCAAAAGATATAGGCCAGAAGGGAATACGAACGATGGTAACATTCAAAAACAAGGATTCCTATAAGGCAATGAAGAATATCTTCTCTAATGTTAAGTTCCCTGATTATCATGAAGGTATAGAAGTTGAGCTCTACACGGATATTAAAATAGTTCACGTTCCTACTAATTTGAACTATTGGCATCTGCAAATGGAAGTATTCCCTGCTGCATTGGATAATGCTTTGACAAAAGATGAACCAGAGTGGCGACAGTTGATTTTTGATAATATACGTGATAATATGTTGCGTTGGCATTATCAAGAACAACCATCATTGCATTATTCCATTCCTGAGAGTCTATATAAAAAGTAGGAACTCCGGGATAGGAACGTGTTTCATGCGGATTGAGTGGATAAGGCAAAAGGTGGGTGTGAAAGCATCTTCCTTTTGTCGAAATATTGGACTTGTGTGTAATGTTTGGGGGATATGGATTATTATAAAAAATGTAAGGAAGATGGGTAAATGAAAATAAAGTTTGTATATTTGCAACTGAAATGGATTTACGGAAGCACGGAATTACGGAATTACGGAGATAAGCTTCGCTGGAAGTACGGAATTACGGAAATACGGAGATTAGGAACTATGGAGTATAAGAAAATATACAAGAAGGGAAATACGAATTCAAGGAAGTACGGAAATACGGATATACGGGACGACGGAATAAAGGATTTAAGGAGTGATGGAATTAAGGAAATGAATGTTGGTGGGTTGAAGGAACCACGGTTGGGGATGTTCAAGAAACTGCTGGAATTAATAGAGAAGTACAAGCGTGTCAACCAATGGGGGTGATTAGTGTAGAGTTAAATTTGTGCTGATTTAAAAGAAAAATGTTAAAGTTTGGTGAAATTTCACTTAAAGGTGAATATTTTCCGTTTATTTTTCATACCTTTGCAGGGCGAAACTAACCGATCGTAATATTACTAATTCAGATGAAAGGAACAGTGCGCATAGAGAAGAATCTGATTACTGATATTGAAAGTGCAACATTTACTATTTAAATACATTTAAGCTATGGTTACAAACGAACTGTTCAGACAGTGCCTTTCCGCTATTCCCATGGAACAGAAGGCTGAGTTCGATTTGTCATATGGTATAGCGGAAAGACTGGATGCCATATTAAAGAAAAAGGGCATCACACAACATGAGCTTGCCTGCAGATTAGGTAAGCGAGACTCTGAAGTATCGAAGTGGCTAACAGGTAGACACAACTTTACCACCTCGACTATTGCTAGAATAGAACAAGCGATAGATGATAAGTTAATACAAATATGTAAATAAATTGAAGGAGTACATATGGTACTCCTTTTTTGTTGAGTTGCATGCAGATTATAACCTGTCATCACGGGGGGTGTGAACAATATTCATGGGGATACGGAAAGACGGAACCACAGATTTACGGAATTAAGGAAGCGTTGAGCGAGGAAATACGAATCTAAGGATTTACGGAATTAAGGATTATGGATCAAGAAACACGTTGGATGACACGATATAAGGAGGTGGTTGAGTTTATTGAGACGAATCATCGGAATCCGTCGAAGCATAGGATTGAAGAGCATGATATGCTGAATTGGGTGAAGGCGAATAGGAAGGCAATGAATGCGGGGAAGATGAAACCAGAGAGAGTAGGTCTGTTTAACAGACTGCTCGAACTGGTAGAACAGTATAAAAGGGTGAATCAGTATGTTTGAGAAGGAAGAGGTAAGAGGGAAGAAGTCGAACACTGAGACAGGTGTTTTAGGAACGAACACTAATTTCACGAATTGAACGAATAGATATAAAGGGCAAGTGTGAAAACATCTGCCTTTTTGCTTTTTATATGAATTTTGTTAAAAAAGGTGTTGAAATGATGCGGGTTTGAAGTTTTTTCGCTATTTTTGCAAAAAATAAGAGTGATGACAGAGTGTAAGAAGTTATCTCCCCAAAGTAATGAAGCCCTGCTAAGTAGCGCAGATGGCTTTACTGCTTTTAGCTTTGGCGGCTACAATATCCGTTTCCGGGCACCATATAGTCTGGAACGGTATGTTGATGTCCTAAAGTGGGATGACGGTTATCTGGTAGTGCTGGCCAAGTACAGTCATCATGCTGAGCCTGAGGAGGAGTACATTGACCTGAAGCCCATCCTCGAGGGACTGTATATCGACTCTGCCTCTTTCTTGAAACCCATTAAAAGTGTACGTATAGCTTATGCTTGATATTAAGACCGTTGCTGATAAAGCTGATGTCATCATTAACGGGTATGCCTTTACCCGAAAGGATGATTGTATTCATGTGCTTAATTTAAACAGCCCTGATAAAGCTGTTGTGTTCAACATGGATGGTGAGGTGCTGGAAACTACCATGGACGATATAGAGCTATCCATTGCGAGCCGTTACCTAAAGCAGAATCTTAAATACATGGAGGACTAAACGATGCCAAAGTATTACGATTTTAAGGTGGCTGGCTATTACTTGTATTTTACTTCTTTTTGTGTTATAGAATGTATGCATGTGCATGCAAGTGATAGTAAATTGACAGAGGGTGGTTCTGCAAAGTTCTTCGTAAAGAACAATGGTGATACTGTACTCCAGAACCGTGGCATCCTCAATGACCGTGAGATTGCCAAGATATCTGAGTTTATCAAGGATCATTATCAAGAGATGTACCTCCGTTGGTCGCAATATAGCGAAAAGGGGTATTACGAGAAGTGATGGGATACCCGAACACCGGGACAGATACTGTTTCACACTACTTTTGGATGATTTTTGAAATCCGTTCTATGTACATACTTATTGTCAGTACTCTGTACAGATTTGTGTAAATGTATTATTATACTCGACTATAATACGTACCTAGTTCTTACAATAACTATATTAGTATTTGATGAAACGGAGAATGTACCCTCTAAAAAACGGCTTCAAGATCCGCTTGGGGTTCGAAACCAAGACTCCAAAATTAAAAGATAACCGCTAACTAAGTTGAAGCACTTGGTTAACGGTTATTTGTTTTCGATTAGTGAATTCCATTCATTGTTGGTTGATCTTCGCTTTGTAATATTCTTCAAGTTTGTCAATCCATTCTTCAAGGGGTGGTGAAGCTGGTAAGCATCCAAATGAATTGTTTAAGTATGCATTGAGAATGCTGAGATTCTTATGATATTTACGTAAATCGATGGATTGGCATGATGTAACACCCGTTTGTCTGTCCTTATCGAAGAATCTAACAGTATCTCTTCTGAATCCTTTCATCTCCATTATAGACAATTGCTGAGATGACATAATAAACTGGATGTTTGAAGATACGGCTAAGAAGAATTGGATAATTCTGCCAAATGTCTCTCTATGTATGCCAACGGCACAATCGTCGATAATGATGGGTGCTTTCCGGCGACTTGCATCATATAAAATGATGATAAGCTTTATCATATTGATTGTACCCTCTGACTCTTCGTCCTCAGTAAGCCATCCTCTTCCATCTGGCAAATCGGCGGGATGCGCAAATTCTATTTTGCTAATTGTTCGTTCTGCATATTCCTCGTTGAAGACGTCTTCGCCCAATGCCATTTTTAGAATATTCTTCTCCCTCTCTCCAATTTTTATTTTGAACTTCTTGATTTTGTAGTCGATGATGTTGGAGCCAAGGTCTTTTAGCAGGTCGAGCAGAATCTCCTTAAGAAGGTCTTTGTCTTTCCTCTCATCAAGCATGCTAGCAAGGTCAAGGTTCTCTAAGTTGTAGAAAATTCCAATGTGGCTAAAATAAGTATAGACATTCTTTAGATCTTCCGATTCAATATTTTTTTCGTCATAAACGGATATAACAGAAGTGTTCTTTATGACGGTTTCATTAATCACACTTTGGGAAGATGGGGAAATATTTTTAGAAGGGTAGTTGATGATAACAATATCTTTTTTCTTATCAAAGCTTCGCTCGAAAATTCTTACTGGTTTCTTTGATCCATCCTGACGCTCCAAATATTCTTTGAGGATGGTATTATCATTATATTCAACTTCGTATGTATATCTTATCTTGTTGACGTGAAAAACAACCTTAATAGCAGATGGCTGATTGATGGTTGCTGATGATAATTTGAAAAACGTATCTCTTAATCTATACTCTTTGGCGGTCTTGCTAGTCCTTTTCATGCAAATAATATTTGCTAACATGGCAATAGCATGAAGAAAGTTGGATTTACCAGTTGCATTGTTACCAAAAAGGAATTGTGCCTTTAATATTTTCTTCTTATTCATTTCTTCAAACCACTTCATGAAGCTATATTCTTTCTTTGGCTTCTCCATTGAAGCAGTAAAGTCGAACTTCTCCTCATCCCTAAAGGAGAGAAAATTGCGCAGTGTTATTTGCTCTATCATTTTTGGGCGTTTATTATAATTTCTGCGCAAAATTAATAATAAAATTGCAATTTTGTAGTGTTGTTGCGTAAAAATCTACCTTAATTTATATATTTTTATAAATATACTAGTAATTATATATAAATATTAATAGCATATTAATATATATAGTTTTAGATTATGATTGTCATAATCTTGCTTATACAAGTGTTAAAAGTGGTAGAAAGTGCAGCAGTTAAGATAAATTAACCAAGAAGTTTGCAGGAATATGAAATAAAAGATTTATCTTTGCCGCCGAAAATCTATTTAATTTTGACGATATGGTACAGATTGACAAAGAAACAAAGGAAAAAAGAAATGCAGAGTATAACAAGAAAGCAAGAAAATACCCTGCATATTTGAGCTTGGCTATACCCATTATGTTAGGGCTGGCTATAGGGGTACAGGATATGGTTGGTGCTGGTATATGGGCAAAAGGTGCTACTTACCTGATATCGATTTCTGCAATTAGTGCAGCGTTATTCTTCTTGCTAAGATTCACGCTACGATCAATTGCGAAGTTCTATCCCGAACGAATTCTCTTCAGTGACAGGCTGAAGCCGACAACACGTATTCTTTACAATAACGATAAGACCTATACAGATGAGCAGAAGGCAAATATCAGAAAAAAGATAATGGCCAAAAAGGATATTGACCTCCAGAAATACAAGCCGAAAACGTATAAGAACAAGAATTACGTTAGACGTGTAGATGAAGCCGTGAGATGGCTGCTCGATGTAACTCGATTTGACGAGATACTCTTTGAACATAATTATATGTTTGGATTCTGGCGTAACTTGACTGCAGCACTACTGGTTGATGCAATCTTGGTATTTGTACTGGCTGCTATCAACAAATGGTATTTTCCACTACCACTTGGTGAGAATCTTATGGTGATTGGCTTGATAGTATTACTACTCACAATACTGGTGACATGGGTGGCCTATTGTAATGGCAAGACTTTTGCTAAGAAGATGTATGATGTGTTTATGAATATGGATGATGAAATGTTTAATTAAAGATTCAGAATATGAGTAAAAGTAAAGTTAAGTTTTATCCGGTAGATAATGGTGATACCGTATTGATTAAGGTCGATAAGACCACCATTCAGATTGATGCAAACATCAGAGAAAGCGATGATTGCTATGATGTTATGAGTGACTTGTTGGATGAGTTTAGCACTGATGGTGAAGGCAGATATCATTTGGACTTGTTTATGCTGACGCATCCCGACGAGGATCATTGCCATGGTATAGATACCAATTATTATCTGGGAGATCCAGATAAGTATTCGAATGAGGACTTGGAGAATGACTTGGTTATTATTGATGAGCTGATGGTAACACCTATGCTTTTTACAGATGCAACAAGTGCACCTGCAAAAGCACTGAAGAAGGAGGCTGAAAGACGTCGTAAATTATGGGACGAGAATTCTTCGGATAAAACAAAGGCGGGTAATCGACTTGTAATCATCGGTTATGATGGAGACAAGAGATATGAGAATGTAACTTCGTACATTCCAGGAGAAACGATTAAGGAGGTGAATGGTAAAAACATGACTCTTCTGGAGTTTTTTGTTCATTCGCCATTTAAAGATAGTCTGGTGGAGGGTAGAGCTGAGGAAGATAAAAACGAAACATCGATTGTGATGCAGGCGAGATTAAAGTATAACAGTACGGATGCTGATCCAGCAGCTTTGTATCTGTTTGGTGGAGATGCCGACCATTATATCTGGGAGGAAATCCAAAACCAAAGCAAAGCTCATGGTAATGACGACAAACTGGATTTTGATATCTTCATGGCACCCCATCATTGCTCATGGACTTATTTTAATGATGTTCCTTATAAGAAGGGGGAAACTGATGAACCTGTGGAATCGTCAAAGGACTTGATTAAAAACCATAAGATGACGGGTGCTGTAATAATTGCCTCGTCGAAGCAGATTAAGGATGACGACGACAATCCGCCTCATTATCCGGCCAAAGAAGAATATGTAGAACTGATAGGGGCAGGCAAGTTTATCTCATTAGCCGAGGAACCAGATTCAAAGAATCCCAAGCCAGTGGTATATGAAGTTACATCCGGCGGATTCCAGAGAAAGGATAAAAATCACAGGAAGGTTCTGCTGGTGCGACAATAGGTAGTTCAGGTACAACAGGCAGAAAATCGACATATGGAAATAAATAACGATTTCCCACAATTTACACCATGTGCACTTTCGCAGGTGCCGACACGTGTACAGAATGATGTCAGAAGAGTCGCCATGATGGATGGCGTCTCTTTTGATAACATATATTATAGGTATAATAATTCTGTAGTAGTTAGACTGGAATTATCGCTTGAACTGCCAACAAGGTACGATGAATCTACGGCATTGGTAAGGGCGGGGGAACCTGTATATGTGGAATTCTTTGCGGATTATCCAGACAGGGTTCCCCGTGTGTTTATTGGTAGGAACGACTTTGATTTTGACCACACTCCTCATATTTATGTCGAGAAAGACGGGATGAGACCCATATGCCTGTTTCGTGGAAACGGGGATGAATGGTTCGCCAACATGGAGATAGAAGATTTAATTAAACATCTTCGGTCGTGGTATGAGGACTTGGCTTCTGGTGTGAACATAGAGGACGGAGACCAGTTTGAGCCATTAAGACTTGAAGGGTATACTGCAACCATGTCGTATGATTATGAACAACTATCGGATGAGATAGACAAGGCAGACGAACAGCAAGAAGTGCCTCTATTTATTTATCATCGGTCAGAAAAGAAAATGGTAAGACTGACGAAAGATAATGTTTGGCTTTTGCAATTGCCGGGGGTTGAGAAAAAGGATGTTATTTTAGGCTCGGTATGCTGGGATTGCTCAAAAAGGAGTTGTGATACATATGATATCGTATTACCAAGAACATATTCGGAACTTAAAGATTATTCCCACAGACATGGAGTAGAAATAGAAGCAACTGTTAGTGGTATGTTAGATAAGATGGATGATGATTCCTCCAGTATTGTTGTTGTTTTGACAATAAAACGAAGTAAAAAACTTATAGGAGTGAATTCCTTCTATCAATTTGTGAACTTTGAAATAAAATGTGATATCGATACTGAAGGGAAAAAGGTGGTGACACCGACTTCAACAGTTAAATTTCACAATCACGAATCACCACTTACGACAAAGAAGGCTCATGAAATATCAAGCTTGGATACAGAAATAGATCCTTCGCTAATAGTTGCAGGCTGTGGTGCTCTCGGTTCAAAAATAGCGATGCATTTGGTCCGTTCTGGTATAACCAATATCTTGTTTTGTGATCCCGATTATATGAGTGAACATAATCTATGCCGACATGTCCTCCTTGATAATTCCGTTTATAAGAACAAGGCCGTGGAAATGAAAAGTGCTACCAATCTGATATATTTCCATGAGTTGTTTAAGGCAGACGCTACCAGTAGAGGAATAAAAAAGATTCTGGAAGATATGGGTGTTATAAGAAAGCGGAAACCTGACTATCTTTTAGATTTTACAGCTTCGAAGGTGGTTCAGAATCAGTTAGTGAATATCGAGAAAAGGCCTACGGCAATAAATGCTGCTATATATGATAATGGTAAATTCGGATTGTTGATGTGTGAAGGAAACAATGGTGGGGTGAGGCTGGATGATTTATTGGCTACAGTCTTCTCCCAGTACAAGACAGATTCTTTTGTCTCAAGTTATCTAATGAGAGAGAAGGGTCTTTCAAACGAACCGGTATCATTATTAAACGTGGGGCTCGGTTGTAATTCGGAAACTTTCATACTAGCAGACGATGTCATCTCTTTGTATGCAGCATCCATGAGCATTACAATTAAAGATATATTTGCCGGTAACCATGCTGATGGTGGCTGTTGGGTGTATATGACGGATGTTGATGGAGGCTTGAGGGTTCGAAAATTTGATATCCCTCAATTCTATTGCTATGATTTGGATACTTGGAAGGTTCGTATTAGTGATCAAGTAGTTAATGACATTGTGAATCAGGCTGGGGCTGCAGGCAATTATGAAACGGGCGGATACCTACTTGGACAATGTAATCTTAAGACGAATACGATTCACGTTATAGACACCATAGAGGCTCCAGAAGATACGGTGCATATGGGTGATTACTTGGTTTTAGGTAAGAAAGGAGTTCGGAAAAAGTTATCACAGATTGAACGACGGTCCGGGGCTACGTTTGGTTATGTGGGTGAGTGGCATTCTCATCCAAATGGGCCAAATTGGTTTAGCGTTGTTGATTTTGAGGAGTTTGCCATTAAAGCAGAAGAGATGAGGGCAGAAGGGGCAACTAAGCCAATACTGGAAGTGCTTGTGTCACCTGTCGGTTTGAGGTGTGCGGTGTTGGCATTGGGTGAGGATTAGGCCTAGGGTAGGGTGATGTTGATGCTTATTGTTAAAAATGGTGGATAAATTATATTGGTTTGAAGTTTTTTCACTATTTTTGAGCCAAATATGAGTTCCGTTAGTATACGGGGCTGTGGTTAAAGTCATAAAGCGACTGAAAATCAAAGTGATATGATGGAGACGAAAGAAGTTGGGAATGAATTGGGACGCGACACAAGGATGTGTGGTGACTCCAAGGCGTGGTTTCCGATGAGGGTGACGTATCAGCGCGAGATGAAGGTGAAGGCGGAGCTGGACCGGCTGGGGATTGAGAACTTTGTACCGATGAGGTATAATGGTTCATGGTTAATGACAATTTTTAATACGATGGAATAAAAGATTCGATAATTGAAAAATATCTAAAAAAAAGTAGATAATTGGCGGATATTCAAGAATTATTCTATATATTTGCAGCGTGAATGCTGTGATTATTATAAGATGATAGAAGTATGATAGCAACAATATCAGCTGACATAGTACG
>Ga0247611_10011433_pt1 | contig 10245 bp, 11 predicted proteins | sample 177DNAGHGhighgp2_FD_192422 | JGI IMG/M metagenome (GOLD analysis project Ga0247611, IMG submission 192422) | Sheep rumen microbial communities from Palmerston North, Manawatu-Wanganui, New Zealand - 1770 DNA GHGhigh gp2 | ecosystem: Host-associated > Mammals > Digestive system > Stomach > Rumen... | reverse complement strand
TCTAAATATGCAAATATATCTTTTATTCTTTTGTTTAGATTAATATGTAATCCATTTAATAATCTTCTAACTGTCCAAGATTCTTTATAAGATATTCCATATATATCTAAGTATTTATCTAAATAATTAATATCACCAATTATACCTATGATTTCTTTATCTGCATTTTTGAAATCTTTATTATTTGTATATACTACTTCCATATCTTATTCACCAACTTACTTTTATCTAAATATAATTTATCAATTATATTATATAGATTCAAATTTTGCGATAAGTCTACAGCAAATGGTAATCTTATACCCATATAAGGAATAATTGAATTATTATCTATTATTACTTTATTATCTCCATATAATAAGCACTTCATATGATTCATGATTAATATATGTGTTCCATATATTAAATCATCTAAATCAGATGTTACTATTATAGAAGTAATATGTTTTTTCTTTAAATATTTATATATATTTGCTTTATCTTCTTGATTTAAATAAACAAGTAAATTATCTACACCAAATACGGTAGGTTCAATTATTAAATATGATAATACTTTAACTAATATTCTTTTATTAACATTTAATTTAGCTATTCTACTTTTAGCTATATCTTCAAGATTAAAAAAACTAATTATCTTTTTTATTCTTTCATTTATTTCTTTATTAGAATAATTTAATAAAGATAAATAATAACCTAGTTCATCAATTACAAATGCTGAATGATATTCTTCATCATTTAAACATACTACAATATTATTTTTTAAATAATCTATATCATAATCTTTTATACATTTATCATCTAAATAAATATCTTTATTATTTATTACATTTATTAACTTTTTTAATAAATAAGTTTTACCGGCATCTGTTGGACCAATTACATGTGTAATACTTCCATCTAGTTGCATATCTATACTCATTGATTTGATTACAAGTCTTTCCATATAACCATCCCTTAAGAAAATATTATAGAATAAAAAAAGATGTATTTCTACACCTTTTTAATATTATATATATAATAAAATATATAAAACTACTAATGTAATTGCTAATAATGCAATTAGGAATTTCCATATGAATTTAAAATATTCAGAATATTTAATATCTAATGTAGATAAACCTAACATAAGCATTATACTTGTAGGAGCAATAAATCCTGCAAATGCATAAGAAGCTTTTAATGCAATAGCAACTACTTCAGTTGGATTTAATCCTGCAAAATAAGTTCCTGTTAATGTAACAAAATATTGGAAGTCTGCCACAAATGTAGAAGTAACTAATCCACTTAAGAACCAGTTAATAGGTCTTAAGAATTCAGCACTAAATAGTTTCCCAATACCAACAACTATTTGAGGAATAACAGGGAAGCTTACTGAGAATACTAACACTGTATAAATCATAGCAACTAATGCTAATGGTTTAAGTGCTAATTTTAAACCTTCACCTGTACCTTCAATAATTTCATCAATACTAATATTAGCAACAAACTTATAAACAATAATTGTAAGCATCATGAATGCACTGATTGTAAATAAATCCCATTGCCCAAATGCTACAAATGTTGTTTGTCCTAATACAACTGCTGGAATAGTATATCCAAATATAGTAGCTTCAGTAATTGATTTATATAAATCATCGAAGAATGTTACTTGCCATGTACTCCAAGGCATAAATGCTAATAGAATAATTACAGCAAATATGCTCATGAAGAATGCTAATGGAATAACATTAATATATTTCTTCTTAGCTGGCTTTTGTTCTTCAACAAATAAATCTTTTACTACATCTAATTTCTTATTATTTAATATAGGTAAGATTAATAATACTAATGCTGCTAATGAAACAACAGCTAAAATAATATGAGCTAATAATTCATTAGCATATGCCATATTAAATCCTGCAGTAGATATTAATGTTCCAACAATTCTATTTGAATATGTTGCAGCAAGTACACCTACCATAGTACTACCAAAAGTAGTAATTAATGAACTAATCTTATCAACTTTTAATCTATTTAATATAGATAATGTAAATGGTATAAATGCTAATAAAATGAAATAATCATTTACGATACTAGCTAATATAGTATAGAATACCATTGAAAGTATGATAAATACTAATTCCTTTCCTTCAAACATTTTTCCAACATTTGAAACTAATCTTTCATATTTTTTTGTTTTTCCTAATATCTTATAGAATGCAAATACTACAAATATAAAAATAAAGATATTTGTAAAATAATAAAGCACTAATAATGGATATGTATGGAAATCAAACAAACCAATAGTTGATGTATCAAAAATTCCAGGAAGACCTTTTACTTCTTCGTCAAAAGTCATTAATTCTGTTCCTTGGAAAACAGCATATCTTAATATCCATGTAAGTAAAGCTGCTACAACCATACAGATTCCAAGAATTTTAAATAAATCATGTTTCTTAAAAAAATCTTTCATATTTTAACCTCCTACAACCAATTATAGCACAATTTATGAATATTAAATGAAAAAGAATGCTATTTTTTAGCATTCTCTTTATACATATCAGCGACTTTTTTTATAGTCTTAACATAATTATTATCATTACGATATAATTCAATAACATCATTTGATGGATTTGATCTAAATCCTCTACTATTAATTATTTTTATAAGACCATCTTTAGTACTTGGTTGTACAAATGGAACATATACTCTATATCCATTTATTTGAGGTGTAACCCTATGATATAATTTTTCATTTTCATTTAATACATAAGTTTTACTAAAAGATTTTCCAAATAATATTTTATCGAAAGAAATATAATTTGGTGTTTTATTATGTAAATAATTAACTGTTACTTTAGGATCTTTAAATCCATTAATAGGATAATTCATAACTAAAGCATTATAATTTTTTTGTGATAATTGAAAAGATTGTCTATAAATGATTCTTGGATTAGGATCATCATCATTAAAAGTATCTAATAACTCTTCAGTATACCCAGTAGCACTATCGTAATGTGTTACATGTCCATCATTTTGACATTCATAAAATTCTTCATCATTTGATAATCTATACCCATCTCCAATATATGCAAATGCTGCATAAGAAACTTTTTCACCTAAATTATGTGACATTAAATATGTGTCTGTACCATATGTATTAACGCTAGACACTAAAACATTAACACCATCACCGCTATAAAAGCCTGGTTCTGTAGGTTCACAGTCTGTGTGTTTATTTACTTTTTCAACAAGTTTTCTTAATTCTTCAATATAATCTTTGTAATTAGCAAGAAATTCTTCATTTGTCATACTTGCTATCACTGAAGTATCATCAATAGCTGTCATAGTTTTCTCCTTTATTAATTAAATAATTGATACATAATATTCTAATGCTTTTTCTTCATTTTTTAAAGTAGTTTTATCACCATGCCCAGGATAAAGAACTATGTTTTTATCATAAGTTAATATTTTCTTTATACTATTTATCATTTCCATAGGATCCCCACCAGGTAAATCCATCCTACCTATTGAACCTTCAAATATAAAATCTCCTACGAACATACATTTATCTTTCTTAAAATAGAATACTATTTGATCTTCTTTATGTCCTGGAGTATATATTACATCAAATTCATAATTATTTATCTTAAATAATCCCTCTTCTAAATTATATTTATCATATATAGGACATTTAATACTATCAGTTATTGTTGGTATTGCACCTATATGATCATCATGTGTATGTGTTACTAATATTGCAATAATCTTATAACCTTCAACTTTAGATAATATTTTATCTGCTTCATCACCTGGATCAATTATTATTACTTCCTTATTTTTATCATCAAATAATAAATAACAGTTAGTTTCTAAATTACCAACAACTATGCTTTCGATTCTCATATATCCTCCTTTAATTAATATCTTCTCTATGCTATAATTAATAATAGGTGATAAAGATGATATTAATAATAATTTGTACTTTATTAATCATAATAACTATTATAACTTCAATTGTTTATAATTCAAATAATATTCTTACTTTTTATAAAGTTAGAGTTAATAAAGCAGAAGAAGAAATAGAAGATGAATTAGATAATAGATATTCAATAGTTAAAGAAATACAAAAAACAATTGAGAAATCAACTAAAAAAGAATTAAAAATATATAAAGATTTAGATGAATTAAAAGATAAAAAAACAATATCAACAATAGAATATGATAAATTACTAAATGAATTAGTTGATATGATATATTTAATTGAAACAGATTATCCTAAAATAAGTAAGAAAAAAGATTTTAAAGAAACAATAGTTAAGTTAAATGAATCTAAAACAAGAATCATGGCTGCTAAAGCATTCTATAATGATAATAATATAGAACTTAACAAATTATTAAAAAAATTTCCAACTAATATTTTAGGTAAATTTAATAATATTAAAATTAAACCTAACTATGAAATAACAGATGAAATAGAAGATGAATATTAATTCATCTTCTTTTTATTCTTTCATATATGGATGCTATGTCATCTACAATACATACAATCCATGCTTCTCTAGACAAAGGTAATCTTAAGCCAACAGGAAACATATGAGACAAAATAATTTGTTCTTCTTTTTTGCTTAAATCAAAATATTTTTTAGAATTAGCTAAGGCTAATTTAGGATGAGTAAATAGTACTTTAATTCTAGTAATAATATTTAACTTTTGATTATTAACTAAAAAGAAATCATGCAACAAACCAGCTCTAGCTGCAGCTTTATAATCTAATTTATGTTTTTTACAATATTTATAAGATAATTTAGATACTCTAGATACATGATCTAATCTTGTTATTCCATGATGTTTAAAATCTTTTAGTTTTAAGAATTCTGTATTATATAAAATATCCTTAGTTATCTTCGTATACTCTTCATCCATAGTATCACCACTTCTATTATAACAAAAAAACTAAGGCAAGCCTTAGTTAATTTCAAAATGGTGCCCCGGGAGGAATTCGAATCCTCGACCCACTGATTAAAAGTCAGTTGCTCTACCAGCTGAGCTACCGGAACATAAATAATTAAAAAGAATGGTTGACCCGGATGGATTCGAACCATCGGAATGTCAGAGTCAAAGTCTGATGCCTTACCACTTGGCTACGGGTCAATAAATAAGTGGTGGAGGGTCATGGATTCGGACCATGGAACCCGAAGGAACAGATTTACAGTCTGCCGCGTTTGACCACTTCGCTAACCCTCCATAAAAAAATGGTGCCGACACCAGGACTTGAACCCGGAACCTACTGATTACAAGTCAGTTGCTCTACCAATTGAGCCATGTCGGCATGGTGGGCGATACAGGACTCGAACCTGTGACCCCCTGCTTGTAAGGCAGGTGCTCTAACCAACTGAGCTAATCGCCCGACTTTAATAAAAAATATAAATGGTGCCCGAGGCCGGACTTGAACCGGCACGAGGGTTGAATCTCGCAGGATTTTAAGTCCTGTGCGTCTACCAATTCCGCCACTCGGGCAACACGTAAAATAATGTCTTAAATTAATTAAGACTACTTAAATATAACCTATAATTTGTAAAAAATCAAGTTTTTTTAATATTTTTATAAAAAAAGATTAATACTTTTCGTATTAATCTAATTATTTGCAGCGTATTTATTTAATAACAACTTAGATAATTCATTGATTTCATCAGTATCTGTAAGACTTATAATTTCTAATGAACCATCCTTATTTACTACTTCTTTTATTAGTAAATTATCTGTATCTATATCAGCTTGAGCTTCATTTATTACAGCAGCAAGAATAATATCTCTACTACCAAACTTTGTTTCTTCCAATACTAGATAAGATATGTTATCTAAATCTATAATCTTTCCTTTATACATATAATCACCTATATACTTCTTCCAGCTGTATTTTCAGCAGCCTTAGCTAATTCTTCTAATATTTCATCTTTTGAGAACCAAGCATAGTACATACCATTAGGTTGTTTAAATGCCCACATTACTGTACCATCTGGTGCTACAGCTTCTTTAAAGAAAGTAGCTCCATTACCAACTATATTCTTTAAGTGTACTGAGTTTAAAGCATCTGATGAGACTTTACCAAATTCAAGTCCACTTATATCTACTGGTTGACCACTCTTAACCATATCAGTTAATTGAGTATAATCAGGTGCTGTAGGTACATCAGGAGTAACTTGAGGTACTACTGTTGTTTGTGTATCAGCTACAGTTGGTGTTGGTTCTGGTCCAGGTGTTGGTTGTACATCTGTTGTTTGTGTTGCAGCATTCTTAGCAGTATCTAAAGCTTGTGCTTCATCAGCATTTAATGGTGTTAATCTTTCTTTAGCAGCTTCAAATAATGTATTTCCTGTTACCATTTCAAATACGTTACCTGCGATATAACCAACTGCTACACCGTTAACAAATGCATTTAATGGTGTAGAATGCATCTTTTTATTGAATGCTACTAATTTATCTTTTATTGGTTGAGGTACTTTGTCTAATGCTGCATCTCTTATTTGAGCTACTTTACCATCTGGATGTTTATTAGCCCATGTATTAACAACTGATCCAGTTATTTTAACAGCAGATATACCCATACGGATAACACCTACTCCAGGTACACACGATAATCCTGCACCTACTACCATACCACCAGCAAATGCTAAGCCTTTCTTTAATGCTTCCATAGCTTTTTCTTTTTTACTTGCTGTTTGTTGTTGTTCTGGTTCTGGTTGTGGTTGATCAGGTAATGGTGGTGGAGTTGGTTGATCATTAGTTTGAACTGGTGCATCTACTGCAGCTGGTGGTTGGAATCCTCCAACAGCATAACCAGTCTCTGGATTTGGTTTATGTTGATCATTAGTATCAACCGGTTCATCTATTGCAGCTGGTGGTTGGAATCCGCCAACAGCATAACCAGTCTCTGGATTTGGTTTATGTTGATCATTGTCATCTTTTGATGATTCTTGATCTTTAGTATTATCTTTTGATATTACATTTAAGAACATTTCAGGATATTGTTCCTTGATACCATTAAGTTTTTCTCTTAAATCAGCAAAATGCTCTTTTTCAAAATCATCTAATTGGAATTTTACTGCATGTTCATATTCATTTTCAATTCCAGGGTATGGTTCAATATTTAATATCTTACCCATGGCATTTCTGATATCATTTATTTCACCTAATATTTGAGCATATTTTTCAGGAACAGTCTTATCTAAAGAAGCTATTTCACCAACTCTAGCTCTGAATTTTTCAAATTCTTCCTTCTTTTCAGGATCCATTGTATCAGGTAGTGATTCTTTTTCTACGCCTAGATATGGATCTTTTCCTAAAATATTACTCATAGAGAACATTAATCTCATGTATTCTCTTAATAATTCTTCATTAGTTTTTGTTTCTTGTTTTAAATCTTTATTAAACAATGGATCATTATGTGGATCATATGATTCATCATATTCATCAATATTAGGATTAAAATACCATCCATCTGCATTCTTTCCATATCCTGAGTTTGAATATTCTACTAATACTGGATCTTTATCATTTACTAAATCTTTATTGAATAATGGATCATTATGTGGATCGTATGATTCATCATATTCATCAGTATTAGGATTAAAATACCATCCGTCTGCATTCTTTCCATATCCTGAATTTGCATATGCTATTAATACTGGATCTTGTTCTTGTTGTGCAGTTGTTGTATCTACATTAGGTACAGTTTGATTAATATTTTCTGTATCATTAGTTACAGTTTGATTAATGTTTTCTGTATCGTTACCTTGAACAAGAGCATTATAAGCATTTTGAATATCTTGATATCCTGCTTGTTTTCCATCTATAACATATCCAGGAACTGGATCATTCATATAAACAGCGTTAGCATCAGGTGCATTATCTAATATTTTTCCTAATTCTTCTTCAGATAATGTAGATACATCAATACCATCAACTATTGATTGTTGTTTTTCTACTATTTCTATAGTAGAAATTGGATTATCATATCCATCATCCATAGCACCTTCACCAACTCTTAAATCATATTTGTTAGAATCATAAGGTTCACCCATAATACGTTCAAATGCTTGTTCAGGTGTTTCATTTTCTAATATATAATCTGTTTTAACTATTTTATCGTTCATAATAATCCCCCTATACAGTACCTACTTCATTAGGAGTAACTCCTAATTCATTCATAGATTTTTGAATTCCTTGTTGAATTTTAGGAAATAATCTATCAAGTTCAGCTTGTTCAGTAACTTTTGTGTATGTACCATTATTGTCAATTAATAAATAAAAATCTTGAGTATTAATCAGGTCTTCACCAGTTACTTGATTAACAAAAAGATAATTATAATTATCAACAAATGTAGTTAATACTATAGCTTTAATTCCATCGAATTCAATAACATCACCAATGTTTGCCATATTTATGCTCCTTTACACTTATCATCATACTTTAATTATACTAAATGTAGATTAATAAAAATAATAAAACAGTATAATTTTACAAAATGTTTTGTAAATAAAAAAAATACTAGGAAACCTAGTATTAATATATATAAATGGTGGCTCCAACGGGAATTGAACCAGTGACACAAGGATTTTCAGTCCTCTGCTCTACCGACTGAGCTATGGAGCCATATTTTATTATAAAAAAAATGGCGGTCCGTACGAGATTCGAACTCGTGATCTCCTGCGTGACAGGCAGGCGTCATAGGCCTCTAGACTAACGGACCACAAATGGTTGCGGGAGAAGGATTTGAACCGACGACCTCCGGGTTATGAGCCCGGCGAGCTACCAGACTGCTCTATCCCGCGATAACTAACAAATTAAATGGCGCAGAAAGAGGGATTCGAACCCCCGCGCGAGTTGCCCCGCCTCCTGGTTTTCAAGACCAGTCCCTTCAACCGGACTTGGGTATTTCTGCACACCGGTGTTCTTTTCGAACAAGTTGATTATAACACAATATAATTTAATTAGTCAACAAAAATAATAAAAAAGGGATTATTTCCCTTTTTCATCGATTTCTTTTAGCTTTTCTTCAATCCAAATTGGTAAGTGTTCTTTAAGTGGAGTAAAGCCACGAACAGTCTCATGAATCTTTCGTGGTACATCAGCACGATAGTTTAAACCCTTAACAGATAAAATACATTTTTTACTAGTTTCATCTATTGATTTAATCTCAGCATAGACATTTTCGCCTACGCTTGCATATTTATTAACATCATTTACAAATTTTTCTGTTATCTCGGATATATGTATTAATCCAGTATAACCATTTTCAAGTTTCACAAATATACCGTAACTTTGAACGCCAGTTACTACACCTTTTACAACACTTCCGACTGAAAAGTCTTCCATAATTGCACCTCGTTAAGTATTATATCAAATTAACTTTACTTTGTATATAATTTTATTTATAATCTAAATTGGTGAAGAGATATGGATGAAAAAATTGAAATTATCAAAAATGTTTTAGATTCACTTAGACCATTTATACAATCAGATGGTGGAGATATAGAATTCGTAAAATATGAAGATGATTATGTATATATAAAATTAACTGGCGCCTGTGTAGGCTGTTCATTTATAGATTACACATTAGAAGATAATGTATATGAAGCTATAAAAGAACAAATACCTGAGTGCAAAGGTGTATTAAATATAGACATTTAAAAACATCACTATATGTGATGCTTTTTTTATGCAGATTTTTCTAATATTTTTGCTCCTGAATCTCCAGGCAATCCTATAGATTGAACATTGCTTTGTCCATCAGGAACAACTACAGGACCAGCATCTAAAAATGATGGAACTGTATTTTCACCAGTTGGTGTAGATACCGATTGTACATTAGATAAATCAATTGTTGGTACATCTAATGATGGCATTTGATTTACTGGTTGTACTGGTTCTATTGGTTGAACTGTTGGTTGCACTGGTTCAGTTACTTGTGGTTCAACTTGAACTGGTTCTAATTGTGTATTTGCCATATTTGTTATTGGTTGTATTTCAGGTATTCCAGTATTTATTGAAGGAGGAGTACTAATTGTACTTTCTTCAGGTATTGGAATATTAACTGTTGTATTTTGGATCATATCTGTTTGAACAGGATTAGCTGGCATAACGCTTGTTGGTTGAACTAATTCTGTTTGTACAGCTACTGTGTTATCAACTATTGGAGTAACTGTAGTCTCTACTGGTGTATCAGTAGTAGTTGCAGTTGGTTGCTCTATTATTTGTTGTGG
>Ga0247611_10011432_pt1 | contig 10245 bp, 11 predicted proteins | sample 177DNAGHGhighgp2_FD_192422 | JGI IMG/M metagenome (GOLD analysis project Ga0247611, IMG submission 192422) | Sheep rumen microbial communities from Palmerston North, Manawatu-Wanganui, New Zealand - 1770 DNA GHGhigh gp2 | ecosystem: Host-associated > Mammals > Digestive system > Stomach > Rumen... | reverse complement strand
ATAAATCATCAAAATTCATCTCTATCATCCCCTATTTTTTTATTTTTATACTTTGTTTTTCTAATTCCGCTTGCATTAATTCATCTAAGTAACTTTCATCTAATTTAATTAATAGATTATCTTTTACTTCTTTATTAAAAGCCTTACTTCTTCGATAATTATTATATGGAGTCGAATAATCATTATATAGTATCTTAAGCGAAATATAATATATTAATCTATTACGTAATTCAATATCTGTTGTATGATTAAAGATTATTTGCATCAAATGAGTTAATTCAAAACCTTTTAATTCTTTTAATTCATCAAGTAATAAATCTAAATTAACATTTGTTAACTTTAGCATTGGAAAATTCTTTTTAATATCACTTGTATTAACTAAACCATCACTACTTCTAGCTTCAAGAATAATTCTTGATAAACCTTCGCCATCAATTTGATTATTTTTAATAATCTCTACTCCAACAATCCCCTCATAGCGTGTAAGATTTCCATTAGAATCATAGATAGGAATACTACCAGAATAGTTAGAACGATATATTCCCATAATTAATCCAATAATACTTTTAGGAAGTCGATATAACATTTCATTAAAATCCATACTATTTGATATATCTTTAGTATTAGAAAAATCCAAATCAACTTTTCCATCTTCAATTTCATAATAGCGATCAGGATACTTAATGTAATACCACATTGAAATAAAATCAATTAATCTTTCTAAGTCATTAACATTAAATATTGAGTTATAACCATGTCTCATTTTATTTTTATACCACGATAAAAATTCTCTATTATGTCTTAAATCATACATTTTTCGATCTTTTGAAAAGAAATTATCTTTAGCCATAACAACCTCTCGGGCATATTATAACATAACATTATATATATAACATTTTTATTTACAAAAAATTATGTAAAACAAAAAGAATAACTATTTGTTATTCTTTCCTTTAATATAACCAATAATCGTTGATATAAGTAAAATACTTTCAAGGATAATAGCAAAGATTGCCTTTAAAGATATTTGATAACCTAACCATAACATTGAAACTGGTATTCCTAAAAATCGATATACTTCTACTTTATTTTGCCATATCGCATATGTTGATATAAGAGTTGCAAATACCGACAATAAACTTAAAAATCCATTATATGTAAAAATAGTTGAAACTATAATTACAGTAACAAAGAAAAACAAAATAATTCTTTTTCTCGTCATCGAACTTTCTTTTTGAGATTTTTCTTCCCTATAGAAGAATGTATCACGTAATATTAAAATAATATCCATAGCCATTCCTGTATAACCACCAATTAATAAAAAGGCAATGGTCTGAAGAGTATGAGCTCCTATGTTTGATATTAAAACATGACATTTTTTATTTTGAAAATATGAAAGACAAAACAAAGAATAAACAACTAAAGATAAAACTTGACTAATAATATAACTTGTTGTCCACATGTTACCCTCCTTAGCACACTCTATCAAGTATACCATTAACCATTGACTATTAAAAGTATTTTTTTTATAATAATGTGTCAAGGAGAAATTATGACATTAAAAGTTAACGAAAATGCACATGCACATTTAGAAAAAATAACCAACGAACCATTCGATGACATCATTGGTCATAGTGAAGGAGAAAGAAAATACTTTACAATAGAAAATAATGATATTATCTATAAAAGATTTAGGGAAGAACTTGAATTTTATGCATCATATCCATATTTAGGACCTTGTATTGATTTTGGATTAGGTACACCTTGTATTGAAGAATCCAATGGAACTTTTAAATACTATGTTATTGATCGTGGAACAAAGTTTCAATTTGAAGAATTCACTGATGTTAGAGACGCTATCGATCATTTAGTAGAAGCTGGATACGCTAAATATGAATTAGTTAATGACCCAAGTAAAATGAAAGATATAATCTATGAAACATTAGGTTTAGAAAAAGATCGAACTATTATAAAAAAATAAACTCAACAAATTGTTGAGTTTATTAGTTAATAATTTACATTTCTATATTTACAAGCAAAGTTTAAAAATACGATAATAAATTTATTAGAGGTTAAATTATGGAAATACTTGAAGATTTTATAAATGATGTATCTAATAAAAATATCTTTTCATATGAACATTATAAAACATTGCCATTAAAGGAAAAAATCGAAACTATAAACTTATTAAACGAATATTATAAACTTAAATATAATATAGAGTTACCAAAAATAACTATATATATCGATTGTGATGGAGTTCTATTAGATACTATTAATTATTCCAAAACATTATTATTAGAACAATATGGAATTAATTATGATACTCATGATAGAAATGATGTGGAAGCTGATAAAAAAGTTGGAGAATTCTTTAAAAATTTAAATTGGACTAGAATTTTACAAGAATCACCAGAAATAAACAATAGTAAAAACTTTATACGCTTATTTAAAAGTTCAACATTATATAATCCAGTAATATATACTTCCATTTCTACATTAAGCGAAAAAGAAGCCAAAGAAACAATGTTTTCAAGAGAATTAAAAGAAGTTGATTTACGATTTGGAGAAGCTAAACATCCTAAAGAATGTAACGATAACAGAAGTATCTTAATAGATGATGATGATTTTAATTTAAGATATTGGAATGGAATACCTGTTCGTTTTATTTCCAATAAACCTACTATTTTTCCCAAAATAACTGATCTTGGAGAGATTTATTATTTATTTTCATTTAATGATCAATCAAGGAGTTTTAACATACCAAACCTATACGATGATTATGAGCAAGTAATGTGCCCTAAAACAAAAAGATTAAAATGGATAAAAAAATAAAGGATGATTTAATCATCCTTTTTTATTATAAAAATGGCGCCAATTGGGTGGAGATTCCATAACCAATTACCAAATTAATGTTAGCAATAATTTTACTAACTGATTATTATTATTTTATCTATAAACTTCTAGTGAAGAACCCAAATCTAATTCTTTTTTATCACCATCAGCAAATTCAAAAATGAATTTTTCTTCCTGCTTTTGAACTTTTACGACTTTTTCTTGGGAAACTGTTTTGTATCTTCCTAAGTTTTCTTCACTATCCTCAAATTCATATAAAAGATTATTCTCATCGATATATGCTTTTAAATCTTCATCAACTTCATCGATAAATACAACACTAACTTTTCCACTATTATTACCTAATTTATATGACTTATCACTTTTTATATAATTATTTCCATCGTTATAATAGAAATATGTATTATCAATATATTCAGTATGAGTAGATAAATCGTAATATTTACCAACTTCAGTACGTCCTAACCAAAGGGGTATAAAATCACATGTAGCTGGATGTAAATGATCCATATAAATATCAACATAATTATTTGCATTACTAATTTCCGTAACAAAATTGTTTTCAGTTAAATTCTCTTCATAAGAATCTGAATTACTATCAATATTTATTAAAAATATTTTATCACTTGATAGCACATATACTAAAATATGTTGTGAACAATCACCATAATCACTATATGAAACTTTAGTAACATTGCTAATTTCTTTAGTAATATTTTTTTCATTTGAATTATATTTTAAAATTGCTTTAGAACCATCATAATTAATTGTTAGTGTTGCATTATTTTCACCAACAAGATTAATTTTTTTCTCACCTTGAATAGTTTCTAATTTTTCCGGGTTAAAATCTCTTACTTTAAAGGGTTTAGTAGTAATCTGTAACAATTCCAAACTAGAATTATTATTTTCTTGTTCATTAGTATCGTTAGGTTTAGTTTTATCTTCCTTTTGAATAAATTTAGTATATACAATATACCCAACTAAACCAACAATAATTAGAGCCATTAATGCAAATATTATTTTATTAGTATTATTTGTTTTTTCATTGTTGTTTAAATTTTGATTATTATTTTCCATATATTACCTCTTTCTATTACCTTAGCCATTTCCTCGTTTGGTAGTTTTTATTTATTTCCATCAAACTCTTTCATTACATCTAATATTATTTCATCTAAATCAAAAATCAAATACTTTTTATTTTGTTCTCCCATATTTCATCGTACATTTTTCATTTTATCATATTTTTTACTTTTGTCTACGTTCACTCTTATATTCACCATCATCTAGTGAACGTAGATATTCATTTAGTTCTATAAATTCATCAGAATGTTTTGTTTCTTTTCCAGATTGGCGATAACGACTATATTCATTTAACCATTCTATATTTTTTAAAACACTACTTGTAAAAGAAATAGAAAAAGATTTACCATCGTCTGTCTCAAATAAAATTAGAATTGGACCGCTATCCATTGAATTATTATAATCCATGAAAGTTTCAATTGTTATTAAGCAATACACCTCTGCAATTTCAATTTTCTCTATCACATTTTTACATATTTCACGAATTAAGTTTAACATTCCTAAATTACTTTCAATACCGAATCTACCAATTTCATTTTGGGATATCTTTTTATTTTTTAAAGAAATATCATTGTAATTTAAGCATACTAAATAACTGGGGTTACTATTTTCTTCTATATTTTCTTTTATAAAATGCGCCAAACTATTAATACCATCATTCATATACTAATCCTCATAATAAGGATTATATAATACTTTCTACTGTTTGTAAACAACTTAACCAGGGCAAACAAGACAAAAGCATGAAAATATTAATTTGACACACAATAGGTTGTCAAGTTGATATTTTTCATGCTTTTGTCCTAAATTGATATCTATCTAAAAGTTCGAATAGTTCGAACAGATTCGTCAATGGTGCCGACTGAGGGATTTGAACCCCCGACCTACGCGTTACGAATGCGTTGCACTACCACTGTGCTAAGTCGGCATAAAAGGGAACTAATCCCTTTTTTTATTTTAATGCATCTTTTCTTGAGAAGTTAAGTCTTCCTTTTTTATCTACACCTAAAGCTTTAACTAAGATTTCGTCGCCTTCTTTAACAACATCAGTTACTTTTTCTACTCTTTCTTTAGCAAGTTGACTAATATGAACTAATCCTTCACATCCAGGCCATACTTGTACAAAGCATCCAAAGTCTTCAATCTTAACTACTTTAGCAGGATAAATTTGTCCTTCTTCTACTTCTCTTGTTAAATCTTTAATCATTTCAGCTGCTTTATTAATTACATCTCTATCCATATGATAAATCATTACACGACCATCATCTTCGATTTCAATCTTAACAGCACGAACATCATTAACAGAATCTACATTACTTGTATCACAAATAATCTTAGTAATTGTTTCTCCACCTTTACCAATGACATCTTTAATCTTATCTGGATTAATTGTAAATGTTAACATCTTAGGAGCATATTCAGATACATCTTCTCTTGGTTTAGCAATTTGAGCTTCCATTACATCTAAGATTTCCATTCTTGCTTTTTTAGCTTGAGCTAAAGCTTCTTTTAGAATTTCTTTAGTAATACCTTTAATCTTAATATCCATTTGTAGTGAACAAATACCTTCTCTTGTTCCACCTACTTTAAAGTCCATATCACCTAAGTGGTCTTCCATACCTTGAATATCAGTTAATATTGTATAGTCACTTCCATCTTTAGATGTAATTAATCCCATTGCAATACCAGCAACCGGAGCTTTAATAGGAACACCAGCAGCCATTAGAGACATACATCCAGCACAAATTGTAGCTTGTGAACTAGAACCATTTGATTCAAGTATTTCAGATACAACACGAACTGTATATGGAAATTCTTCTTCACTTGGCATAACTTGTGATAAGCATCTTTCACCTAATGCACCATGACCAATTTCACGACGACCTGGTGAACCGTATCTTCCTGTTTCACCAACACTAAATGCTGGGAAGTTATAATGTAACATAAATCTTTTTTCTGTCTCTAGTGATAAACCATCTAAAATTTGGTTTTCATTAAGAGCTCCTAAAGTTGTTACAGCAAGAGCTTGAGTCTCACCTCTTGTAAATAATGCACTACCATGAGTTCTTGGAAGTAAATCAATAGCTGTTGATAGTGGACGAATTTCATCCATACGTCTACCGTCACTTCTTGTTTTTTCATTAACAGTAATACTTCTAAAGATATCATATTCAATTTGTTCAAGAATAAGTTTTACTTTAGTTAATAGGATATTTAAATCTTCAGCTTCAAGTTTATCTTTATTTTCTTCTTCGTATTTATTAACTACTTCTTCTTTAACAGCATCTATAGCTGCATACTTTTCAAGTTTTTCTTTAATTCTCATTGCAGCATCTAATTTGTCACTAGCAAGTTCTTTGATTTCGTTAACTAAGCTATCTTCAAATTCAAGATGCTCGTATTCCATCTTTTCTTCGCCAATTTCATTAATAATTTCTTCTTGGAATTCACATAATTCTTTAACAGCTTCATGACCGAACATTAGAGCTTCTAGCATATCTTCTTCAGATACTTCTTTACTACCTGCTTCAACCATGTTAATTGCTTTCTTTGTACCAGCAACTGTTAAATCAATATCACTAATTTCAAGTTCATCTGGTGTAGGGTTAATAATAAATTCCCCATTTACACGTCCTACTTTAACACCAGCAATTGGTCCATCAAATGGTATTTTACTAATACATGTTGCTAAACTTGATCCAAACATTGCTGTAAGTTCAGGTGAGTTATCAGTATCTACTGATAAAACTGTATTAACAACTTGTACTTCATTTCTAAAATCTTCTGGGAACATTGGACGCATTGGTCTATCAATCATACGTGCAGCAAGGGTTGCAGCATCTGTTGGACGTCCTTCCCTTTTAATAAATCCACCAGGTATTTTACCAACTGAATATAATTTTTCTTGATATAGTACCATTAATGGAAAAAAATCAGATAAAACATTAGCTGTTTTACTAACAACTACCGTTGATAAAATAACGGTATCTCCATATCTTACTAATACAGCTCCATGAGCTTGTTTAGCAAGTTCTCCGTGTTCTACTACTAATTTTCTTCCACGGAAATCTTTTTCAAATACTCTCTTCTCCATTCCATTCTCCTTTTCGTATTTTCAAAAAAAATAGACACCAAAAAAGTGTCTATTTTCTTAATCCTAATTTTTTAACAAGTTCACGATATCTTTGAACATCAGTTTTAGCTAAATAACTTAATAAACTCTTTCTTTGACCAACCATTTTTAATAATCCACGATTTGAATGATAGTCATGTTTATGAACTTTTAAATGTTCATTTAGATCATTTATTCTTTCAGTTAATAAAGCTACTTGAACTTCAACAGAACCTGTATCTTTTTCATCTAATTGATACTTTTTAATAATTTCTGTCTTCTTTTCTTTTGTTAAAGCCATAAATTATCCCTCCTAATCTCTATATTCACCAAATTCGGAGTAACAGGTTGAGGAACCTAATAACTACGAATCAGTAGCAATATAATAATATCTTAATTTATTAAATAAATCAAGAGTTTTTTATCTAAATCATTTCTTTTACAACATAATCAATTAAATAATCCATTCTAGTTGTATCAGAGTTTGTTATTTCTTCATAAATAACTTTACGATTTCTTCTAAATAATCTTATTAGTAAATCTAGATTATCAGATAAATCTTTTCTTTGTAAATTATTTACAATTAATGTTAAATTATCTAATTTAGAATATTTACCATAATTACTACTTTTAATATATGTATCATATAAATTCTTAAATGATACCATATTTATATTATTAAACCTTCTATCAGATAATATTTTAGCAGTTGTATAAATATAATTACTATTAATAGATTTATCAAGAATCGTTTCACCTTTATTATTCTTAATATTAGGCATAAAATCAATTTTCTTTAATAATTTTTCAATAATATCTTTAACATCAAGATAATTAATTGTTACTAAAAAATGAGCAAAAGTATCACCATCATTATTTTGATGATTAATATCTAAATCTAAATTATCCATTATTTTGAGAACTAAATCATAATATCCTTTTTTTAGTAATCGCATTATTAAACTATTACCATTACTATCACAAATATTGATATTAAATTCTTTATTATTTAGTATCTTACTAACAACTTCCTTTTCATCATCTTTTATTAGTTTAAAGATCAAACTATTATCTGAATTACAAAGATTAACAGCTTGATTTATTTCATAAAACATGTAAAAACACCTCGTTTATGTCACACTATTCTAACAAAATGAGGTGTTTTAGTCAAATTTATATACATATTATTGATATATAAATGTCATTATTTTTTTTATTTAATTTTTTATTTATCAGAAATCTTATCTTCTTTTTCCAATTCACTTTCATACAATTTACGATATTTATTTGATGAATTCATTAAACTTTGATGTGTTCCTTCGGCAATTATTCTACCTTTATCAATCATAAATATTTTATCACTTTTAATTATTGTAGAAAGCCTATGGGCAATTATTAATATAGTATATTTACCTTTTAAATTATGTAAAGCTTTTTGAATAGAATCCTGAGTTTCATTATCTAAGGCACTTGTTGCTTCATCAAGTAAAATAACATTGGTTTTCTTAATTAAGGCTCTTGCAATGGCAAGCCTTTGTCTTTCACCACCTGATAAAGTTATACCACCTTCTCCAACAACAGTATCATATCCATCAGGAAGACTTTTAATAAATTCATCTAAACAAGCTATTTTACACGCTTCTTCTATTTCTTTATCTGTAACTTTATCTTTTACAAGCATTAGATTATCTTTAATAGATAAATTAAAAATATAAGGATTTTGGGTTATTACAGCCATATTATCACGTAGAGAATTTCTTGTTAATAGATTAATATCATTACCATCAATGAAAATTTTATTATCTTCAATTTGATACAATTTACTAATTAAATTAAAGATTGTGGTTTTACCACTACCACTTTTACCTACAAAGGCAACAGTTTCATTTTCCTTAACCTTAAAATCAATACCATGTAATATTTCTTTTTCTTCAATATAACTAAAATGAACATCACGAAATTCAATATTACCTTTAATAGTATCAACTTTTAAGTTACCAAAAATCTCTTTTGGAAATTTGCTAGGATCTGATATATTAAAAACTCTATTTGCCGATAAATTAAATGATTTTACCTGTTCTAAGAAGAAAATAAGATAATTAACTAAATTACCAAACTTATCACGATACATATATAAAACAACTAAACTAGCTGGAGTAAGCAAATCTTTACTAATCAAATAAATACCTAATATAAAAAATAGATACATATAAAATTCATAAATAATCCAATCTATCGTATTTACTAATCGCGATTTTCTTCCTGTTTCTAGTCGTTTTTCATTAATTTCTTCTATCCTATTTTCAAATTTATTAAGAAATACTTTATTGGCATTTAATACTTTTATATCACGAACACCACGAACTAATTCATTTAATAATCCTGTATTTTTTTCTTCTAAGCTCTTGACTATTATATTTCTTTGATATTGATTGTTAATTCTTATTCGTTCAATAATCATTGATATTAACAAATAACTCATAAAGAACAAAAACATTATAAAGCTTCGATTTATAATAACAACAATAATACCAGCACTAGTTAATACTTCAACTATTGTATTGGTTAAATTATCAAAAACATCAACAATACTTTTTACATCATGTCTTAATCGATCAATAAATAAACCCGTACCATTATCATCGAAATTTTTAGTTTGTAAATTAAAAATATCACTTAAAACTTCTCTTTGAATTTCATAATTAATTTTTAAAGTAAATTTTTGATACAAATTCTTTGATATATATGTAAGCAAACGATAGATAAAATTAATAAGAAAAATAATTAGAGCCGTATGTAATACATCATTATATAATTTATCATTTAAATCCAAAAGAATATTTGCGGTTAATGTAGGCATAATAATACTAATTGGAATATATGTTGCCGATATCAAACTTGTAAAAATTAATCTTTTTTTATCTTTTTTTATAAAATAATAAGCCTTTTTAATATTTTGCCAAGTTTCTTTCCAATCTTTTAATTTAAAAGATTGTTTCTTCTTACTATCTTCAACCGAATCACGCCACATTAAATATCCTCACATTCATCAATTAATAAATGATCATTTTTTATTTCGACATTACTAATACTATCAAATTTCTTTTTAATTTTATCAGTTGTTACTTGGAATGATTCAACATCCTTATTAACTGTTTGAATAGATTTAGAAAGTTTATCAAAACGATCTTTAAATC
>Ga0247611_10011431_pt1 | contig 10246 bp, 9 predicted proteins | sample 177DNAGHGhighgp2_FD_192422 | JGI IMG/M metagenome (GOLD analysis project Ga0247611, IMG submission 192422) | Sheep rumen microbial communities from Palmerston North, Manawatu-Wanganui, New Zealand - 1770 DNA GHGhigh gp2 | ecosystem: Host-associated > Mammals > Digestive system > Stomach > Rumen ... | reverse complement strand
TACCGGTGGTCCATACAAAATCCGCGTAGTCTATGATTTCAAGACCAATCGTCTTGTTAGCGCTTGGATGCCGGATGGCGATGTAACTTCAGAGTTCAAAGTGGAAGCGGATGTTATGATTATTCGCTACCACCAGCAAGATGCTCAACAAATTACTTTCAACGCATCTGGTAAACTGACGGATGTAAAGACGGTTTATGGAACCATGCAGTTCAATAAATATCGTTTGAACAATGAAAAAGAAGCATATCCTCATGATAACTTAGGACTTTCTCGATACGCACGCGACTTGTTCTTCATCTCCTTCCCGTTCGATGTGAAGTTGAACGATGTCTTCGGATTCGGCACCTACGGTAAACACTGGATTATTGAATACTATGACGGTAAGGGCCGCGCTGAGAAAGGTTTCTGGAAAGACAGCCCGTCTAACTGGAAGTTCGTAACGAAAGCCATGAAAGATGGTTTCACACTCAAAGCGAACGAAGGATATGTATTGGCACTCGATTTGGATGAGTTAGAATTCAGTTCTTCTGTTTGGAACTACGGAGTAGAAAATGTATATCTCTACTTCCCGTCAACGGCAACCGTGGACAAGATTCAAGCCACAAGCGCAACGATTGATATCGATCAAACAGGCTACGAGTGTACAATCAACCGCAATACTCCGGATGGTGACCGCCGTGTAAAAGACAGTTACTGGCACTTGTTAGGTGTCCCGAGTTATGCGAATGCGGGTCATACCACAAACGGATCTTGGGTTGAGACAACTGTTCCGAATCTGGATCCCGCCGATTGGAAATCATCCGCTCCGTTTGTATATGAATGGAGACCTTCGGACAACAAATACGACGTAGTGAGCACGAGTAGTCATTTATTCAAACCTATGAGGGCTTATCTTGCGCAATACGCAAGAGACACCATCATGTGGCGTCAGGTGAACGCAAAGCCGGCAAGTATTGTCGCACGTCGAGAAACTAACGAGATTCAGAATTATGAGTTCCGCTTAGAGATGCAGCAAAATGGAGAAGAGAAAGACCATACCTTCATTAACCTCCGCAACGATGAAGAGGTAACGAACGGATTTGACTTCAACTACGACCTCTGCAAGATGTTGTACGGTGCGTTTACAACGAAGAACAACCTGTACACCATTATCGACGGTAACATCGAGGTAGCCGGTAACAGTTTGCCTATCAGCGACCAGACGACAGTAGTACCTGTCGGAGTGCAAGTTGGAACCGCCGGTGACTATACCTTCACTATTCCGGATGGTACCAACGGCGTAGGTGTAACGCTGGTTGATACCGAAACAGGTATCCGGACTTCGCTCAGCGCATTGGATTATACAATTGCTCTGGAAGCCGGTACGTACGATAACCGATTTATCATAGAAATCTCGCCTATTAAACCGGTAGCTACCGGAGTGGAAGAGGTTACTGGTGACGGATTACAGGTTTCGGGAGTACGCAAAGTACTGATAGACAATACGCTCTATATTGTGAAAGACGGAGTGATGTATGATGCTCGCGGAGCACGCGTTCAATAAACGATTTATAAATGAGTGAATGATTTAACGAAAGGAAAAAAGCTATGAAAACACGAGTTTATATAATCGCATTATTGAGCGTGATGACGCTGAGTCTCTTTGCTTCGCAATACGGGCCGGTAGGCATGAAAGAATCCTTCCAGAGCCAGCAACTGTTGCAACCAATCGCCAATTACAAAGGGGATGTCTATTACGCCTTTGATAGCAGAACTCCGTCGCAATATACGGAGGAAAGTATCACCGGATACACATCCAGACCGACAACCGGCCCGCGTAGAGGATTTGACACCCCGGATGATTTGAACCAATCGGAGGAGTATCCTCTCGGTGACGGACTTTGGCCGTTGTTGCTGATGGCAGTCGTTTTCGGCGGAGTGATATACTTCCGCCGGAAACGCGCCGCGGAATAAAATCGGGCAAAAACCGGACACGAACCGGACTGTGACGTCCGTAATGATCGCGAGATGGTCCCGATGTGGTCACGTAAATGACAGCTAAATAACAGCCAAATAACAGCTAAATATAAAATATGCTTTTGAATATATTAAAATCCAAGATTCATCGTGTGCGGGTGACTGAAGCGAATTTGGAATATATCGGTTCAATCACCATTGATGAGGCACTGATGGAAGCGGCAAACATTTATGCCGGAGAACGTGTGCAGGTGGTGGATAACACCAATGGCGCGCGGATAGAGACGTATGTGATTCCCGGCAAGCGGGGCAGCGGGTGCATCTGCATCAACGGCGCCGCAGCCCATCTGATTTCCGTCGGTGACACAGTCATCATCATGGCTTATGCCCTCATGACGCCGGAAGAAGCGAGTAGTTTTAAACCGTCCATTGTGTTTCCCGGAGAGGGAAACACGTTAAACGGTTAAATAGTTAAAATGGTTTTCTTTTCAAGAAAACGTTAAGCAGTTAGATGAAATTCTTCGAATTAAAATCAGGAAATAGCGGCGTCGGACCGAGGGCAGGAGTGATACATACTGACCACGGAGATATTCTGACCCCTATCTTCATGCCGGTGGGCACAGCAGGTACGGTGAAAGGTGTGCAGCGCAAAGAATTAGAGGAGGATATCAAAGCGCAGATCATTCTCGGCAACACCTACCACCTCTTCCTCCGCCCAGGCACAGAGATTCTTCATCAGGCCGGCGGACTTCACCGTTTCGAAGGCTGGACAAGGCCCATATTAACGGACTCCGGCGGTTTTCAGGTGTTCTCCCTGACCGACATCCGCAAGATGAACGAAGAAGGAGTGCGTTTCTCCAGTCATATCGACGGCCGCAAACTGCTCTTCACGCCGGAGATCGTGATGGATATACAGCGGGAGATAGGCGCGGATATTATGATGGCTTTTGACGAGTGCTGTCCGGGCACAGCGGATAAGAAATATGCGCAGGACTCCATGGATCGCACCCACCGCTGGTTGGATCGCTGTATAGAACGCTTTGACGGCACAGACGATTTATACGGATACAAGCAACACCTCTTTCCCATCGTTCAAGGTTGCACATACACGGACTTGCGTCAAGAGGCCTGCAAACGACTGCGGGATTTGAACCGCGACGGATATGCGATAGGCGGCCTCGCCGTTGGCGAACCGACCGAAGTGATGTATGAGATGATTGAGGTTTGCAACGACATCCTGCCGCAGGACAAACCCCGCTATCTGATGGGCGTCGGAACACCATGGAACATCCTCGAAGCTATCGAGCGCGGAATTGATATGTTCGACTGCGTGATGCCGACGCGAAACGGCCGAAACGGCATGATCTTCACTTGGCAGGGCGTGATGAATCTCCGCAATAAGAAATGGGAGGATGACTTCACAGCACTTGACCCGCAAGGCACCAGTTATGTGGATCACGCATACACCCGCGCGTACGTTCGTCATCTTATACACGCGCAAGAGATGCTGGGTCTCGAAGTGCTGTCTATCCATAATCTCGCTTTCTATTTGGACCTGGTCGGAAAAGCCCGCGAACATATCCTCGCGGGGGATTTCAGCGAATGGAAAGCCGCCGTTCTGCCGGATCTCATGAAGAGATTGTAAATGGAGATGAAAAAACTCGATTGGTACATAATACGGAAATTCTTGGGCACATTCTTCTTTTCCATCGTGCTCATTTTATCGATTGCAATCGTCTTTGACCTGACGGAGAAAATGGACGATTTCTTCGAAAACCAAGTACCACTCAAAGAGATCATCCTGGAGTATTACCTGCCGTTTATTCCGTATTACATGAATATGTTCAGTTCGCTGTTCATCTTCATTTCCGTCATCTATTTCACCAGTAAATTAGCCGGCAACTCGGAGATTATCGCCATGCATGCCGCGGGCATGAGTTATCACCGTCTCATGGTTCCGTACGCCGTTTCAGCCACCCTACTCTTTGTGTTGGCCATGTTCCTCGGAGGATGGGTAATCCCTAAGAGTTCGAAGCATATGCTGGCATTTACAGACAAATATGTGGAGCATTTCACGAGTGAAAGTGCGCGTAACATACAAATCGAAGTGGAACCCGGAAAAGTGCTGTATATCGAATCTTTCCAGAGACGCAGCGGTATCGGATACCGTTGTTCCATCGAGCAGTTTGAGGGAAAGACGCTCGTGGAACGTATCACAGCCGACCGTATCTACTACGATTCGTTGGAATACTGGCATTTGGATAACTATACCGACCGCACTTTCACGGGTCTGCGCGAGACGCTGGATCGCGGAAAAGAGAAACATCTCACAATGCCTATTATCCCGGACGAGTTGTTCATCACCGCCCAACAGGCTCAACAGATGACGATGCCGGAGTTGCGGCATTACATGGAGCGTCAGCGGCAACGCGGTTCGGGAAACGTGAAACCGTTTGAAGTGGAATACCACAAACGCTGGGCATCCCCGTTGGGCGCGTTTATCATGACGCTTCTCGGCGTGACGATGTCGAGCCGCAAGGTACGCGGAGGAATGGGAAAAAACTTAGGAATAGGCGTTGTACTGACCGCGCTGTATATTCTCTTTTCCACAGTAAGCACAACGTTTTCGGTGAATAATATCATGAGTTCATTCATGGCGGCATGGCTCCCTAACTTCGTATTCTTAGCCATCTCCATTCCGCTCTATATCCGGGCAGCGAAATAAAAAAGAGCCCCGAGGGACTCTTTCTTGCAGATTTGTACCTTAAATAAAATTTACCGCAATTCTATTCTTCGTGTCAGGGTATCTCCGTTTACTTTGGCATAGAGGCGATAGGTACCGCGCTCCAATTCAAACTCAGCGAATTGCCCTTTTTCCTTCGCAAGGAGTTTACCTTGCATCGAATAGATTCTTGCTTCCTCCATCTGCGTGGAAGTAACCACCAGCGTATTTTCGCGGAAGCGAACAGTAAAATTATCATTGCTTTTTGCAGCATCTGCGAAAATAACGCCTGTTAACAGTACGACCGCTGTCGTAACACTCATTAGGATACGTCTCATAACAATCCTTTCTTTTAACAGTACTAATACCATTTTTCGTTCGCGCCAATGCGTGGGCATCCCGCGTGATTCCGCGTACCTTGAGAGCAGGCGTCATCGAAAAACGGTGCAAAAGTACTGCCTTTTGGCGAGACAGCCAAATTAAACGCGGAAAAAGTGATAAATTTCTCAAAAATGAGCAATCGAGTTTACAAAATATCATCAATACCAGCCAATTACTGGCAATTTGTCAAATGTGTTTAGCAAAGTTAGTTTAACAAATATAAAATTATTTTAATTTTATTTGCATATTCGGGAAATTTTCCGTAACTTTGCGGCCGATTTTATCTTGGCATAGAATGGCCAAACATACATAGTTTATGCAAAATATCAGAAATATAGCCATTATTGCGCACGTCGATCACGGTAAAACAACGCTGGTCGATAAGATGCTTTATACGGCGCATGTAGTGAGTCAACAACGGTCAGAATTCAGCGATCAGCCGAAAGAACTGATCTTGGATAACAACGATTTGGAGCGCGAACGCGGTATCACTATTCTCGCCAAGAACGTAGCGATTGAGTACAAGGGTACAAAAATCAACATCATCGACACTCCGGGGCACGCCGATTTCGGCGGTGAAGTGGAGCGTGTGCTGAATATGGCAGACGGCGTATTATTACTCGTCGATGCTTTCGAAGGCGCGATGCCGCAGACACGGTTTGTGCTGCAGAAAGCCCTTGAGATCGGGCTCAAACCCATCGTAGTCATCAATAAAGTTGACAAACTGAACTGCCGTCCGGATGAAGTGCAGGAAGAAGTGTTTGATTTGATGTGTAATCTCAATGCGACGGACGACCAGTTGGATTTCCAAACGCTCTACGGTTCAGCTAAACAAGGCTGGATGAGTACCGATTGGCGCAAACCAACCACCGATCTCACCGACCTCATGGACGCTATTCTTGAGTACATCCCTGCGCCGGAAGAGAATCCGGGTACGCCGCAGATGTTAGTTACTTCACTGGATTATAACAGTTATGTAGGCCGAATCGCGATTGGTCGTGTGCATCGCGGCGAGTTCAAGGACGGTCAGATGGTGACGCTCGCCAAGAAAGACGGCACAATGATCAAAACCAAGATCAAGGAATTGCATACTTTCTCGGGCATGGGGCATGTAAAGACCGACGTAGTGAAGAACGGCGACATCTGCGCGATGATCGGTATTGACGGTTTTGAAATCGGCGACACGATCTGCGATGCAGAGCACCCCGAACCGCTGAAGCCTATCGCTATCGACGAACCAACCATGAGCATGACCTTCTGCATCAACGACAGTCCTTTCTTCGGTCAAGACGGCAAATACGTGACGAGTCGTCATATCCAGGACCGCCTCAACAAAGAGTTGGAGAAAAACCTGGCGCTGCGCGTAGAGAAAGGTTCAGAAGAGAGCAGTTGGCGTGTTTATGGGCGCGGTGTGCTGCATTTGTCGGTACTTATCGAGACCATGCGTCGCGAAGGATACGAATTACAAGTAGGCCAGCCGCAAGTGATCATCAAAGAAATCAACGGCGTCAAATGTGAACCCGTTGAATCGCTTACCGTCAATACACCGGAAGAGTGCTCCGGTAAAATCATTGAATATGTGAGCACGCATAAGGGCGAGATGACGAAAATGGAGATGGTCAACGACCGCGTACACCTCGAGTTCACCATCCCGAGCCGCGGTATCATGGGTATGCGTACTTACGTGATGAACATCTCTGCCGGAGAGGCCATCATGGCACACCGGTTCTTGGAATACCAGCCGTGGAAAGGCGAGATTGTGAAGCGTAATAACGGTTCGCTCATCGCCATGGAAGCCGGAACGGCTTATGCCTACGCTTTGGACAAACTGCAAGACCGCGGTAAGTTCTTCATCGACCCGCAAGAAGAGGTGTATGCCGGACAGGTGGTTGGAGAGAATGCCAAAGAAGGCGATATAGTGATTAACGTCACGAAGAGCAAGAAGTTGACGAACATGCGTTCGAAGAGTGCGGACGACAAGGCTGTATTACCACCGCCGATTCGCATGAGTCTGGAAGAGGCACTCGAATATATCAAAGAAGATGAATACGTTGAGGTAACACCGCACGCGATGCGTATCCGCAAGATTATTCTCGACGAATTGGAGCGGAAGAGAGCGGGACGCGCATAACGCATTGCAGATTGAAGATTTAAGATTTAAAATTATATCATATGAAAATTGAACAAAGTGAATTGAAAGACCTGAAGGCAGTGGTATCTATTACGATTGAACCGGCTGACTATCAGGACGAAGTTGCCAAGCAACTGAAAGAAGTGCGCCACAAAGCCCAGATGCCGGGCTTCCGTCCGGGAATGGTACCCGCAGGACTCGTTAAGAAGATGTACGGTAAAGGCATCTTGGCTGACGTACTGAACAAGAAAGTAGGCGAAGGCCTGCAGAAACACATCGAAGATAACAAATTGGCTATCTTAGGTGACCCGCTGCCCAACGATGAGCAGGGAAAGATCGATCTCGACCACGAAGACACCTTCACCTTCGCCTTCGATATCGCCGTTGCGCCGGAGTTTGACGCCAAGTTAACGGCGAAGAACAAACTGCCGGAGTACACGATTGAAGTGACCGACGAGATGGTGAACAAGCAGGTTGAAGCCTATGCCAACCGTTTCGGCGAATATATCCCCGAGGATAAGGAGAAAGGTACGAAAGCAGAGGTTAAACCATGCGCCGTAGATGCCGAATTATTCGCGAAAGTATATGGTACAGATGCTCCGAAAGACGAGAAAGCCTTCCGTGCACGCGTGAAAGAAGACATCGTTCGCAGTCTCAGCGAAGAGACCAAATACCGCTTTGGAATTGATGCTAAAGCCGCTATTCTGAAGAAAATGGAGAAAGTGGAATTCCCCGTTGATTTCCTCAAACGTTGGGTACTCGCCACGAACGAGAAGATGACGGCAGAAGAACTCGAGAAAGATTTCGACAAGATGCTTGAGGAACTCAAATGGCACCTCGCCAAAGACCAGTTGATGAAGGAATACAACATTGACATCAAACCGGAAGAAGTGAATGAGTTCGCCAAACGGATTGCCAAGATGCAGTTCATGCAATACGGTCTGATGAACGTAGAAGACGAGATGCTCAACAACTACGCACAGGAGATGCTCAAGAACGAGAACCAACTGCGCGGTATCGTAGAGCGGCTGGTTGAAGATAAGATCTACGAAGCACTGAAAGGCATCGTCAAAGTGGAGGCAAAAACCGTTAGCCAGGAGGACTTCGATAAGTTATTCAAATAAACCATCCACGGTTTATGACTAAGATCCATTTTATAGCTATTGGCGGAGCGGCGATGCATAATTTGGCATTAGCCGTTGCCTCCAAGGCGGGATACCTAGTGACGGGGTCGGACGATGAGATCTTCGACCCTGCTTTGTCTCACCTTCGCGACGCAGGCTTGCTGCCCGACGAGATGGGATGGCACCCCGAGCGAATCACGCCTGACATCGATGCCATTATCCTTGGCATGCATGCCCGAGAGGATAATCCGGAATTGGTAAAAGCCCGCGAGTTGGGACTCAAAATTTACTCGTTCCCGGAGTATCTCTACGAGCAGACCAAGGACAAAATCCGTATCGTTGTAGGCGGCTCGCACGGCAAGACAACCACCACTTCGATGATTCTCTACGTGCTCAACCGTCTCGGTATCGAAGCGGATTACATGGTAGGTGCGCAAATTGAAGGATTCGAGCGCATGGTACGATTGTCAGATACCGCCAGATATGCCGTCTTCGAGGGCGACGAGTACCTGACGAGTCCGCTGGATTTGCGGTCCAAATTCCTTTGGTATCACCCGCACGTGGCTATTCTGACGGGTATCGCATGGGATCATATCAATGTTTTCCCTACGTTCCCGGAGTATGTAGATACTTTCAGGAAGTTTATAGAGGGTATAGAGCCTAACGGCTCGTTTATATGGTTTAAGGGCGACGAGAACCTAAAACTTTTGGCCGAGGGTGCACGGAAAGATATCACGTGTATTCCGTACGAGGCGTACGAGGGCAACGTAGCGATGCAGGTCTTCGGACGGCATAACATGCAGAACCTGCAGGCGGCCATGTTAGCATGCCATTGTATCGGCGTGGCGCCGGATGATTTCTACCGCGAGATATCGACTTTCACCGGCGCTTCCAACCGTCTGGAGAAAATAGCCGAGACCGCAGACTGCGTAGCTTATAAAGATTTCGCGCATAGCCCGAGTAAACTGCGGGCGACCATCAATGCCGTACGCGAACGGTATCCGGAGAAAAAACTTGTGGCTTGCATGGAGTTGCACACTTTCTCGAGTCTCATGGCTGATTTCCTGCCGCAATACAAGGGTTGCATGGCGGAGGCGGATTTGGCATTCGTATATTTCAATCCGAAGGTCATCGAGCATAAAAAACTCACTCCGATCACCGCCGACGAGGTTCGCGATGCATTTGGCACGAAAAATGTAGAGGTGTTTACCGAAAGCGAAGCATTGCAAGAGAGGCTGAAAGGTCTAGGATTCACTCGTACCGCTCTGCTGATGATGTCGAGCGGGACATTTGACGGAATTGACGTGAAGGAGTTTTGCGTTAAATTGTTAAATCGTTAAGTTGTTAAATTGTTATGGATAAGCAACAGAAACGCGATTATTTATACATGCGGATGGCACGGACGTGGGCAGAAAACAGTTACTGCGTGCGTCGCAAGGTAGGTGCGTTGTTGGTCAAGAACCAGATGATTATCTCCGACGGCTACAACGGCACACCTTCAGGGTTTGAAAACATATGCGAAGACGAGAACAACGTCTCCAAGCCCTATGTGCTGCACGCCGAAGCGAATGCGCTGACCAAAGTGGCTCGCTCGAACAACAGTTCCGACGGTGCGACGCTGTATGTGACCGCCAGCCCATGCCTCGAGTGCTCCAAACTGATTATCCAGTCGGGCATCAAACGCGTAGTGTATGGCGAAGAATACCGCATCATGGACGGCGTGGAACTACTTAAAAGAGCAGGTGTAGAGGTCGTGTATTTACATGACCAAATTGATAATTGACCATTATGAAAAAATATCTTCTTCCTACCTTCACGGTGATTGCCGTAGCATTGGGTATCGTCATTGGCATGGCGCTTAGTCAGCAGGCTAACGCGCAGCGTATCATTTATCAGAACGGATCGTGGCACTTGGAGCAATCGAAAGTG
>Ga0247611_10011430_pt1 | contig 10246 bp, 5 predicted proteins | sample 177DNAGHGhighgp2_FD_192422 | JGI IMG/M metagenome (GOLD analysis project Ga0247611, IMG submission 192422) | Sheep rumen microbial communities from Palmerston North, Manawatu-Wanganui, New Zealand - 1770 DNA GHGhigh gp2 | ecosystem: Host-associated > Mammals > Digestive system > Stomach > Rumen ... | reverse complement strand
CAGCGTCGCGTGGCTCAGGCCGTGAAGCGTGCCCGCCAGATTGCGCTGCTGCCTTATGTAACTGACATGATGAAGTAATTAAGGAGGACGCAAGATTATGGAAATTATACTGAAAGAAGATATTATCGGTCTGGGATTCAAGAACGATATCGTGAACGTGAAGTCTGGCTATGGCCGCAATTACCTCATCCCTCAGGGAAAGGGTGTGATTGCCAGTCCTTCAGCTAAGAAGATCCTCGCAGAGAACCTGAAGCAGCAGGCTCATAAGATTGCTGCCCAGAAGGCTGCCGCCGAGGAGAAGGCTGCCCAGCTTGAGGGCGTGGCTCTGGAGATCGCCGCAAAGGTGAGCGCTACAGGTCAGCTCTATGGTTCTGTTGGTGCCGCTCAGGTAGCTGACGAGCTCATTAAGCTTGGCAAGGATGTTGATCGTAAGATCATCACCATGAAGGATGCCAAGAAACTGGGTGAGTATGAGGCTCTCGTACATTTCCACAAGGAGGTGACGGTGACTATCCCCGTGACCGTTGTGGCTGAGAATGCTGCTGAGCTGAAGGCTGCTGCCGATGCTGAGGCAGCCATCAAGGCTGCTGCAGAGGCACGTACCGCTGCTGCCAAGGCTGCTGCTGAAGCTGCCGACGAGGCTGAAGAGGCCGAGGTTGAGGCTCCTGAGGCTGTCGCAGAGGAGGAAGCTCCCGCCGAGGCATAACCCCATGCATATTTTTAAATCAAACAATTAATAATTAATCACTGCTGTAAGGCATCATTATTTATTATTACAACAGCGTCCCGAGGGCATCGACTCTCGGGATTTTTTATGTTGTATTCAAAGGTATAGGTGTCTATAAAAGCAACTGGATTACAGAAAGAAATACGCCCAGACACCGCAATGGTTGCCTGGGCGTACATGCTATGGCTTAGTGATGATCTCAAAACCAAAGCATTTACCAACGAATAATCATTATTGCTGACTGACTTTCACATCGCTTACAGTAATGGAACCACCGTAGTTGTTGATGCTCCAGCAATTCTTCTGGATGCCGTAGATACGCTGGGTATAAGCGCAGACATCATTGATGTACATGGTCAGAACGGAGTTGTCGGTATAGATGTCGATGTTGTATACATTGTCAGCGGGACGCTCGAACCAGTAACCGTCGATGCCCTCTATGAAGCCTTTGCCAGCAGGACCTTCCTGCTCGAAGTTTACCTTCCGATGGTTCTCATCTTCCGGATTGACAACCATTGTGTAATACTTCTCAGAGTCAGTGCCGCGAACGAAGGAAATGCCAAACTTATCCCAGTTGTTAGAAGTCTTTACAGTGAATGATATATGATTGGCGGTGCCGAGCCGGTTGTAAAGCACGTATGCATTGTCGCCGCTCAACGTACCGCTATTGTAGCCGTTTGACTGCATGGCCGTAGCGTTGACTGCTGTGCTATACTTTGCAGCCAATGCGGGAACAGCACCGAGTGTCAGTGTGCCGTCGGCATGCTGAATGAGCCTGTGACAGACCAGTGCTCCACTCCAGTTAGGCTCGTTGCCATCGCCGGCACCGACATTGGTGTTCTTCTCGTGGATGTCGGCACCCGAGCGGAACGGGCACCAGCCCCAGATGTAGCGATCAGTACCATTGGAGGCTGTCTTGCCGGCATAGAATGCACGGCTGTCGAGCACACCCTCATGACCATCGGCAGGCCATTTAGGACCATCGTTGAAACAACTCTTCAACTCCTCGTAGGTCTTGGCTACCATATACTTCACCTTGCGGCTCCAGCTGGTACGGAAACTCTCGCTATAAACCATATACCAATAGTCGCCCATCTTGAAGATGTCGGGGCATTCAAGCATACGGTCCCAGATCATACGGATACGTCCTACATGCTCCCAGTTCTTTAGGTCGCTCGACTTGAACTCTGCGAATACAGGATCACCGCCATGCTGCGGATAAGTAGAAATGACCATGTGGTAGAGGTTGTCGTCAGCGACGAAGATCTGTGGGTCGCGGAAGTCATTGCTTGAGTAGCCGAAGTCGGGGCCGTTGAGCGTCCACAGTTCGTCCTTCGTCCAGGTTTTGAAGTCTGTTGATGTAGCACGCATCACCACCTCACGGTTCTTGCAGTTGCCATTATGACCTGTATAATAAATATAGTATGTTCCGTCTTTCTCGTATGCACAGCCGGTACCTATAGCTGCATCCTGTTGATAGTCGTTGCTGCCGAATGGCAGAATCTCGCCCATTGACTCGTAGCTGGCACCATCCTTTGTCGATACGGCCCAGATAGGGTGGAAACGGAAGGCCATATTGTTAATGAACTCTTGCAGGTAGAGCACCTTGAAGTCACCTGTCTTCTGATCATAGAAAGGCATGGGGTCACCCACACGGCCTACAGCGGGAGTATAGTATGTTCCGAATCCCTGTGCATCTGTAGGAGCGAAGAATGTGGTCGTGCCATTCCAGTCCTTGGCGGGATCGCCGCTGAACTCGTCGTCGCTGCATGCCGTCAGCATAGAGGCTGACAGCATGAGTGCGAATACTGAATATATCATTGTCTTCATATTTGTTCAATTTATCAATTTTACAATTCTTCAATTTTACTTTGTCAGGTAATCCAATGCGTTAAGCATGATGGCGCCCATGTTGTCGTGGTAGTTCGACTCGTACGGAGTAGGAGAGTTCCAGTCGAAGAGTCCTGAACCGAGGCAGATGATACCGCCCTTGCCGAATTCACCGCTTGCTCCCTTCAGCTCCCAGGATGATACGCTGTTGTCACCACCAAGCGCACGTCCGCCAGTCCTTGCCTCAAAGGCATCCTTACCGTCCTTATAGTCGTCCCAGAATCCGTACTGCGATGTGGTGTTACAGATGGTATAGTCCTTATCGAGTGTATAGACAGCATTTTCAGCCGCGCCAGGATAGGTCTTCAGGTTCTTCCACAACGGATGGGTGATGTCGTAGGCATAGAAGTGCCAAGGATCGTCGCCCATCAGGTCGGAGCCTTCGCCGCCTCCGCCACCCCAGACATTGTTGGGATAGGCATCCTCAGGCATAGCGCCCAATGCAATAGCGTAGTTCACAGCCGAACGACCAAGTACGAAGCCGACGCCACGCTGCCAGAGTTCTTTCATCTTCGGCAGAGCCGTCATAGCACCGCTCTCAGCTCCGGCGAAACCATTGTAATTGCCATAGGATGAGCAGTGACGGTGGTAGAATACCAGCTTACACTCGTCGAGTGAGATATTCCCGCTTGCTACATCGCTCCAAGAAGCGTAGGCGGCACTGGCAATATTACCAGTCAGCCACTTGGCTGCAGCCTTCTCTTCATCATTCAGCAGTTCAATGTTCTCTGCCTCACCGACGAAGATGGCAACAGGATTGGCAATCATCGTCACGTAAACCGTATAGGTGGTTGTGGCTGTATGATCGGTCAACGTAATCTGGAACGGTTCCGTGAAGTTTCCTTTCGTGCCGCTGGCAGGGCTGCAGATGGCATCCTCGCTGCACTCCACCTCGAAGGTGGCGTTGCTCAGGTCGATACCGCTGTTAGCCATCACGCTTACTGTGACAGTCTTATCCTGCTGGTTGATGGCACCTTTCACGCCTTCCAGGATGAAGAGTGACATCAGCGCCTCGTCGTTGCGAACGCTTACCTGATAGTCCATCACCAGGTCACCATTGGCGATGTGCAGTGTGCGGTCGCCGTCGAAGTTGATGTGGTCGCCCACCTTCATGTTTGTCTGAGCACCCGGTGATACAGTCAGACTGGTTATTTCCATATTGCTCTTTTGGTTGAAGTCTACGGGCACTTTCACCTTCACCTGTCGTTTTTCGGTGTTGATAATGCCTTCGTACTGACCATTGAGCACGAACTTCTCAACGAGGCATGAACCGCTTACGTCGATACTGCCTGTATGATCATCGCTGCAGGCGGTGAGAGCTGCTATCATTCCACAGCACACGAGACCTGCAAAGAATAATTTCTTTATATTGGTAATCATAATTCTTTCTTTCTAATTGTTATATTATTGCCACTGTCCGCAATTTTGTGTGTAGTGTCCGTTAGATGCTGCCATCTGCTCCTTAGGAATCGGCAGATACTCGTTCTTGTCGGCTGTGAACTGCGAACCGCTCAGGAAGTTCATCTTCTGGCTCTCAGTGGTATAGTACTTGTTGATAACAGTAGCAGCATCGCCCCATCGTACGAGGTCGAAGAATCGTTCACACTCCATAGCCAGTTCCAGTCGGCGCTCCATCTTGACAATCTTCATAGCCTCGTCCTTGGAATACGAACCGCTGTACTTGCCCACAGCATAATGTACACCATATTTATTGGGGTAATTCGATACAACGCTGTTTGTTGCCATACCTGCTGCACGTTCGCGAACCTGATTGACCAGTGCAATGGCCTCTGTGGTCTGATTCAGCTGGGCCAGAGCCTCTGCACGCATCAGAAGCACATCGGCATAACGGAACACGACGCGGTTCATAGAACTTGCCCACTGTGAGTCACACAGATACAGGTAGATGTCGTTCAAGGCAGGATCGACATTCTGCTTCAGGGATACGAAGTAGCCGAAGGTACCGCCAGAACGGCTCCATGTATTGGTCTCGGCAATCATAAAGCTGGGATTATACATATAGGGAGTACCGGGAACGCCTACTGTCACGAACAGACGCGGGTCTACGGTCTGACTGCTTCCTACGGTGTATTCGGCATCGGCAAAGTTGTCGAGCATAGGCAGGCCGTTGCTGTTGGTGCGATAAGCGCTTACCAGATTGTGTGACGGTTTGTAGAAGTCGCAGCCAGAGTCGTGTACCTTAGGAATGCATGGTACGATCAGTCGGTTGGAGAAGTTCAGGTTGCCGTATGTCGTTCCGTCGTTTCTTGAATACTGGATAGCCCAGAGGCTCTCCTTGCCATTCTCATACTGTTCCTCAGGACGGAAGTTGTTGTGTAGGTCAGGCTCCAGTCCGTAACCAGTGTAGTTTGAGGCATTGGTGTATTCGACGACCTTCTGCAAGTCAGCCTCGTTGATGCCAGTCACCTGATTGGTGTTGACGTCGTCCTGACGATAGGCTTTATAGAGGTAGACCTTTGCCAGGAAAGCTGCTGCTGCTGCCTTTGTGGGACGACCCTTATCTGCCTGAACGGCAGGAAGAACTGCATAGGCTTCTTCCAGGTCGTTGATGATCTGCTGCCAGCCCTCGTCGTTGGTGTATTCTGTGTTCGAAAGGTTGTTGTAGTCCTCTTCCGTCATGTTGAGCTTATTCACGAACGGAATCTTCTTGAACAGCCGCTTCAACTGGAAGTGGCCGTAGGCCCGCAGGAACTTCATCTCGGCAGTACGCTGTTGGATAGTGGCATTCTCCTGGTCTGCGCTGGCAAGAATATCGAGCGACAGACTGACGCGTGATAGATACTGGTAGAGTTTTTCCCAAATTGATCTGTATGGCCAGGCATCTGTTGTTATACCCGTACCCATTTCAAGGTGATGGAAAGGTTCACCGTCGCTAAAGGAGCTTCCGCCAACATAGGCGTCGTCAGAACGGACGTCATAGTTCCAGAGTGAGAACGAGGCATTCATGTCCTCGATTGTAACCAGTCCTGCGTATGCTGAAATCAGCACATTGTCGATGTATTCAGGGCGTTTCACCTCGTCCTGAGTCAGCGTAGCCTGTGGTACCTGTTCCTCAAGGAAGTTGGAGCAGGCCGTGAGGGTTGCCAGGCAACCACATGTAAAGCAGGCCACAAATATTCTATGTATGCTGTTGGTAATCATAATTCCTAATTTCTAATTACAAATTCCTAATTAAAATGAAACATTAAGTCCGAATGTAAGATTGAGAGGAATAGGATAGTTGAATCCAGGGTTCTCAGGATCTGCACCCGTAAACTTGCCACTCTTGATGGTCAGCAAGTTCTGTGCTGAGGCATAGAGGCGGATGCGGTCTAAACGCAGCTTGTCAGTAATGTTCTTCGGCATGTTGTAGCCTATCTGAATGGTGCGCAGCTTTGCGTATGAACCGTTCTCTATGAAATATGAAGATACGCGACCCTCATTGTTTGTGTCTGAGGTGGTGAGTGCTGGGATGTCGCTGTCGGGATTGGCAGGACTCCAAGCATCAAGCACGCGGATACCCTTGTTCAGGTAAGGCACGTTGATGGCAGAGTTGGACCAGAAGTCGGTCTGTGACTTGTACCCTCTGCAATCTACATCCACGCCCTGCACACCTTGCCAGAACATGGTCATATCCCAGTTCTTATACTGCAGGTAGATGTTCAGACCCCAAGTGAAAGCGGGTGTCGGATCATAGATCCAGTCCTGATCGGCCTCGGTGATGATGCCGTCGCCATTCAGATCCTTGTAGCGGATGCGGCCCAGACCGGCACCTTCCTGAATAGCATGGTTGTCAATCTCCTCCTGGCTCTTGAAAATTCCGTCGTAAATGTAGCCTACCTGCGAGAACATCGGATGACCGACAACGCTCTTGATGCCGTTGCCGCCATACTTACCGTTGGCTGCCACCGTCTCAGGCAGTTTCGTAATCTCATTCGTATATTTGCTGATGTTTCCGTTGATGTCCCATGAGAAACCATTGTCCAGACTGTGGCGATAACCGATACTCAGTTCCCAACCGTTGTTCTTCACCTCACCGGCGTTAATCCATTGGCCAGAACCCTCACCCATTGCACCGATACCCTCCATGAAGAGCAGAATGTCGGTGGTCTTCTTGTTAAACCAGTCGAAGCTTCCGTAGATTTCGTTCCTCAAGATAGCGAAGTCGACACCGATGTTATGCTGAGTGGTGGTCTCCCACTTGATGTCGTCGTTGCCACGCTGATTGCGGACGTATCCGTTGAGAAGGTCATAACCACCGTTTGTACCAGCGATATCGTATGACGATCCAGCCTGACCGCTTCCCCAAAGGCCTGTAGAGACTACAGACTTGTAAAGTGTATAACGAGCTGTGTTAGAGATTTCCTGGTTACCAGTCTGACCCCAGGAGTAACGCAGTTTCAGGTTGTCGAGCCAACCCTTTGTGCTCTCCATGAACTTCTCCTGCGAAATGCGCCAACCTGCACTGACAGACGGGAATGTACCATACTGATTGTGGGTACCGAATCTGCTGGAACCGTCACGACGGATGGTGAACGAAGCCAGATACTTGTCATCGTAGGTGTAATTTACCTTGCCGAAGAATGATACGAGACTGAAGCCTTCGCCAAAGCCTTCGGCCAGCTGACGGCCTGCACCAGCTGACGGCCACATATAGTCTGTGTTCAGGATAGCCAGTTCATAACGCTTGGCAGAGTTCATCTTGTAGTCCATGCGGTTCACCTCAGTACCAATCATTGCATCGCCGCGATGCTTGCCGATCTCCAGGTTGTAGGTGGCAATGGCGTTCCACATCCAGCGCATGGTATGCTCCTGCTTGCTTTCAACAGCAGAGTCGGTACGCATCACCTTTCCGTTGGCGATGGGGTAGGTGAAGAAACGCTGTTCCTTCTGCGTGTAGTCCATACCCAAGGTGGTGCGGATCATGAAGTTCTTGAACGGCGTGACGCTTAGGTGGACATCGCCGAACATACGCCACTGGGTGTATTCGTTGTCCTTCGAATTGTCGATCATGCTCAGCGGATTCTCACGCTCTGAGTAGGCGCCGAGAGCCTGGGCATATTTGCCGTTCTCGGCGTAGATGGGGAAGTTGGGATTGAACTCCAGAGCGTGTTCAAGCACTCCACCAGGAGCGTCAACGCCCTTAGTGCGGTTGATGGTGAAGTTCTCACCAAGAACCACGTCGCCGTCGAAAAGCTTATAGTCGGCATTGGCACGACCTGACAGACGATTGAAGTAGCTGTCCTTGATTGTACCCTGATTGTCGTAATAACCAAGAGAGAAGAACGAACTTCCTTTCTCAGATCCATTGCTGACCGAAACATTATACTGCTGTACCACACCCGTGCGGGTAATCTCTTTAAACCAGTCGGTATCGCCGGCGCGAACCGTACCGTTCTCATCGAGGAACATGTTCATCGTCATCTTGTTCAGCATCGGGTTACCGTTCTTGTCGTAGCTCCAGTCGTAATTGTATCCTAGATTGTTGTTGCTGGGGTTCAGACCGTCGTTGACACTTGCCTGCCAGAAGGCGCGTCCCCACTCGCTGGCATTCATCGTCTCGATTTTGTTCGTATAGAAAGAGGTGGCAATGCTTCCGTCGAAGTTCACCTTCACCTTGCCGTCCTTACCCTTCTTGGTCGTGATGATGATCACACCGTTGGCAGCCCGCGAACCGTAGATGCTGGCCGATGCGGCATCCTTCAGCACCTGGATGCTCTCGATATCGTTACCATTCAGCTCATGCATGCCGGCTTTGGTGGGCACACCGTCGATGATGTAGAGGGGGTCGTTGTCGTTGAGGGTTCCGACACCGCGGATACGAACCGTTGCAGCACCCGAGGGGTTACCGTCGGCAGAGATGTTCATGCCGGGGACGCGTCCCTGAAGGGCCTTCATCGGGTTGTTCTCGTTCTGTTTGGCCATCTCGTCAACGCTTACCGTCGAGATGGCACCCGTCAGGTCGGCCTTGCGCTGGGTGGTATAACCCGTTACAACTACCTCCTGCAGCACTTCGGCATCGTCCTTCATCGTTACCCGCATGCCAGGCTGTGCCGGAACCTCTTGCGTCTGGTAGCCAATGTAAGAGATAACGAGGATGGCACCCTCGTTCACCTTAATCGTGAAGTTTCCGTCGAAATCGGTAATCGTACCGTTCGAGGTTCCCTTCTCCATCACGGTGGCACCGATGACCGTCTCGCCCGAAGCATCGACGACGGTACCACTGATCTCACTTTGCGCGTACATTATTGTACACGTCATGAGAGCCAGCAAACTAAGAAAAAGCTTCTTTAGTTGATCCATTGTTGAACTTTTAAAAATGTTAGTACTCTTGTGAATTAAAACTGTTGCAAAAGTACAACATTAATGCGTGCAGGTATAGCAAAATTCGTTCAGAGACTAACAAAATTGTTTCATGCAACAATCGTTGACTATTATGTCAAAAATGTTTTCTTGTTTTGTTTACAGTTTACGGTTTACAGATGATATGATAAGGGGCTGAAACAGCCGCAGAGGTAATCATCTGTAAACTGTAAACCGTAAACTGTAAACAAAACCTTACTCCGCCCTGAGGTCGGTAGGATACTTGCCGAATTGTTTTTTGAAGCAAGTGGAGAAATAGCCTGGGGTGCCGAATCCCACATCGTAGGCGATTTCTGCTACCGTCTTGGTGGTTGACGTCAATAGGGCATAGGCCTGCTGCAGTCTCATCTGACGTAGCAGCTCCACGGGCGTCTGGCCTGTGATGGTTTTCACCTTTCTATATAATTGTACGCGACTCAAGCCCATCTCTTCGCCCAGGTCGTCCATCTTCAGGTTGGGGTTTGACATGTTCTTGCGGATGGCATCGTTCAGCTGCTCGGCGAAGAGCATGTCCTGACTCTTGGGGGCAGGCATCTCTTCTGTAGGCGTAACGAATATCTCATGAAGTCGACGGTTGCTGGCATCGGTGTAGAACAGCGTCTGCTCCTCATTCATACTCTGCCGATTTTGTATGTTCTTCTGTCTCTGCCACCAGGCCAGCAAGATCATGATGATGGCCAAAATCAGCACGGCGATAGCCACGAAACTGCCGATAAGCACCTTCCGCTGCGTATCGTAGAGCACCAGCGAGTTCTCCAGTTTGTCGTGAATGGTCACCAGGTCGTCATTCTGCTTCATCAGTTCTGAGGCCTCTGTCATGACCAGGTCTACATTGTCGGGCGTGACGACGAAACCCAATAACGGGTTTTCGCGTTCATAAGGCCTGCCCGTCAAAATGTCAAGTGCAAGTCTGATGATCTTTTCGCCGTGAGTAGGATAATAATAGGTACCTATCTGATGCCCCAGTTTTACGTATTCCAGCCCCTCGCCCGGCATGGCGTCAATACCAAGGATCTTGATACGCCCCTCGACATCCTGCTCTACCACAGCTTTATATACCCCCGTTGCCATACCGTCGTTGTGACAGAACACAAAGGTGTTGTCCAGCTGACTGATGTCAGACTGCCGGAGCGAATCAATCAATTGGGTGACAATGTTGCAGGATGCGTCGCTCGACCAGTCGCTTACCCGACAAACATACTCCACCTCCGGTAAGGCTTTCATGGCTGATTCAAAACCGCGATGACGCTCAAGGGCAGGTGTGCT
>Ga0247611_10011429_pt1 | contig 10248 bp, 10 predicted proteins | sample 177DNAGHGhighgp2_FD_192422 | JGI IMG/M metagenome (GOLD analysis project Ga0247611, IMG submission 192422) | Sheep rumen microbial communities from Palmerston North, Manawatu-Wanganui, New Zealand - 1770 DNA GHGhigh gp2 | ecosystem: Host-associated > Mammals > Digestive system > Stomach > Rumen... | reverse complement strand
CATCGAGGACAGCAACGCCAAGACCGTTGATGCCCTTATGCGTCTCGAGCTTCCCGCAGGAGTTGATGTAGAGATCAAAGTATGATGACACGCGGTTTTAGACCGCTTGTCTGACTGGTCCCATAGCTCAGTTGGTTAGAGCACCTGACTCATAATCAGGGAGTCGCAGGATCATGCCCTGCTGGGACCACAAAAGGGGTTCGCCTTCCGGCGAGCCCCTTTTGCGGTCCCGTTTTCCAAAATATTTTTTATCTTTGTTAAGAATCACGTGTTTTGATATCGTTAAACTAATAGGAATAAGATGAAAACGCTCTTCAAGTCACTCGCAGTGCTGCTATTTGCGGTTATGCCCGTCCTGGCTTCTGCTCAGGAGAAAAAATTGTCGGAGAAACTCCTCCAGCAGTTTACAGAAATTGTCTCGGTCGAACACGAGGATGGAACTGAAATCCAGGTATTCCATATGCCAGACAAGGATCAGTACTATCTTCAGGTCGGCAATCTCGGAGTGGGAACAGACGTTGTCCAGGTCAACTTCGATCCCGTATTCATCCTTTATATTCCCCTCGGATCAACCCTCGAGGAGGCAATTGAGAAACTCGCTGTCCTGAAGGAGCACGCCAAGGCCCCCAGAGGAGCGAGAATGGAGACTCAGGGCTGCCTTTGCTTCGGCTTCCCGAATGAGGAAGAGCTCGAGCCCGTAACCGTTACCGCCCGCCGCCTGGTCTTAACCCGCAGTCTGGAATTCAGCGTCACACGCGGCGACTGGGTGCGCGCCGCATTCATCGAGCGTTCTGATATGAACGCGCTCTACAATGGAGTAAAGTTCTATCGCAAGCTTCACCCGAAGGCGAAATAAAAACAATCAGAATATAAAAAAGAGCGGCCCTTTTGAGCCGCTCTTTATTTTTACAGATTCTTTTCCGGATATAGCTCTTCCCACCAGGTGGGGTCGTCGTGGAGGTACTTGGAGAACCAGGCGAAGATGGTGCGGAGCCACTGGCGGCGCTTGCCGAACTCGCGGATGCCGTGGTTTTCGCCGTCGACTACGACGAAGGCGGTGTCAGCGCCGAGGAGTTTGAGGGCCGTGAACATCTGGATGCTCTCGCCTATCGGGACGTTGGTGTCTGCGGAGCCGTGGAGGAAGAGCAGCGGGGTGTGGATCTTGTCGGCATTGTAGAGCGGGCTGCGGTCTACATAGAGGTCTTTGCGGGTCCATGGGTAGCTGTTCGCCATGGCCACCTCCGAATATGAGTAGCCCCAGTAGCCTTCGCCCCAATAGCTGGTGTGGTCGCTGATTCCGGCGTGGGAGATACCGGCCGCGTAGATGTCTGTCTTAGTAAGCAGCAGCTGGGTCATGAAGCCGCCGTATGAGGCGCTGAAGCAGCCGATCTTTGTAGAATCTACGAACGGGTGGTCCTTGCAGAATGAAAGCGTAGCCTCGATAAGGTCGTCGGAGACGACATCGCCGGCCGTGTTGACGTGGCGCGCAGCGAATTCCTGGCCGAAACCGGCTGCGCCGCTGGGGTTGACGACGTAGAAGATGTAGTCCTGGGCGGCGTAGACCTGAGGCGAGTAGGAGCCTACGCAGTAGCGAGCCGAAGGAGAACAGCCGCCGTAGTAGTGGACGAGGAGAGGATACTTCTTCGAAGGATCGAAGTGGGGCGGAAGGACGTAGAAGCCGTTGATAAGGTCGCCGCGGCTGGAGACGAACTCGTATGCGCCGCCGGCTCCGAGCTCGACCGAAGCGAAGCGCTCGGCCCCGAAGTCCTTGACTACCCTTTGCTTGCCGGTAAGGACGTTGTAGGAATATGCACGGTCGCCGTTGCAGAGGCTCTGGCCGCTATAGACGAGAACCGGCGCAGTACGGGCCAGGTCGAACCCATAGAGATACTCTTCCATGTTTGCGAGCCTCTGGATAGCGCCGGAAAGCGGAGAGCAGCGGTAGAGGTTCTGGACGTCTTTGTCGTCGGTCGTGAAATAGATGCGATTGTCGAACGCGGCCCAAACAGGAGATCCGTCCACGCTCGGAGCGAAGTCCTTTGTCAGCGGAGATACGCTCTTTGTTTCAATATCGAAAATGTACATCTGAATGTCGTACATGCTGGGAGTCTGACCGGGCTTAAGGCCTTTCATTCCTATTCCTCCGAACGCTTCCGGGCTGCCGGTCAGAACAAGCTGTCTGCCGTCCGGCGAATACGACGCTCCGCGGATAAAGCCGTCGTCTTCGATAAGACACTCAGCCTCAAGAGTCTGGACATCGAGCTGCCAGAGCGAGAAAAGGGTGGTCGGGCGGGCGGTAAGACGCTCGCGCTGGGTCAGGACGAGGACCTTTTGCCCGTCAGGGCTGAGATCGGCCGGCCAGAGGTCGTGCCAACCGAAGGTAAGCTGCTGCATCTGCCCCGTCTTAAGGTCGAATTTGCCGAGGTAGGAACGGTCGCGCCAGCCGGGCTGACGGTCGTCCGGGGTCAGGATCTGATGTACCTCGCCCTCCTTCGGGCCCTCCTGAGTCAGCATGTAGAGCAGCCAGTCCTCGGTGGGCGCGACGGTAAACCAGCCGTCCGGAATATTGCGGGCCAGCAGAGTCTCCTTGCCGGTCGCGGGATTGGCACAAAACAGGTCACGTCCGCTCGCGCTGGGGCGCGTGTAATAATATTCGTCGCGCGCGGGCATCCACTGGATCGGGGAGTCAGTACGGGCGAGGACACGGCCGTCTGAGGCCTGCTGAATCTCGGTATATGAGCTTGACTTGCCCGATTCGTCGACCATGCGATAGGTCAGCGCGATGAACTTACCGCCTGCGGAGACGGTGATTCCGCCGCTCGAAAGGCCGATCGTGTTCGCGTCCAGCGAGTAGATATGGCCGCCGTCCTGGCGAAGAGCGATCCTCCCCTCCTTTTCCGGGACCACGCTCACTTTCAGCGTATCCTTCTCGCCGGGCAGGATCAGGGCCTTGAGGACGATGTCGTGGGTTCCGGGCTCGAGCTTGAGCTGCGGTCCGGCGGGCTTACCGTCTACGAACAGCCGGCTGCGCTTCAGGCCCTCGAGCTTGAGGGTCGCCTTCGCGTAGATCGTGTTTTCGAGCGAGAAACCGAGAAGATGAAGGGCCGGGGCCTCAGCCGCCTCCAGAACCTCTACAGCCCTCATTTCCTTCGGCAGACTCAGCGAAAGCTCACGGTCCAGCGCGGACTCGGGATCGAACGGCTTGCCGGCAATATCGACCGTATCAACCTTATGGGGCGTTTTCACCTCGAACGGACCCGCATAGCGGAAATTATCGACGTTAATGGTCTGCGGGAGGGCTGCCTCCTTGCTCGACTGGCCTGCGGGTTCCTGGGCAGAGGCGTAGGCGCTGATGGCAAGTGAGAGCGAAATGATGAGAATATGTTTCATGTTTTTGAGATTTCGGCTGTCTTACAAATATACAAAATGTTGTAATTCAGAAAAACTTCGTATATTTGCATCCCCGCCCGGCGCAAGGGGACTCATTTTCAGCGCCAGGATGGTTTCAGGAGAGGTGGGTGAGTGGCTGAAACCAGCAGTTTGCTAAACTGCCGTACGGGTAACCGTACCACGAGTTCGAATCTCGTCCTCTCCGCTCAAAAGGCTGCCTAACGGCGGCCTTTTTCGCTTCGAGGCCGAGACGGCTATTTCCCCCGCTGCTTACGCAGCTGCCCCCTAGGGCAATGCCGCCTCCGCTACGCTCCCGGCGGGTGCCTTCCGGTCGTCGCATCGCTCCTCCCTCACGGCACGCGGCTGATGCCGCTATCGGCGCTTCGCGCCTCCAATCCCGCGCTCGCGGAGTGACGAGACGAGCGAGGGCGCAGCCCGAGCTAATCTCGGCCGTGACAATCCATCCTCTTTTTTCTTTTAAAATTGTTTCATACATTTGCCCTGAGATATCTCTACATTTAGAGTCTTTAATAATTATATTATGGCTAAGCCGATAAAAGAGACACCTATCCTCTACGACGAGGACGCCTACCGCTTCGAAATGGCGGCCAGAAATGTCACGCCCCTGCCGAAAGAAGAGCGGGAAGAGATAATGGCCGTCTTCGAAAAAGTGAGCAAGCAATGCACCTTCAAACTATGAACTTCACCTACAGAAAATTTCAACCTGAAACTGACACATTAAAACCGTTCGACTGTGGTGATACAGATCTGAACGGTTTTTTAGTAGAAACTTCACAAGACACACCTAATGCTACTATGTATGAGCGCGAGCGGCTTGCCGTAACCTATGTCATAGAAGATGATAATACGCATAGCATACTCGCTTACTTCAGTATTCTCAACGATAAGATCGAACGGAATATTTCAGATTCGCGAATCTGGAATCGTCTCTCCCGCAACATTCCTAACGCTAAAAGAAGAGCATCCTATCCAGCCATTAAGATAGGAAGGCTAGCTGTAAGTAATAAAGCTCAGGGACTTGGACTGGGACGAGAAATCCTCGCATTCATCAAAGCCTGGTTTTACAACAATCCAAGATCGGGATGTCGCTTCATTACCGTCGATGCCCTACGAAGTGCTGAAGCATTTTATAGTAAATGCCACTTCAAACCGCTAGGGAGTATTAGCATCAACGATGAAACCATCTTGATGTACTACGATTTAAAGGGAATTGTATAGCCCTTGATTATTTCGCGATCGGCTATTTCCCCCGCTGCTTCTTCGTTTCCCGGATTAAAGAAATCACACCTATCACTATGCCGATCAGGCCCACGGCCAGACCAAGCATCGCGTAATTTTCTTTTAAGAATTCAGACATAGTACAAAAATAGTAAAAAAGTGCGAGATGGTCTCTCCGCGACCGCCGAGTGTCTTATTCCCGGTGTTATTTGGCCGTTATTCTCTCCGAAATCCTTTGTTTTTGCGGAAGGTCCCCTATGCTTTTGCGGAAGGTGTGCTTTTGTGCGGCACACCTTCCGCAGTCATATTGCCCCACAGCTACCTGTAGTGCATTTCGCGTGCGGAAGGTGTCACCCTTAAAAACACACCTTCCGCAAACGACCCGCACACCTTCCGCAGTCATTCTCGCGTACAAGTACCTGTAGCCCATTTCGGCCGCGGAAGGTCCCGCTCTTTTTGTACAAGGTGGAATTCTAACACTAGTACCTTGTGCGCAAAACCCCATCACATGCCTTCTAGCGCACGAGGTGTCGCCCCTTTTTTTCCACCTACGACAATCCCGCGGGGACTTACGCGCGAATACCATGCTGTAGGGCACTTTTTCCACCGTTAGTCCCCCGAGGGGCGCGACAGTGTCGAAACAATCTCCCAAGATTGTTTTTCAACAAAATTTCAATCTTTCAAGATTGTTTTGTATATCCCACGCGGCTGATGCCGCTATCGGCGCTTCGCGCCTCCAACCACATCCGCCCGACAAGCCCCGCAACTCTCTTATCTCTGATGTAGACGCGCCCACAACCATCAGGGCCGATTACAATCCTGAAAATGGCCACGTTCAGTTCATGTCTTTTTTTTCCTTCACCAGGCGTACGGTGCAGCGGTCAATGGCGACAAAATTTTCCACGTGCGCTCCGGCGCTTGGGGATGTCCCTGACTGAAACTCTGTCGCGGTGGCTCGCAATCCATCCCATTCTTCCCTGGAGTCAAATGTCCAGTTATACACCCTCTGCCCTACGAAATAAGGTAAGCCCTGAGAGTATTGTCCCGCCGCAGGCATGAAGATGGCGTTCCCCGTCTTCTTGTTAGTATAGGTTATACCGTACACACCATTCACCTTGCCCCAGGTGGCCCGGCAGGGACCGCTCGTGTATTTCCCGTCGCTTGTCTTGACGGAAACCAGTTCTTCGTATTCGGCCCAGGTGGGTAGGCGGCAATTGGAAAACTCATCTCCGTAGGAAGCGGTCAAAGGGCTCCACTCCAGATATAAGCCAAATTCGGTGGAATGTGATGCACCGACATTTATTGTGGCCCACAGGACATTCGTGCCCATGTCCACGAAGGCCATCTGGTCGGTGTTGGTGTAATCATGACCCTGTTCCTGATTATGGCCCGGCTGATCCCCGTCGCCGGGATTATTCTCAGAAGTACACGCGGACAAAAGTGCGAATGCAGTAATGACGACAAATAATCTTTTCATACGCAGATAGTTTTTCTGCAAAGATAGCGCATCCGACTGTCCCCACTGTGGTGGATTCTACTACAATTCTCCCTTGCCCCTTGCGGGGATAAAAATTTATACCTATATTCGCAAAGAATCTAAATATTAAACTATGCCTACAATTTTATTTTTGTTCGGACTTCGATTTTTCTTCTACTCAGAAGAACACTTACCAATGCATGTTCACGTCAAAAACGGAGACGGGAAAGCAAAGATGACCAAAGCCTGGAAAGAGCACTTTGATGAATAAGACGGAATCCATCGTAAAGCTCTGGTTTAAAAACGGAAGGATTTATATCCTTACCGACCAGGGGAATACCTACAGCAGACCACTGGAGGCATTCCCACTATTGCTCGAAGCGACGCCGGAGCAACGAGAAGCATTCGAAATTGGATCAGACGGAGACGATATTCGTTGGGAAGAACTCGATGAAGATATCCATATCAGCAGTTTTCACGAAACGTCGGAGCCAAATTCCGACAACCCCATCGCTGAGGTATTCCACAGATTCCCTCAACTGAACGTCTCAGAAATGGCTCGGACCATCGGCATCAACAAAAGCCTCCTCTCCCGATACATCTACGGCATCAAGAAGCCCTCTGCCGAACGCACCGAGCAGATCCTCAACGCCCTACGACAACTCGGCCGGGATTTGGCAGATTTTTCCAGCTAATCTCGTCCGAGGCCGAGATCGGCTATTTCCCCCGCTGCTGATGCCGCTATCGGCGCTTCGCGCTTCCAACCACCTCCGACCAGCAAGTCAGTGCATTGCCCGCGAAGGCAAGAAATTATTTAAACTATTACACTAAAAACACCACAAAAAGAGCCCATATAGGGCCCCTCTGTCAACTTTTTTAACTAAAAGTGTTTGTAATTGGTTTTTTTTACCTACATTTGACTAAACATTAATGTTTAACTAAAACCAAATTATCAATTATCATGGAGAAACTCGTTAAAGAAATCCTCGCCGAGGTTGAAGCAATCAAGGCTGACATCGTTAAGGAAGGCAACAAGGCTGCTGCAGCTCGCGTTCGCAAGGCTACCCTTAAGCTCGAGAAGCTCGGTAAGGAGTATCGTAAGGCAAGTGTTGCTGCTGCAAAATAATTCAGCACACTTCAAACAAATAGAGGCTTCCCGTTTGGGAAGCCTTTATTTTTCGTATTTATCCAGCGCCTCCGCCATTATCCTGCGCCCGCGCTCGGAAATCTGCCGCGCCTTTGAGTAATCCTTGATGGCGCGGTAGCTGTCGAAGGGCATCTCCGCCAGGATATCCGGCTTGTAGAACTCTTTCTCGAGCTCGGCGATGCTGTGGTTCGCCACCCCGAACGAACGGGAAATAATCGACAGGTAGTTGCCGTCTGCCTGGACCTCGCCCTTCATGCGGTCTTCGGCTATCTTATTTCGTATAACGATCTGGCCCTGGCGGCCGATGAGCATTATCTTTTTCTTCAGCGGCAGGATGTCGTCTTCGCGGATAGCCTCTATCGTCATCAGCGACTGCTCCTCGGACTCGCGGTAGTGTTCGCGCTCGCGCAGGTAGTCCTGCAGCGTTTCGTCGTGGTTGGCGGAGTTGACGTTGAAGCCCACGAGCAGGTCGTGGCCGCTACGGGCAACGTAGCCCAGCGGGAAGGTGCTGACGAGCCCGCCGTCGATCAGAGTCTTCTCCCCGAGCTGGTAGGGCTTGAAAAGCGAGGGCACGGAAATCGAAGCGCGAATCGCATCGAACAGCCGGCCCGAGCGGAAAACCACCTTGTCGCCGGTATACAGGTCGGCCGCGAGGGCCACGTACGGGATCCGAAGCTCCTCGATCAAGACGTCGGGGACTATCTGCTCGAGCGCTGCAATAACCTTCTCGCCCTTGAGAACGTAGCTCGGCGAGATCGAAACGTCCATGTACTTGAGCATACTCCGGTACCCGACGGAGAAAATCCACTCCTTGAAGGCCTCCAGCCCGCCGGCAGCGTAGATGCCGCCTACCAGCGAGCCCATCGAGGTACCGGCCACGGAGGTTATATTGTACCCACGGCGCTCGAGCTCCTCGATCGCGCCGATGAACGCCAGGCCCCTGGGGCCTCCGCTGGAAAGAACCAGCGCCACGTCTTTAGTCTTACCTGCCATTTGAAAGCGTATCCTCCTGAGCTTCGTACTCTTCGGGCTCTACCACCTCTGCCGGCTCGAAATGGAGCAGTTTACCGTTGGTATCGAAAAGGTAAACTCCGTCCTCCTTATCGGCGATAATAGCCTTCTTGTTTTTAGTCTCCTTTGAGGTAGTGATTCCCATCGAATCATATTCTACGGGAAGTTTTAGCTTGCCCCATTTCTGGAAGCCGAATTTCTGGCCGATGCGCACTATCATGCCCTGAGGGTACCAATCTACAGAGTCGAAGTCGAGCCCTGTCCGGCTGCCGTCTTTATCATAGACGATCGCGAACTTGCCGTCTTTCTCGAGCAGGCAGGGCCAGCGGGTTATGTTGACGGAGTCGAACTCGCATGGGGCCATCTCGACCAGGGTTCCATCTCCAACGACGCGGGCGAGGCCCCACCTGCCGTCGGCATCCTGGACATCGAGCAGGGTGACGCCATCATAGGCCCGGTAGACCCCGACATGGGCATACTGGAAGGGGACGATGACCTTGCCGCCGTCGTCGATCAGGCTTTCCTTACCGTCTTTGAACAGTTTGATGCAGTTCGGGGCGACGAAAAAGAAACTGTCCGCCGGCTCGGTCATTATCGGCTCCATGGTCCTTTTGCCGTCGGTATCCAGCAGGCGCCAAAGGTCCCATCCTTCGTAGTCCTTGGTCTGGGTGTAAAGGGCTACGGGCGCGGTGTCGACGGTGCCCCAGGCGAAACGAACGTCGGTATAGTCGAACTTGGTCGTATACTTTTTAGTGTCGAGGTTGAAAAGGGCGTAACGGTCTTTTTTCTTGACGATGGCGTCGTGGAGGCTCAGGATCCAGATGCGGTCGAACTTGCCCTCGAGGACGTATTCGGAATGATAGCCGAATTCCTTGGCCCTGGCTTTTTTGATGTCCCACTGCCCGATCTGGGGATACATATTAATATAGTAGTAGAAATGGGCCGAATCAGGGACCGTGTTGAGGGCCAAGCGGGGGTCGTTAAGGTCTTGGGCTCCCGCAAGGCCTGCGGTGAGGGCCAGCGCTGCTGTCAGAAGTATGCGTTTCATTTGTTCAGGTATTTGTACAGTTCTTCAGTTGCAAGGGCGACTTTAGTGACTGCGAAGTCTTCGCCGTAAGGGAAACAATAAAGAGTGTCGGTCAGGGTGTTGAGATCTACGCAATCGCGGTGTTCGCCTATATAATTGTATTCGATATGGACGGAGTAAAGGCCCTTGGCGGGCTGCTCGAGCTCCCAGTCCTTACCCTGGTAGTTGCCTTTGAGGTGGAAGCCTGTCATGTCGTGGACTAAGTGGGCGTCACCGATATTGATAAAGCCCTTCGAATTCGGCAGGGAGTTGACCTTGCACTGGACATCGAGCTTGTAGGTCCCGTCTTCGACTTCCTTGCGGACGCAGGCGCGCTCCCACTCATACCAGTCCGGGATGTGGGAGTAGTAAGTCTCGCCTTCGAGGGCGCGGAGCTCGCCGTATTCGGTCATCTCCCATTTATGGCCGCAGGCCTTACACTCGAGGATGGTGCCGTGGGAATCCATACGGTATTCCTTTCCGCAGTGGGGACACTTGTAGAGGACTTTATGGAGAGCGCGCGCACGGTCTTTGGCGCGGACGCGGACGTGGTTATCCTTCTGCCACTTAAAGTCGTCGTAGACATATGCCTCGTTGATTCTGCGGTTGATTTCTTCGACGCTGAGGTTCTGCGCATCTTCGGCCGTAAGGAGGAGCTTGAAGTCTGCCTCGGTCCTCAGCAACTTGCTCTTAGGGTCGGAGCCCTGCCAGAAGGGAGCGTCGACGTGGTGTCCTTTGGTAATAAGGGTCACGACCGGCACCTTGAAGAGCTTGACCATCTTGCCGAGAGATTCCGGGAGCACGGCGTTGGTCCCGCAGAGCGAGTAGCGCGCCTCTGCATACAGGGCCACGATTTTCCCGCGGTCGAGTATCGCCTTAATGTTCCTGATCAGCGAAAGGTCGTTCGTTAACTTTCTC
>Ga0247611_10011426_pt1 | contig 10249 bp, 11 predicted proteins | sample 177DNAGHGhighgp2_FD_192422 | JGI IMG/M metagenome (GOLD analysis project Ga0247611, IMG submission 192422) | Sheep rumen microbial communities from Palmerston North, Manawatu-Wanganui, New Zealand - 1770 DNA GHGhigh gp2 | ecosystem: Host-associated > Mammals > Digestive system > Stomach > Rumen... | reverse complement strand
GATGATGAAGCTGGGTGACACAAGAGCAATTCCCATCAAGACAGGAGAACAGATAATCAAGATAAAAGCAGCCTGAATTATATCAGGTAGAGGCATAAGGCTAGTGCCGTTAAAGAGCCGATATGATTCTATTCATTTCGGAGATTTATAAATATCAGTCACAAGCTGGTAAATAGCCACCCTGAATAAGGTCACATCCAAGCGTTCTGACGCTTTAGTAACAACTCGGACCCAATGTGTTGCCAAACACTATAATTATTCCGGTTTCTTGCTTCCGCACTCCGGACAGAAGATGCCGGAATTTTTGCTCCCGCACGGGCATATCCAGAAACCATCCGGATCAACAGGCGCAGTACTAGCAGTCTTCTCCAACACTTTCTCGTATTTCATGATCTCGATTACAATGGGAATGCTTGCAGCCAAGGTCGTTTTTATCAGCATCGGAGTCGGTCCGACTTCATCGTAAATAAGCTTTATAACGGCATTCTTCTTATCCGCATCATCGCCGGCTTCGGTCAGTTCGTTTTTATACTGCTCTCCCAGCGCTTCCGCTTTCTCTCTCCATGCGGTTGCCGCTCTGATGTCATCATCAGTAAAAGGAACCTGTCCTGCTTGAGGAATATTCATAGCTAAACCCTTTCCATTATGTATCTCAACAAAGTGACTCACATTTTTGAGACAATATATTTAACCTGTTACCCGCTTATTTCCGGAAGAGTATAGACAAAGCGCATGACTTCACCCAGTTCGGTGATCCTGCATAGCCTCCAGTCATTCTCCCCGTCAACGTTCTCGAAAACTACAAAAGCGTCAACAGAAGTCTTATCCTGACAGTTCTTAAGATCTTCCAGGACTTCGTCAAAGCTGTCATGGGGCTGCTGATAGACCTGCTGCCAATCCACCATCTCATATTTCACGTCCAGAGTTGCGCGGTTGCTTTCGAGCCGCACCGCCGTGACATCAAACTTGATGTTGATCGTGGAAGCAATATATTCAGCACAGGACACAAACCCTTCTCCAGCGGTATCGCCATAGTATGATGTGTCGAAAACCTCCTCTATGGCAGTGTAGTCGTTGTCCACCTCTGTCCAGTCCGTCTGTTCTCTGGCGGCTACATAATCCAATTCATTAAGTGCTTGGTTAAAGATAGTAAGCCTTCCATGCATTACGCCCATGCTCTTGCGGACTCCAAACGCATCACAGCCGGCAAAGCCTGCGACCATTACGACACTCAGCACCACTGCCGCTGCTCTTTTAAAAACGTCTTCAAAAATCTTTTTCATTGACTCATCTCCATATCAGGCAGATATATTCCAAAACTAATACAACTCGAAAGGAATACCGTGTTCCTCTTTCTCCTCTTTTTCATCGTCTTTCCTGTTCGTCTCGCGGCGGACAAGAAAATCATCGACCTTCAGCTTCGTTCCGCGTGACGTATCAAGATAGGAATCCATTCCCGGCGCCTTGTCAAAATCATTCACCGTATCAACTGACTTATGGATCCTGGAAGATGCACGGTACCCGATCTTGCGCAGCACAGCCAGCACAACCGCAAAAGCAATGAGCAGCACCTCTATAAAGCAAAGAGCCAGGAGCAAAACAACAAAGAACAAACTGGTATTACCCGAGACAGTTATCAGGAACATACAGACAGGCAATATGACTGACACAGCCAACGGGATCCATCTCCAGTTGCTTCTTGAGAAGCTTACGATCCTGTCCATAACATCAATAGCTTCGTTCGTTGGTGCCTGACCGCTCGCTTCACCCGTCTGACCGTTAACCGCAAACTGATAGATCCTGTCACCAAACTCAACTGTCATGAACCATACGGGGAGCAGACAGTACTTGATGCTGAGCTCGCTCATCCAGGTAAAGTTCTTTTCGGGACTGGGCTCATATTCATCATATTTTGCAGCTATGGTGTCCGTCGCATCCAGTGAGATCCTGTCCATTCTCTTAATAAATCTGTCCATCATCTCAGTCGGACGCTGGTCGTATTTGTCAGCATAGAAACCCTGCAGGTATCTGTTATCAAACTTTACCATCTCGCTGTAATCAAATGGTTCGATAGCTTCCATCAGTTTGTTTGCTATCTTAAGAGAAGCATCAAACGGTACGCCTTTTACGTAGTATTTGGCATCTGTCCTGACTGAGTAAACTGCCGCTCTTTCTGTGTCGATGTATTTCTTACCTGTACCGTACATATCAGTGTTAACGGCACAGTCCAGGATCCAGAACGGCACATAGACAGGCACCATCTTGGTAAGACGGCTCTTCGTCTTGAAGCCTCCCGGCGTCATCTTTCTTGTCTTGAGCCACTGCCTCATGTTATTCTCGGCAGTCTGCTTGTCGATCTTGAACGGCACAATATAATCCGGCTTGAATTCTCTTGTCATTCTTCTCGTGATCAGCGCCGGAGAACCGCAGAAAGCGCACATCGTCGACATCATGTTCTCGTCAGCGATCATTGTGGCGCCGCAGCTGTTGCATACTATCTCATGACGCTTTTTGTCGTCCTCGGAGATCTCATTGTCACCGGTATAATCGTGTTCTATGCTGTACCCCAGCGAGCCCATCTTCTCAAGCGTTGTGGGCTTGTAGATGTTACCGCAGTTACGGCACACCATTCCCTGCACTTCAGGCTGATAAAAAATGTTCGATGCGCAGGACGGGCACTTTGCAGATTCTGCCAGCAGTTGCCCCTCGCTGCTCTTGGCGTTATTCCTTCCAAACGGATCTGGATTGTCAGAATTAAACGGTCTCGCCTTCCACATGTATTTCACCCCTTATTCCCATAGAGATGCACACATTATAGCACGGTTGCACGGGTACCATATTCAGGTCTGTCCCGTCTGTCCGTACACGCCGCGTATAAGGATCACCAGCAGTTAATGGACGGATCCTTGTCGTTGAAGTTGATCTTCTGATCGAGCATATACATTATGTCGTCGTCGCCGAAGAGCTCGAAATGATTAAGATCCACTCCGACGTTGAATCCGTAAGGACGGTAGAGCCCTCCTGCTCTGTGAATGTGTCCGAAGAGATTGAGGCATGTCTTATCGTGATCGACCGGATCGTGCGTCAGGAAAAACTTCTCACCCCTGATGTCGATATAGGTGTTTCTGACCACATCTTCGAATCTGAACGAGGGCTCATCAAGGCAGAACTTCCTGAACTTCTCAAAATCGCCGTCAAAGTGATCGCGGATAACGCGTTCTTCCTGGTTGCCGATGAAAAGGATTATCCTCGCATTAACCCGTGAAGATACGGCAAGACCGCTCATGAAGTCCTTCTCGAAACTGTTGTAATTGCAAAAATCGCCGATGGCATAGATGGTATCATCTGCTGAGGCCTGCTCATTCCATATCCTGACCTGCTCTTCCGCATACTCGAGATTATCTTTAAACGGACGGTTCTCACGCTCGATGATGTCGTTGGAATCAGCTCCGAAATGCGTATCCGCCATATACCAGTTGCTCATTTAGTGTTTCCTCCGGTCAGATAAGTTATCAGGAAATGTTCAGCAGCGACTCGGCAAGCAGGACAGTCTCTTCCTGACTTCTGTTCTCATCTCTGTAGATCACTTTAAAGCCGGAATTCTTAAGTTCGTCGTAGCTTTCCTTCGACATGATCCTCGTAAGTATCTCGCGGTAATTATCAAGTGCCGCCTGAGGGTCAGGTTCTTCCAGCATAAGCTGATATAAAAACTGTTTTTCGGGATCGGGCCGGTCAAAGAAACGGTGGACACCTATTTCCGGATCAGCCAGCATCACCAGTACGTGTTTCGTATCTGAGATCTTATGAAGGGTATCAATGCAGATATTCGTGTCAACGAATATCTTCTTATCCTGCGCTTCAGGCTTTTGAAGCAGTTCCTCCAGGATCTGAAGCTCCACGGTCTCACATTCCTTCTTGACATTGTTTACCCAGGTCACATACTCATCAGGTGTTCTGCGGATGAATTCGTGCCAGTCCTCAAGGTCACGGGTATAAGTTAGATTAGAAAACTCTTTGCTGTCGAGCTCAGGAAGTTTCGTGTCGTGGTAGTTTTCCTCGAGTGCTATCCCGTTATGTTTTTTAGCCAGATTCTTTACGATAGTCGATTTCCCCGCATAGGATGTCCCTATGACAAAATAAACGTTACTAAGATCCATTATTATCTCCCAATAATTCTTTCAGCGTTTTCATGATAGCCGGAATATCATAAGGTTTTGCCAGATGTCCGTTCATGCCGGCTTCCATGGCAAACTGACGGTCCTCATCAAAAGCGTTCGCCGTGACTGCAACGATCGGAATACCGGCTTTCTCTTTGTCATCCAGCGCACGGATACGGCGTGCAGCCTCATAACCGTCCATTTCGGGCATTTGGATATCCATAAGGATAATATCATAGTAACCCGCGGGTTCTGATATCATCTTCTCCACTGCCTCTGTTCCGTCATTGGCGATGTCGACCGTAAGTCCGACATTCTTCAGTATGTTCTCCGCGAGGATCTGGTCCAACTGGTTGTCTTCTGCCAGCATGACACGCTTCCCGGAGAAATCGGGCAAAGGCTCCGTTTCTTTCTTTTCTTCCGGCTTCCTGTCGTGAGCTGCCATAAACGGTTGCTCCATAACCTTTCTCAATTCAGACATGAACAGCGGTTTTGAGCAGAAAGCCGTCACACCGGCCTCCCTTGCCTCGGTTTCTATGTCTGCCCAGTCGTATGCCGTCAGAATGATGATCGGCACGCTGTCGCCTATCACCTTCCTGATCCTTCGAACCGTTTCTATGCCGTTCAGATCAGGCATCTGCCAGTCGATGATATAGACCTTGAATTCGTCCGCATTATCCATCGCATCCTTCGCACGTATCACGGCCTCTTTACCATAGTTCGTCCAGTCAGGCCGCATTCCGATCTTCACGCCAAAGCATCTGGCATCGTTGTAACTGGTTTGGTAGAGAGAAAGGCCCTCGTATTTTTTGTTGCGGAGAATATCGTTCGCCCTCAGTCCGTTCAGCGTGACACAGTCTGCTTTGCCTGCAAGTACCGCAGCAAGGCAGTCCTCGCTCGACTGATAGAATGTGATCTCGGCATCGGGATAATTCGTCAGCACAAAGTAATACTGCATCCGGTTATTCTGATTGACGGCAAAATGCTCCGTAGTCTTTTCACTGAATTCACCTTTATAGACCAGTTCCGCAGGAGATGAGGATACGGGATTTGACAGATAGATACCGTTTTCTTCCGAATAGTACAATCCGCCTCCGACAGGGAAAGCCACATCGACCTCTCCCGAACATACTGCGGCGATCATGTCATCGTAGCTCTTGTATCCTCTGTACGTGACCGTATATTCCTGCATTCCCAACGCGTTCATGATGTCGGGAACGATATCTTTGACGATACCCGTCACTTCACCGTTTTTATCCGTATCACTGTAGGGCAGATAGTTTTCGAGATAACCTACCCGGACAACTTCCGATCCGTCATCAGCCAAGGCGGCAAAGGGAAGGCTTGCGATCACAAACATGACCGCACAGGCAAGGACGAAAAACCTGCACAAAGGTGTCCTGCAATGCTTGTCCGAAATAAACCTCATTGAATATCTCAGTGTCTTCTGAAAGTGCTGAGGGCCGATACAGTCAATTATCTTTCAATTATATCAAATATTTTTATCAGACGGAGCCTGGGGGATAATGCAGTTCTTTATTCACAGGTGTCCGGGGCTGCCGTAATCAGAACATTTCGGCTCTGATAATCTCCAGCACGCGCTTTTCCCTGCCGATCATCACTTCATTGAAAAAGACTTCGCTCGTGTATCTGCCATTGACTTCTATCGCCTCGTCAATATCGGCATATACGAGCATAAAGCCGTCTTCTTTCTCATATTCATCGAGGTTCTGGCTGCCCGGGATGTCTTCCGTTTCACATAGATAGTAATAGTTCTCCTGCTCGAAAACGGTATCCTCATCCCTGTCGCTCTTCTGTCTTCTGAGAACGCTCCCGTATTCGGTTATGCTTCCTGGAATGACATTAAGACCGACCTCTTCCTTTACTTCACGGATCAGAGCCTGTCTTTTATCTTCGTCATCATGGATCCCGCCGCCCGGGAATTTATAGTATTTTTCATTGGCTGCATAGACCAGGGCGAGCTTACCGCCTTTAATGATTATTGCCCTTGCTGACGGTCTTCTGAAGACTTTGGAACAGCCTTCATAATCTTTCAGATCAACTTCAAATAAACGTCTCATACTCCCCTGCTCTCATAAAACGGCACTGAAGTCCGTCAAACCACGTGAAGTATTATAACATTACGGCAAAAGAGCCAATGCTTAATTCAACTTAATCGTAATAGCAGAATCTGTTTTCCGCATCCGCTTTCGCTCTGTACATGGCGATATCGGCTTTTTTGAAGATCTCGGAATAATTCTTCTCAATACCGTTATAGATCGCAATGCCGATACTGACACTGACTTTCCGTTCCTTATCCGGCAATGAAATCTTCTCATATGCTTCCCTGACAATGGACTCCGCAGCTTTGGCCGCAGCCTCGGGATCGTCGGAATCCTTGATGAAAACGATGAACTCATCGCCGCCAAAGCGTCCGGCGATCTCACCGTTGGAGAACATCTTTCCGAGTAATTTACCCAGTTCTTCGATAACCTTATCTCCGACATCGTGTCCCAAAGTATCGTTTATTGACTTGAAATGATCGACATCCATGAGGAACATGATGCCCTTGTTCTTCGTTCCGTCCTCAAGAAAAGCATTGATCTCTCTTGTCAGGGCGCCCTTGTTCATCAGACCTGTCAGCTCGTCGGTGTCTTTCTGGATATTGATCTTTCTTGTCAGGACAAACTCCTTGATGCGGATCGAATTTGCAATGATGTTCAGGATTATTCCGACAATGGTGAATATGACGACATTAATCATATCCATCTCCCATATCTCATAGGGCTTTACTTTATACATCCAGATGAGGAATACCGCCGATACGGCAGAAAGCTCGAAAGTCATGAAAAACGGCTTGTCTATCATGAACATCGGCGCGATCAGGAGCAGCACGATAAATGTCGTGGCAGGGATCTCGGGCTTATTCTGAGTGATAAGGCAAGCGAAAACAAACATCAGGGAGATCGACAGATAGATTATCAGCTGAGCCCAAAGAGAGTCTTTCTTCAGGATAAGGAAAAGACAGCAGACAAATACGGAATAAGCAAGACCAAACAGATAGAATGTTTTGTTTGACTCCAGAAGATCATTTACGAGAGAACTCAGGTAAAGGAAAGCAAAGGCTGCAACCATGACCAAATGGAGTATGCGCCATACAAGATAGTTTGAGACATATGCATCCTTTTTCACGGCTTCGTACTCTTCTTTTTCGATGCCGCTGTAAAAGAAATAATTGCGCCTGATCAAGGAAATTCCAGAGTGATCACAAAAGTGCCGCCGTCCACGGAAGCGGATACGTCTATTCCGAGGATGTCCGCAAACTGCTTTACGATCGCAAGCCCCAGTCCTGTGCTTCCTGAGGTTCTGGAAGTATCCGTGGTCCAGAACTCGTCAAAGACTTTGGAAGTGTCGATCAGTTCGCCTTCCGGAATATCATTGCGGAAGATGAGTCGGGAGCCCTCACGGACTATGTGAAGGTCTCCGGTCCCGTGCTTGAGGGCATTTGATATCAGATTATCTATTATGCGGGAGAGCATCATGCGGTTGCTCTTTATTTCATAGCGTGGTCCGCCGAGCTCCGGCTCTATATGGCGCCCTCTTGATTCGTAGGCATCGTAAAGACCGGATACGGATTCCTCAACGACTGCGACAAGGTTCAACGGTTCCATGACCGGAGTCTTGTCCTCTGATACGATGCGTGAAAACTCAAAGAACGAATCTATGAGTTCCTGGAGCCTTGCGAGGCGCTCGGATATGATCTTAAGCTCCCTCTCCTCCTCTTCCGGTGACAGACCGCCTGAGCGGATGATCTCGAGGTAACCGACCGCTGATGTCAGCGGGGTGCGGAGATCGTGAGAGATATTGGTCATCATGTTATCAAGTTCGTGCCTCTTGCGGCGGTATTTTCTGCTCTCTTCACGGAGATGGGAAAGAAGAAGATTGATCTCGCTTATGAGCTTATCAGCTTCTTTCGAGCCGCCCGACGAATGAACGGTCCGATCTCCGGGATTCCCGCGGAGTTCCTGAAGCGTTCTTGTGATATTGTTAAGTTCGCACTTCTGAAGTATCAGCAGCACGGAAAGCACAACACATATTACCGCCAGGATGACCACGACATATATCATTTGATCTCTCTTTTTCTGAAGAACAGATAACCTCCCGTCAAGGATACTGCTGTTAAGATAACACATATCAGGATGCTGGTAATGAGATATTTAACATATTCCTCATCATTCGTACAGGTCACACCGCTGTACATGGAACTAAGGAAGTATGTGATAAGGCGCACGAACTTCGTATCGCCTCCTCCCAGCATGAAAGACAGACTGACGAAAAGATTGCTCGCAAAAAGTGCCGTGCATATCGTTGCAAGACAGAACGGGAGACTCTTCCTGATCAGGAAAGCCACACAGTGGACCAGAGAAACAAATGCCGTAAGAGGGATAAGCGTCAGAAAGGTATATAGTATCAGAGTCCCGAACGGGATTGCTCTTACCGCACCGTTTATGATGATATTGCTGATCCATACGGAAAGATTTACCGCTATGAGCATTACAAATGACAGCATCATGATGGCCGCATATTTGGCGAAGAAATAAGTCTTTCTGTTTACCGGTGATGACAATGTGTTCTTGATCGAATGGATCGAGAAATCGCGTGTGACAAGAAGCACCTCGAGAATAATTATCATCTCGAAAAGCGGAATATAGGCTCCGCCTATTATGTCGATGTCGGTCTTATAACCGTCGAGGGAGAATACGATCTCACGGTACTGCGCAGTGGTCAGTTCATACGCATACTCCACGCCGTAATCGGGAAGGCGTGATTCAACATATTCATCGAGATAGACACCCTGGTCGTACATCGAAAGTCCGCCCATGCCGGACAGTGTATAAGTACTCGGGATCGTGAAGATGATAAGTACGACGATAATAACGGCGATCCAGAGTTTATCCTTTGAGATCCTGAAAAGATCGGCTTTTATCAGATTAAGCATTATGATTTACCTCCCGCTCTCCGGACGGTCGCCGACGATCATCCTGAAATAATCCTCGAGCGAAACGCCCTTGCTCTCGACACTTAAGATCTGCATGCCTTCTTTTTCCAGGGCAGCGCGCAGTTCTTCCTCCTGTACGGGATCGTATATCTTTATGGTCCTGCTATCCGTTATCTTATATTCCTTTATTCCGAGATATCTCTCGAGAACGGTCGATGCCTTTGACGTGTCATCACAGGTAATGTTCAGGCTAACACGGCATTCATCGTCGAGTTCCTCCTTGGACAAAGACTTAACGATGCGACCGCTGTCGATGAAGATAAATCTCGTGGCCAGACTGTCGAGTTCAGGAAGGATATGGCTTGAGATCACTATAGTGATGCCTGCCTCCTTATTCAGTTTTCTGAACAACTCGCGCATGTCGGCAATTCCGATCGGGTCAAGGCCGTTTATCGGTTCATCGAGGATCAGAAGCTCCGGCTCGTCCAGAATGGCCAATGCTATCCCGAGCCTCTGCTTCATGCCAAGGGAGAAATTGCGGTATTTCTTTTTGCCGGTATCGGTGAGACCGACGCACTCAAGGGCTTTTCCTATCTTGGTAAGATCGGTTATGCCTTTTAAGATGCAGTAATATTTCAGATTGTCATATGCGGAAAGATTGCCGAAAAAAGCCGGCGAATCGATGATGCATCCAATCCTCGTCCGTTCCTCTTTTACATCGGCTTTTCCGAAAAGTTCGAACGTTCCGTTATCCACACAGGTAAGTCCCGTAATGACCTTCATCAGGGTGGTCTTGCCTGCTCCGTTCTTTCCTATCAGGCCGCAGATCTCGCCGCGGTTCACCGTAAGATCGATCCCGTCCAGTGCCTTCTGCTTGCCGTAGCACTTGGTAAGACCGCTTGTCTTAAGTATCGTCTCTTTCATAGATCCTCCGCTTTTGCCGGTTTTATGATCTTATCCTAACCGATAAGTCTTACACGGAAATTAACGGCAACCTTACATTTACCTTAACGGCCGGTCTTCATCCTGTAGCCGACTCCTCTTACGGTCTCGATATATTCAGTCTCCGGATCGATGTCCTTAAGTTTCTTCC
>Ga0247611_10011425_pt1 | contig 10249 bp, 19 predicted proteins | sample 177DNAGHGhighgp2_FD_192422 | JGI IMG/M metagenome (GOLD analysis project Ga0247611, IMG submission 192422) | Sheep rumen microbial communities from Palmerston North, Manawatu-Wanganui, New Zealand - 1770 DNA GHGhigh gp2 | ecosystem: Host-associated > Mammals > Digestive system > Stomach > Rumen... | reverse complement strand
GACAGGTTGACATTTCCGCTGCCGATCGGAGTGTAAAACTTTGTTGCGTCTTCGGCATCGAGTCTCAATGCCGTTACAGCTCCGCTGGACAGGCCGGTCGCATTTGTGTTGTTTGCACCGGTGCTGAACGTGTCAACGATCATCGGATTTCCGCATTCCGTGTTCACACCGTTTACATTGGTGCAGATGAGAATGCTGTAATCCGTGTAAGGGTTCTCGAGGGTGTATGCAGTGGAGCCACCTTTGACGACCGTTCCGGTGAAGAGTTTCTCAATCACCAGGGAGCCACCCCCGCCTCCGCCACCGGAGGACTTTTCAAGTGCATCGATGTCGATGCGGTTATTAACGACTCCCATGCTGCACCTCCTAAGTAGGATCCGCGATGGAAACGTTGTCAGCCACCGTGACGGTCAGGACCTTGCCGTAAATCGTCGTGGTGTACTTCGCAGAGGCACCGGAGCCGCTGGGTACGAGCTCAGCGAACGTGTCATCCTTCTTCGTGCCTCCGAAATTGATGCCTCTGATGAGCTTCGCCTTTCCGGTGCTTCCGATCCGGGCATACGTCCCGGGGATGTTCGTGTTGGAAGTCGAAAGACTCTTGCCCTTCAAATCAACGATAGTATACATGTGGATGTTCTCCTTTCAATATTATTGTCAGAATATTCTGACAATTAGATTTTAGCACTACATGTAGTGCATTGTCAAGACAGCACGACAGGGTACTGCGTCATCAGGAAGATCTGGATGATGGTGCTTGTCATGTGCTCCAGCTTGATGTCGCAGAGCATCTCCGTCCTGCTTGTTGCTGCGGCACTGGTGAAGATGCTGCATGTACTGATTAGATGAATGATGTCCGGAGTCGTGCCGTCATACTCAATCCGCGAGGATATGATCAGAGCATTCTCCGGAAAGAGATATCCCTGGGCTCCGGATCTCGTCAGCTTGCCGGTCCTGATGATGTCACCCCGGCCGATGGCAGCCACGATCTCATCGAATTCTGTCTGCTCGATCGTTTCACCGTGCGTATGATCCTTCATCTTATAAAATGTAGGCATCGTATTAAGAACACCAGCAAGGCCATCAATAACCGATTCCAGCTCGTCAATGCGAATGTTAGTATTAACATTACCCACTTATCACACCTCCTTTAATAACAGTCAAGACAGAACGTGGCATCGAGGTCCTCGAAGACCTGCAGCCAGAAGTTCCATCTCTGCAGCTCGATGGAGCTCTGCAGCATCTGCTGGGAAGTCGTGACACCGATGTTGCCGGACCGTGTCAGGTCCCTGGTGTCCTTCCTGTTCGTGAAGCTCTTCGTCTCTGTTCCGCTTCCGGAATTGGAGCCTGCGACACTCCAGTCGGATTTCTGTTCGCTCTTGTTTGCCGGGACGGGATCGGTGGAATTGAAGCCGTAAACCGAGCCGGTTGTCACGTTGTCGGAAGCTGCTCCGGTCGTCCTCGAGGAGTTTGTCCCGGAGTTCGAAGTGCTCACCTGTTCCGTGCCGGTCGGAACGGTTTCCTCATGCTCTTCCATCCGGTAGTTTTCAATCGGATCATATTCCGCATTGTTGACTTCCCAGAGTGCGGTCCATTTCTTCTTCCAGAGTGCGAGAGCCATGTTCGCAGCTTCGGCAAGGGAGTTCTCCGTGAGTTTGCCGTTCTCATCGAGGAACATCTTCATCAGCGGGACTACGTACTTGTCACCGGAATGCTGGAAGACGTAAAGCACATCGAGACGGTCAATGTCATCATCCGATGCAGCATAGTCTCCCGAGGCCCACGGTGCGTCAGTCATGGACGCCAGGAAGCCCGTGAAGGTCCCGGTCGGGAAACAGTCACTCAGTCTTTTCAGTTCCGTCATCTTCCTCATCCTCCTTCTTTTCCTCTTCAGGAGCTTCTTCCTGATCATTTTCTGCCGGGGATTCCTCGTCGACTCCTTCCGGGTTCATAGCGTCGACCTCAGCTGCGAGCTGTCTGAATTCCCAGGCGGAAGCCTTCTCGACGGTGATGTCCGTGCCAAACATCGCATTGATCTTTTCCGCTGCCTGTTTCCGCATCTCAAGCATGTCATCGACCAAAGGCAGCAGGCCGTCGTTGTTCAGCTCGGATTCCGCGGAATTGATGCGCTCGCGTTTCATGTTATAGTTTGCATTCAGGCCGAGCTCGTTCATAAGGCTCGCTTTCAGGTACTGGTGCATCTCGATGAGCTGCGAGAGCGCGTTGCTGTTTCCACCGGTAACGAATGGTTTCGTCGCAAGCGCGGTCTCCGGATCCAGAGACTTGCCGGAGATGATGCCGATGTGCCCTTCCTCAATCCTCTGCAGGTACAGCTCCGCGGATGCCTTCGTGCGGTCATCACTGGCCTGGATCAGTGTCTGGATTCTCAGGTTGATCTCCGCGTCATAGATGGAGATGTCGTTCTCCACGAGAAGCTTCGCGTACTTCTGGAACATCGGAACGAGGCCCTGCTTCTGCGAGTCATTGAAACACACGCAGCAGACCTCACCGATGCGCATGTTCTCCGGGAGATCCGGCACGGCAGGGTTCGCGATGTTGGCAACCGTGGGCTCATAGTAAACGTCGCGGCCTCCTCCATAGCCTCCATAGAATACATACAGACCTTCCTCCGCGAAGTCCTCCGGACGGTCGGAGCTCTTCAGAGGTCTGCACTTTGCAAAATAAACGATGCCCTTTCTCTGCAGGAATTCCTCCAGCTTCCGTTCCGGGATGGTGTCCGGAAGTCCTTCCCACTTGAACATCCTGTTGGTGATCCGCATGAATTCCTGCATGTATCTGTTCATGGCTGCTTCCTTGTCGAAGAAGTCATAGTCGGTGAACAGCTTATGATACCAGGTATCATTTCCGGACGGGTTTGTATTAGCCATTTGTTTTCCTCCATTTCTCATATAGTGCCGCGATGGTTTCCGGAGCATGTTCCATCAGATAGTTTCTGAAGTCCTCCGCGTCGCCCGGCTCCGGGACGGGTTCGTCGGAATAGTCCACCCCGGGAATCTTTCCGCATACATAATTGCCGGGGATCCCTCCGGTGTGCAGCATCGCACCGTTCTGGCCTGAGTAGTCAAAGCTGACATCCACCCATCGGCCTCCGCCGAGCGAAAGTGCTGCATGTCCCTTCTTGCTGATGCCGTAGCCTGCAGGGACGTTCATCCCCGGAGGGATCAGGTCGTACAGCTTCTCCGCAAAGGTCTCCGTCGTGCAGTCCCCGACCGGATTGCCTGCCATCTGCTGATAGCTGATGCGACGGTTCGGAGTGCATCCGCCGAGGATGCCCTTCACAAAGCAGATGCAATCAAACGGGAAAACATCGGTCCCGATGTATTTCTCGTTTTTGTATTTGCTGTTTTCGGGATACATCCGGAGGACGCGGTCATATTCTGCCTGAGTCAGACGCTGGCCCCAGAAGCCCTTCAGGTAGCAGGTCTGTATGCCGGTGTAGGTGAATGACTCCGCGATGTTGGCAAGTTCCTGTGCTTTCATAGAGTCTCCTTTCTGTCGATACGATCAACAAGCTGCTGCATGACCAGAGTGTTGTTATTGAGAGCCTCGGTCATCTGTTTGGCATCTTCCTTGTGTTCCTGTCGGATTTCTCTCAGCTCGGAAGCATATTCTTCTCGCATCTGTTTTACATCTTCACGGTAGTTCGTGGTCTGTAATTTTATATACCATGCGAGAGCAATACAAAAGGATCCCAAGATACCTACTTTTGAGATGATTTCTAACCAGTCCATGGACGGTCCTCCTTTCCTTTTTTCTTTATTGTAACATACTTTACAAAGATTTAACAATAGAGGTGTTGACAAGTGTGGTACATTGTGGTACAGTAAGATTGTCCGAAGGGACAAATAAGAAATCCCAGGGAGGAAATCAAGATGTTTACTTTTCTCGGCATTATGTATGTGGCAGGTATCTGTTTCTACATTGGCTATTATGCCGGAGTACGTCAGACGCACAAGGACATTGACCATGCATGGAAGGAGATTGAAGATGAATTACATAAAATTTAAGACTCCGGAGCATGTCGTCTCCAAGATGCAGAAAATGGCCAGGGTGAACCTGGCAGACCGGGACTCCCTGAAGAGCTGGTTCCTTGAGTATTCCAGCAGCATCGTAAGTCAGGATCTCGCGTGCTTATACACGAAGGATCCAGCATACATGGCATGGACCTACGCGAACGCATGCCAGACAATCATGAAGAGATTATTAAGTACACAGGAGGGAACACATGAGTAAAAGCGAAGAGATTTCTCAGGAGATCGAACTGATTGACAACAGGATTGTCACATACAAGCATTATTTACACTTGCGGAACAGCGGACAAATAGAAGTGACTGACCGTATCACTCAGATTGATTTTCCGAAGCTGGAAAAGAGGGCACTTGAAGTATACCGGGAGATTCTTCTGACACACTGGTCATTAGAATGCAAAAAGGAACAGGAGGTATTTAATGAACAATAAATCGGAAAGCTTCCACATCCGGCTGGACAGTAAGGACCGGGAGCTGCTGGAGAAGGCTGCTGAATACAGCAAGCTCTCCTTGACAGCTTATGTGAGAATGGTTATTCTGAAAGATGCGGAACGTCGCATCGACTTATACGAACGTATAAGGGAAATGAAGAAATGATCATACGGCTGCATGCTAGAGGGTAGGCAGGTATCCCCGGGTGAGCATCCTGTGGTTCGAATCCACGTGCAGCCATACCGGCACAGCCGGAATATTAAATTAAGGAGGAATCTATATGAGTAGATTCGCAGATGTAGCAAAGAAGAACCAGAAGGCAGGATGCCCGCAGATGGAGGACCGTGAGAAGGTCAACATCGAGGACATCATCACCGACTATCCGGATGGCATCCGGATCACCGCGGTCGGCATCATCACCGTCGACAATGAGGACATCGCGGTCTTTAACTTCGAGGAAGATCCGAAGGCTTTCTTCTTCGGTGGAAAGGTCCTCACCGACCTCGCAAAAGACTGGATCTCCGACATCGGTAAGGGTGACATCCAGGCTACCAACGAGGAGATGGAGAAGGACGGTGGCTGCGTCCTGAAGCTTTCCCGCAAGAAGAACAAGAAGGGACAGACTTATACTGCGTATGAAGTGATTGAGTAAATCCCTGAGAGAATTAAGAGATGCCTGAGGGAGGATGGTGGTCCTCCCTCAATTTGTAAGGAGGGTTATATGAATGTTGTTTTTTCACACGGTGCACTGTCAATGACATACGAGGAACAGGCAAACCGGCAGGGACTGATACTAGGAAATAAGGCAGAATTGGCTGAGAAATTGAGAGATGCTATTCTGGTGCTGATGTTCAATGATGTATTAACAGATGCACAGAGATGGAATGCGTTTCAAAGATTGCAGAAAAAAGTTTTGATTCCGAACCTGACGAAAAAGGAGGTTTAATATGACTTATACACATGTAATTGACACATTGAAAGATATGAAGAAATTTGATCATGAGGAATGGTATGATGACGACCTGGACAGGGTTCTTGACTGCGCCATCGTTCTGGTGAGCAAGATGAAGAGAATCCATAATGTAATAAAGAACCCGAACGGCACACTTGCTGAAGTTAAGGACATAGTGATGGAGGAATAATATGTTTCATATCTATTTGACGTATAGACGATTTTACAGATCGGGCCGACGTAATGAACTGATAAATGAACAGTATCACATTGAGGAACCGGATGAAAAGACAACCAGGAAAGTGAGTTGTGCCCTTTCAGGACTATTACAGCAGATGAGCATTGATCACGATGTCAATATTGTGTATGAACCAGACGGGAGGTGTTGACAATGACTGACGGAAAGATCACGCAGAAGCAGGCCGTGTGTCACGGCTACAAGATGATGGAATTGAGCAACGGGGACGTGATGGTGATTGATCCGCACGGGAAACCGATTGCCAGGACGACGAGCTTCCGGGAAGCCACACGGATCATCGAGGCAGATGTCCGGATGCTCAACAGACTCGACGGAACGGAGGATCCTTTTCAATGAGCAGATTAAACTTGACACAGGCCATGGAGATTGACGATCTCCGGGGAAAGACACGGCAGGAGCTGATGGACATTCTGAGTCCGATCAGAGATGCTGCAAACAAGAGACTGAACAGACTGAACGAGGCCGGGCAGACATCCGCACCGGCCTATCAGGCTGCCATGGAATCAGGCGGGAAGATTTACGGGAGCAAGTATTCTTCCCTGAAGGACCTGCGGAACGAGATCGAGAGAGGGCAGGCAATCATCCGGTACAAGACCTCGACTGTCACCGGAGCCAAAGCCTTCGAGAAACGGATGACCGGCAAGGTGCCGAAGCAGGGGAAGAGCTCCTACAAGGCTGACCTCGGAGGTGTTCCGGATTACGGGGACCTTTCCGAGGAACAGGTCACACAATACTGGAAGATCATGGACAAGCTCGGGGAGCTCGGGCAGACCGGGCTAACGACGGAGATGTATAACACAATGAAGGCACTCGTCCGTGCTGCAGTCAATTCCGATGATCCGGTCGGTGAGCTCATGAACAGGCTTCCTGCTGCGAGCCATGAGGATGTACGCGCAGCACTTGCGGAAAATCCCTCGGATGATCCGATGGACAACATCCTGAACGCGATAAATTCTTATCTGGATTGGAGAACCGAGCATGGCTACCTCGGAAAGACGAACACGAAAGAAGCGGAAGAGGATTCCGATTTCGTTTGGCTCTGAATTTGAATCGAATTGGGGCGGGCTGGAGCCGTGGCTTGACGAGCTCCAGCAGGACATCGAGTGGGTGCACCGTCCGAAGAAAAAGACATGGTATCTGAATGTAGCAGCGAGCTTTGATATAGAGACAACATCCTTCTATAACCAGGACGGAGAAAAACGTGCCTGCATGTATGTATGGATGGTATGCATCCACGGGAAGTCCTGGTACGGCAGGACGTGGGAAGAATTCCGGGACTTCATTGACCGCATTGTCAGCCGGCTGCATCTCGACGAAGAGCACCGGCTGATTTTATGGGTGCACAATCTTTCCTATGAGATGCAGTTCATCCGGAAGATGTTTGAATGGTCAAACGTGTTCGCGCTGGATGTCAGGGAGCCCGTTTATGCTGCAGCGAAATGCGGGATTGAATTCCGATGCAGCTACATCCTGCACGGTGCGTCACTGGAGCACATGGGAAAGAGCCTCGTCGAGCTGAAGGTCGAAAAGGCTGTCGGGGATCTCGACTACAACGTGCTCCGGCATTCCGGGACACCGCTGACCGACACGGAGCTGAATTCATACTGTCTGAAGGACGTGCAGGTCGTTGTGGCTTACATTGAGGAACAAATCCGGTATGAGGGAAGGATTGACCGCATCCCGCTGACAAAGACCGGCTATCCCAGAAGACGATGCAGGAAGGCCATGCTTCAGGGGCCGAACGGATGGAAGAACCGGAACAGGATAAAAGCCATGCAGCTGACACTCGAAGAGCTGCAGCTGTGGGACTGGGAGTTTGCCGGTGGGTTCACGCACACGAACGCATACCGGATAGATCAGCTGCTGCGGGGACACGGCAAGGACGAGACATCTGCCTATCCCTTCCAGTGCCTTGCCTTCGACGGGTTCCCGATGGGACCGGGAAAGAAGGTCCTGATCAGGGACATGGAGCACTTCCGCAGATGCCTGGAGAATTTTGCCTGCGTCTTCCACATAAAGATCCTCGGAGTCAGACCGAAGCCCGGTGTGCCTGATCACATACTCGGGTACAGCAAATGCAGGAACGTAAAGAACAAGGTCCTCGACAACGGCCGTATCGTTACGGCTGACGAGCTGGAGACCGTGATGAACGAGATCGACTTCCGGTGCTTTGAGGCCTTTTATGATTATGATCAGATTGCAGTAAAGGAGCTGTGGAGATACAACCGGGGCTATCTGCCGAAGGAATACATCCTCACCGTCCTGCAGCTGTATAATGACAAGACCTTGCTGAAGGGAGTCAAAGGACGCGAGCAGGACTACCAGATGAGCAAAGGCGACCTCAATGGCCTGTACGGGATGATGGCACAGCGCGTGTGCAGGGACACCATAGAATATACCGGGGATGAATGGAAGCGGGAGCCGGTCAGCTACACGGAAGGGCTCGAGAAGTATAACCAGAGCTACACACGTTTCGTTTCCTATCCGTGGGGCTGCTATGTCACAGCTACCGCGCGAGCTGCCCTATTTGAAGCGATTTTAGAGCTGAAGGATGACTTTATCTATTCCGACACGGACAGCGTGAAATACCGCAACTGGGAGGCTCACGAGGCCTTCTTTGAAGCTTACAACAAACGGTGCGAACAGAGGCTCAGGAAGATGTGCAAGTTCTATGACATCGACTTCGAGCTCTGCAGGCCGATGGGCAGGCTGATCGGAATATGGGATGATGAGGGAGACTTCGACATTAAGTGCCTCGGAGCAAAGAGATACATGACGAAGCACGACGATGACGAGTATCCGATCATCACCGTATCCGGCCTCGATAAGATGAAGACATCGAAATGGCTGCATGACACGTTCCCGGATCCGTGGGCAGCATTCACAAACAATCTGGATGTCCCGCCGGAGCACACCGGAAAGCTGACGCACACCTACATTGACATGCCGACGTGGGACATCCTGACGGACTACACCGGCAGGACGATGCAGGTGCACGAGCTCAGTTCCGTACACCTGGAGCCATCACCGTACAGCCTGAACATGGCAAAAGAATTCCTGCACTATCTTGCAGGACTGAAAGGAGTATAGCATGAAGAAACCGACAATTCCAAGATTGAATTATGCTGAGATTATAATGGAATGCCCGTATTGCGGGGAAAAGATTAAAGAAAAAGATTCTGCTTTATCATACTATAGCACAAGCATCAGGAAGGTCACCACCTTCTTTCATTACAAATGCATGTTAAGGAGTAACCATGAAATACTACAGTACAAAGCGAATTGACTCGACCGGTGCACGGTACCGGCTGATCTTTGGAGAACGTTCAAACGGTAAGACCTACGCCTGCCTGCAGAATGCAATCGACAACTGGCTGAAGACCGGGAAGCAATTCATCTATATCAGACGGTGGGACGAGGACATCAAGGCCAGCAGGATGAATCAGCTGTTCACGGCACATCTGCAAAACGGCTGCTTCAAGAAAAGCAAGGAATGGGATAAGATTGATTACAGATCGGGAGAGTTCATTGTCTCCGGTCCGGATCTCGATCCGGAAGGACCGGAAGCCAGGAAGAAAGCAGATAAGCCCCTCGGCTATGCGATGTCACTCACGGCCATGGAGCACAACAAGTCCCTCAGCTTCCCGGATGTGAATATGATCATTTTCGATGAATTCCTGACTCGGAAGATGTATCTGCCGGATGAATTCACGTTGCTGATGAACACGATCAGCACGATTGTCAGACAGCGAGATGATGTCATCATCTATCTGCTCGGCAATACCGTGAATAAGTACAGCCCGTACTTTGACGAGATGGGGCTGAAGAAGATCCAGAAGATGAAGCCCGGAGACCTCGACATCTATGAGTACGGCAACTCCGGTCTGAAGCTGGCTGCTGAGTATGCCGACTCCGGAAAGACCGGCAAGGCCTCGGACGTGTACTTCGCGTTCGATAACCCGAAGCTTCAGATGATTACGTCAGGTGCCTGGGAGATGGCTATCTATCCGCATAACACGAACAAATACAAGCCTAAGGACATCATTTTCAGGTACTTCATAGTGTTCCAGAACGAGATCCTGCAGGCTGACGTGGTCGTAACGGAAGAATGTAAGTTCACGGTCATACATCGCAAGGATGGAGAAATTAAGAGCCCTGACGAGGACCTCGTCTTCAGCCTTGCGTCAGATGCCCGGCCAAACTGGAGACGCAATATCCTCCGGCCGACGGACCGGACGACGAAGATCATCGCGAGCTTCTTCCAGCAGGACCTTGTCTTTTATCAGGACAATACGGTCGGTGAGATCGTAAGAAACTACTTGCAGGCATGCAGCCGGAGTAGTATAATCAAAGAGTAAACAACTGGTCAGATGAAAGAACTCCTTTGCAAAGGGCCCCATTCCGGTGGGGCTCTTTTCTTATGCCATCATCCAGGTGATCATAGGCCATCGACCTATTGTTCCTCGTGCGGTACGAACAAATGTTCTGACAGGGCTGAGGTGCTACCGGGCTGCGGATGGGGAGAAGCGACGGTGCGAGGGTGTGTATGGGTGCTCTACT
>Ga0247611_10011424_pt1 | contig 10250 bp, 10 predicted proteins | sample 177DNAGHGhighgp2_FD_192422 | JGI IMG/M metagenome (GOLD analysis project Ga0247611, IMG submission 192422) | Sheep rumen microbial communities from Palmerston North, Manawatu-Wanganui, New Zealand - 1770 DNA GHGhigh gp2 | ecosystem: Host-associated > Mammals > Digestive system > Stomach > Rumen... | reverse complement strand
CACGATTACCGCCACGAGCAATAAAACGAGTATCTACTCCATAACGTCGCAATGCATTTACTGCAATTTGACCAATTTCATGTTTAGGAAGTTTCGATACAAAAAATGCCTCATGACCATAGTTAGCCAAGCTAATAGCGACGTTAGCTTCGCCACCGCCTGGTATTATGCGAAAAGATTCACTCTGAATAAAGCGATCATTTCCCTGCGGGGAGAGACGAAGCATAATTTCGCCAAGTGTTACAATTTTTGCCATAATTTTTGATTTTGTTTTTTATAGTTAGTTATTTATCCGTTCATTGACATTAGGAATTCATCATTATTCCTACTTTGAACAAGTCTGTCTCGCACCGTGTTCATTGCCTCAATAGGATTCATCTCACTTATAAACTTACGTATAATCCACATGCGGTTAAGTGTTGTCGTATCCTGAAGCAGGTCATCACGTCGTGTTGATGACTGAACTAGATTGACGGCAGGGAATATACGTTTATTAGAGAGCATGCGATCCAACTGGATTTCCGAGTTACCTGTGCCTTTGAATTCCTCAAAGATCACTTCATCCATCTTTGAACCAGTATCCACCAAAGCTGTAGCTATGATGGTCAGAGAACCACCATTTTCAATGTTTCGTGCTGCGCCAAAGAATCTCTTGGGTTTCTGAAGGGCATTTGCATCCACACCACCTGTAAGCACCTTACCACTTGCGGGAGACACAGTATTATACGCACGTGCTAAACGTGTAATAGAATCGAGAAAGATTACAACGTCGTGACCACATTCTACCATACGTTTTGCTTTTTCCAAAACAATTCCTGCAATCTTAACATGCCGGTCAGCAGGTTCATCAAATGTAGATGCAATAACTTCAGCATTTACAGTACGGCTCATGTCCGTAACCTCCTCTGGACGTTCGTCAATAAGCAACATCATAATATAGGCTTCGGGATGATTAGCTGCAATCGCATTAGCTATATCTTTCATCAAAATTGTTTTACCCGTTTTTGGCTGCGCCACTATTAGTGCTCGTTGTCCTTTACCAATTGGAGAGAATAAGTCTACAATACGTGTTGAAGGATTCGTCGTAGTCTTTTCGCCACACAAGTTAAATTTTTCCTCAGGGAAAAGAGGCGTTAAGTGTTCAAAACTTACGCGGTCACGGACTTCTGACGGGTTACGCCCATTAATCATGTCAACATTTGACATCGCAAAATATTTCTCATTATCTTGCGGTGGACGAACAGTGCATTCGACCACATCACCAGTTTTCAGTCCAAAACGCTTGATTTGTTGTGGAGACACATAGATATCATCCGGTGATGATAGGTAATTATAGTCGCTAGACCGAAGGAATCCATAGCCATCCTGCAATATTTCCAACACGCCATTACCTTTTATAATATCATCAAAGTCGTATTTTTCAATTTGGGAAGCAATGGTTGCTGACGAAGAAAAAACCGAATCTGGCTGTTGGACCATCGGACGGTCAAACATGTCCAATGTTGGTATGGCGGCTTGATCTTCAATAGGAATATCAACCACTGTAATAAAGTCTGTACCATCTCCAGGATCTCCAGGCCACACATCATCATCATCAATATCATAATCTTCTAATAAATTATGATGAGACATCTTTTCTTGAAGTTGACTTATCATTCCTTCATCCAAAATTTCCGAAGAATCTAATTCTGTTTGTATTTCTTCAGGTATCTCAACAACTGGTTCTTCAGCAGCTACGGCTTCAACAGGTAATTCCTCAACATGTGAGATTTCTTCTGAATTATCATGTGTTTCTTCCTTGGCAATCTTTGGTTTCCTACCACGTTTTTTAGGAGCCGGTTTCTCCTCACTCTGCTTTTCTTCTTCGATAATTTGTTCGTCTGCAAAGAGAGAGGGCGCTTCTATATCCATACTTTTACTATTTTTCAAATCGAAATTTTCCCCTTCTTTCCCTTTTACCGCATATACTTTGTCAGTATCTTTCTTGGCAATACGAGTACGCTTTTTCTTTGGTTCCCCAGTAGTATTATTAGCGCTATCAATAGCAGCTTTATCTAAAATATCATAGATAACTTTTTCCAAACTATCATCCTGAGCAACTTTTACACCAAGGCTGTTGGCAATTTCCATCAACTGTGGTATATCCATTTTTTGGAGTTCTTCTTTTGTATACATAATTAATATACTAATTTTCGAATTTTGTTTTGTTTGATTTAAAAAAACGCTTCTAGGAAAGAAACGCTACTTGAATTTAATTGCAAAGGTATAAAAAAAACTTTAATAAAGACAATTGTCGATTGAAAAACTGCATGTCATTTACATTTATTAACCATGCTTTTATTTTTCAATCGACAATTACATTATTTTTTTAACGGAACAAAAACGCTAAACGTTGAACCCTCACCCAAGACTGATTCAACCATCACATCTCCGCCAATCTTCGTTGCAAAATCCTTACATAGCTGCAGTCCTAAACCGCTACCTTCTTCTCCATCAGTGCCATAAGTTGTCTCACCTTTATGAAAAAGGGTTTCTAATCGATCTGGACTGATACCAACGCCATGATCCTTTATACTAATTTTTGCAAATTCACCATCAGGTTTCATTGTAATTTCAATGGTACTCTCGTCTGGACTAAATTTAATTGCATTAGATATGAAATTTCTAACAATCGTCTTTAGCATATCATTATCCGCCAATACAACCACAGGAGTTTTACTGCCCGTATAGCTCAGTTTAATCCTCTTTGTCGAAGCGATCATGTTGTATATTTCAACTACACCAGGAATAATATCATTTAGATCCAATTCCTGTAGTACAACATTTAAACGTCCAGTCTGACTCTTAGTCCATTTTAACAGATTATCAAGCAAGTCATGACAATCCTCTGATTCTTTATTCGCCTTATCCAACAGGTCAAACAACTCCGGTCCTATTACTTCAGGAGTTACGGCTGACATAACAAGATTAAGAACCATACGAATAGAGGCCATCGGTGAACGCAAGTCATGGGCAATAACCGAATACATCTTATCACGGTTTTTAATAGTAGCCTGCAGATCGCTATTTTGCTTTTGAATAATGCGCTTTGCAGCAACCAATGCAATTTGGTGCATCACACGAACCAAAAGCTCATCTTTATTAAAAGGCTTTGTCAAAAAATCATTAGCTCCAACTTGAAAACCTTTAACTAGGTCACTTGGATTATTAAGTGCAGTAAGGAAAATGATAGGGATATCTTTAGTTTCAGGATCTTTACGCAAAATAATAGCAGCATCGAATCCACTGATATCGGGCATCATGACATCAAGCAAAATCAAATCCGGTTTTTCTGCTTTTGCTTGTTCTACAGCCATATTACCACAGTTTGCAGTGCATACCTGAAATTTCTCATTAGACAGCAAAATCTTCAAAAGAAGAACATTGCTAACGACATCGTCAACAATTAAGATTTTATAATCACTTCTATTAATTTGTGACTCAAATTTTCCTTCCTGATCCATCGTTAATAAATTAATGGTGTGGATTTATTACTGCAAAAATAAGATAAATAATTGATTTCAGCAAATTTTAGACAAAATTTTTAGAGATAAATCATTATTTTTAGTAAATTTGGCTAACTTTGCACATCGAAATGGAAAAGATTATACTTGGAATCGACCCTGGAACAAACATTATGGGATATGGATTACTTAAGGTAACTGATGGTAAAGCTCAAATGATTACAATGGGAATCATTGATTTACGTAAGTTTAACGATGCCTATCTTAAGTTAGGTCATATTTTTGAAAGAGTTACAGGGATTATTGATGCATATCTTCCAGACGAGCTAGCAATTGAAGCTCCTTTTTTTGGAAAGAACGTTCAGTCAATGTTAAAACTTGGCCGAGCGCAAGGAGTAGCAATTGCCGCAGCCATCAAACATGGGGTACCGATTCATGAATATGCACCGATGAAAATCAAGATGGCCCTCACCGGTAATGGAAACGCTTCAAAAGAGCAAGTTGCAGACATGCTTAAACGGTTGCTTCACATTCAAAAAGAAGACATGAGTACTTTTATGGACGCAACCGACGCATTGGCTGCTGCATATTGTCACTATCTTCAAGCACGCTCGCCCATTTCAAATGCACCGCATTACAAAGGTTGGAAAGATTTCGTGAACAAGAATCAAGAGAAAGTATGGAAGCAGGCAAAACAATAGCTATTCTTGGTTTAAACGCTAGTGGCAAAACACAATATATCGAAAGACTTCGTCGTCAATTGAGCAGTGACAGAGTAAGATATATGGCATTCTGCGATTCTTATGGCATGAAAACAGATCGCGCATATTATCTTCAGCAGCGCTGGAACCAACACGACATCGACGAGGAGACTCCAACAGTAGGGAGTGTATTAGAGCAGTCTTTTCTAATCTCCGGCGATGACACTCCGGAGCGTCGCTCTTTTCAAAAGCGTCTATACCATCTTTTTTCTATAGATCAGGAATATGACAAGTATTTAATATTGTTATCAAGCGGGGAATTGCGTAAGTTTCAAATAGTAAAACAGTTACTTTCGCATCCTAATACTTTAATTCTTGACAATCCTTTTATTGGATTAGATATACACACTCGAGAAGCTTTGCGTGATTTGCTCCATTTGTTAGTTCTAGAAGAGCACCTTTCTCTTTATATTATTCTTACAAAGCCAGATGAAATACCTGAGTACATCGACGAAGTCGTTTACATCACGCCAAAAGAGTTATTTTACTCTAAGCCACAAGGACTTAGTTGCGAAATGAAGAAGGAACTCTTAAATCTCCCGACGCCTTCTCATAATTCCAATTCCAACATTATTGTCAGGATGAAAGATATTAGCATCCATTATGGCAACCGACAAATTCTAAAGAATATAAATTGGGAAGTTCATGATGGAGATTTTTGGTCACTTTCCGGGGCAAATGGTTCTGGCAAATCCACTCTTTTATCACTTATTGCGGCAGACAACCCTCAGGCATATGCGTGCGACATAACGCTGTTTGGAAATAAACGCGGGTCTGGTGAATCGATATGGGACATAAAAAATCACATTGGATATGTATCCCCTGAAATGCATCGTGCATATAAGCATAATATTCCTGCACTACAAGTAGTAGCAAGTGGCTTTAAAGACACCATAGGACTATATATGCGTCCAAATGCTATAGAGCGCGAACAGAGTTTGTGGTGGATGCGTTTGTTTGGTATAGAAGAATTAGCCTCTCGTTCGTTTTTGAATATATCAAGCGGTGAGCAACGCTTAGTTCTTTTAGCTCGTGCATTCGTCAAAGACCCCGAGCTACTTATCCTCGACGAACCCATGCATGGACTAGACCTTCACAACCAGCAGCTTGTAAAAGACATCATTGAAACTTTTTGCAAGAGACCTCATAAGTCCCTAATCTTCGTAACTCACTATCCGGATGAGTTACCTTCATGTATAAATCATCATTTCACACTAACAAAACAAATATGAGAAAGATTATTCTAATTTCTTCTTTGTTTTTTACAATTAATATAAGCATGTCTGCACAGGCTGTTTATACTGAAATCAGGAAAATTGCACAAAAACACATTGAGGACACCAATTCGCAACAGATTATTAAAGACATAAACAGTTTCGAACTTGATGCTTTAAATTATATGGGCATGAAAATGAAAGAGGTCATGCCAGATGCTCCCGCTTCGGTTCTCGACGATCAAGCTTACGCTCTTTATCAATTCATTAATCTTTACTGTAGAACTTTGATTGATATTAAAAAGCAATCTAAAGCACAACAAATAAAAATAATTAATCTCTTTATGGATATCAGCTATTCAAACCCATTCTTTAAAGACCCTGAAAAGAACATAGTTCTATACTATTTTTCTAATGAAGAAAGTTTGACTCGCTTCTCTCTAGATACAGATTGGCAACGTGCTTACGTTGCTGCTTCCACGGAATTAAAGAAACTTAGTAAGTAATTAACTTAATTGATTGAATTCCATAATGAAGGAGCTTAAATTTTAAGCTCTTTCATTATTTCACTCATACGTTGCAATGTTGAAATTCTTGTTGGCACTAGAGGTAATCTCAAGACATTTTCAATAAATCCCATTTCGTGCAACATGGCCTTGACACCAGCAGGATTTCCGTCAACAAACAATAGCGAGAACAGATCCGTAAAGCGATGATGTATTTTCCGTGCAGGATCGTACTCTCCCTTCATCTGTAAACGAATCATCTTTGAGAATTCCTTGGGCAACGCATTACCGATAACTGAAATAACACCAACTGCGCCGCATGATATCATAGGAAAAGTTAGTGCATCATCACCAGAAATTACATCAAAGTCTTTCGGTTTGCTTTTGATTATCTCGTCAACCTGTTCTAAGTTACCAGAAGCTTCCTTGATAGCAACAATATTTTTACAGTCGCGCGCCAATCTCAATGTTGTTTCTGCCTTCAAGTTGACCCCCGTACGGCCAGGTACATTATAAAGAACGACAGGAAGTTCCGTCGCGGCAGCAATGGCTTTAAAGTGCTGATATAGTCCTTCTTGAGAAGGTTTGTTATAGTATGGGCATACACTCAATACACCGTCAACGCCCTTAAAGTCTCCATTCTTTAATTCATCAACAACTGATGCTGTATTGTTTCCGCCACACCCCATTAAAATGGGAACACGCGCCTGAACTCTTTCTACTATTAAATTCTTAATCTTAGACCTCTCCTCTTTTGTCAATGTGGGAGTCTCGCCTGTAGTAGCAAGAATACAAAAGAAATCAGCACCGTTCTCCAATTGATAATCAACTAATCGCAAAATTGCTTCATAATCTACAGAGCCATCTTGCTTAAAAGGTGTAACAAGCGCAATTCCAAGCCCTTTAAAAATATTGTATACCATAATAGTCCGTCTAATTTGCCTGCAAAGTTACTATTTTTTTTTGAATCCCCACACGATAAACATATTTTTTATCATGTTTAGCTTCCAATATATAGAAATAACATTCCTAATAGTACCAAGGCTAAATCGAGGGCTTTTGCCTTTAGGTTCTTTTCATGGAAGAAAGCGGCACCACACAGAAACGAGACGACAACACTTCCTCTTCTTACCATTGACACAATACTAATCATTGCTTCAGGTAACGACAATGCGAAGAAGTATGCAAAATCAGCTATTGACAGAAAGATGCTTACGCCAATAATTGCCCAATCCCAATGAAAAGGCGTATTTTCCTTTCTCTTTGGGCACCACAATAACATCAACATCACAAACATCATGATGCATTGATAGATATTATACCACGACTGTACCATCATGCGGTCTAAACCAACACCACCCTTCTCTATAGGCGCCATTAGATATTTGTCATAAAGACCACTTATGGCTCCTAGTACTGCCGCACCTACGATCATATAAATCCATTGGTCGTGTTTGAAGTCTATACCTTCCTTTTTCCCGCTTCTACTCAATAGAAGAAAAGAGATTATCGCCAATGACACACCTATCCACTGCCACATATTTAAACGTTCTCCAAACACCAGCAATGCTCCTATCAGAACCATTACCGGTCGAGTAGCATTAATCGGGCCAACAATTGTTAGTGGCAAGTGCTTCATACCAAAATAACCTAACACCCAACTTGACAAGACTATAATGGCTTTCAGTACAATATATTTATGGCACTCCCAACCACCAGTTGCGACCAAAAACGGCGTTCCATCTAACAAATGAGTCTTAGAGCTTAACACAATAAACGGAACAAATATTAGCGAGGAGAATAATGTATTAAGAAATAAAATTGGAATAACAGCATTATTCTTCAGCGCCTTCTTTTTCAATGAGTCATACACACCCAATAGGGCGGCAGACATAAATGCAAGCAATAACCACATTTTAATATTTTATATCAACTAAAAATAATGCATTTCCAGGCATCGATTCCCCTGCTTCTGTACGACGTTTCCCTTCAATAACATGACGAAAATCATCCAAAGATAATCGGCCACGCCCTACTTCAACTAGCGTTCCAACAACAGCCCTCACCATATTTCTTAAAAACCTATTTGCCGTTATTTCAAAGAACCACTCACCTTCTCTCAACTCTACCCACTTTGCCCGAGTCACTTTACAGAGTGTAGTTTTTACATCAGAGTGGCTCTTACAGAAAGCGCCAAAGTCATCATACTCAGTAAGAATCTTCGCAGCCTCGTTCATTTTTTGAAAATCTAATTCATAGTGCAACTCACACGAATAATGATGCAAGAAAGGAGACTTGTACGTATGAACATAATAATGGTACGTACGCGATACAGCTGAGAAGCGTGCATGCAAATCTTCCCTCACCTGTTCTATCTGCCGAATAGCAATATCTTGAGGCAATAATCTATTCAATTTGTAACACAACTGATCGCGGTCGAACTCTTTGTCGCAATCAAAGTGTGCTATCATCATTGAAGCATGCACCCCTGCATCCGTACGTCCTGCGCCAGTAATAGTAATGTCTTCACGAAGTATTAGTGAAAGCGCTTTTTGCAACTCACCTTGAATCGAGACGCCATTGGGTTGCACCTGCCATCCATGAAAATGTGTTCCGTCGTAACTTAACGTAATGAAATATCTCATAATCGTTTGCAAAATTACCTCAAAAATCAAAGAAAAGCGATTTTTTTAATGAAAAATTTGGTCGTTATGAAGTTTTTACTTACTTTTGCACACAATAAATCCATTATTAATAACTCATTAAACTAAATAATATTGCCTATCGAAACAAAATTACTTCATAATTAAAATAGAAGACCAATATGAAGAAATTTGAAGGAGTTACCGACGAACAGTTGGCATTACTCTATGCTAAAGGCAATAATCGTGCGTTTGATGAATTATTAGATCGCACAAAGAGTAAATTGTTTACTTATATCATGTTCGTTGTACGTGATCATGACATCGCAGATGATATTTTCCAAGAAACTTTTGTGAAAGTTATCATAAAGTTGCAAAGTGGACAATACACTGATACAGGTAAATTCCAGTTTTGGGTTAGTCGCATTGCTCATAACGTGATGATGGATTGGTATCGTCAACAACAAAATCATCACTTTGTCGAGCCCAATAAAGAAAACGACTTGCAGAATCTAAGTGGTGCATCAGTATTGGACAGTTACCGTGAGTCAGAACTGGTTAATGAGCAAGTTCTAAAAGATGTGATTCGACTCATGAATATCCTTCCAGCCACGCAACGCGAGGTAGTGTACATGCGTTTCTTTCAACAACTATCTTTCAAAGAGATTGCAGAAATCACAGGTGTGAGCATCAACACATCACTTGGCCGCATGCGCTATGCTATTTTCAACCTACGCAAAATGGCTAAAGAAAACAAAATGGAACTAGCACTCCAGTTATAGCATCTTGTTATCATGTTTTTACAAGGCCTTTAATTCTTTGATAACTGATTCCGGATTAGATGCTTTAAAAATATAACTACCACTGACTAAAACATCGGCACCCGCTTCAACAAGACGTGGTGCCGTTTCCTTTTGAACACCACCATCAATCTCTATCAATGCGTTACTGCCACTCTTGTCAATAAGTTGTCGTAGTTGTTTTACCTTTTTAATCGTATTCTCAATAAACTTTTGACCGCCAAAACCTGGGTTAACACTCATCAGCAATACCATATCAACATCACCTATCACATCCTCAAGAACAGAAACAGGTGTAGATGGATTCAATGTTACAGCAGCCTTCATGCCAGCATCGTGTATTTCCTGAATGGTACGATGCAAATGAACTGTAGCCTCTTGATGCACATTCATCATCATTGCGCCAAGTTTGGCGGTCCGGCTAATATATCTCTCCGGGTGTTCTATCATATAATGTACATCCAAAGGTTTCGTACATATCTTGGCTACAGCCTCAATAACAGGGAAACCAAAAGATATATTGGGAACAAACATGCCGTCCATCACGTCAACATGCAACCAATCTGCTTCAGATCGATTTATCATCTGAACATCTCGTTCTAAATGCAGAAAATCTGCAGAGAGCATAGAAGGTGAAACAATGGTCATTTCTTACTATTAGTTTATTGTTATAAAATCAGTTCAGGATATAAGTCTCCTTATTATTAACACGATAGGTATAAGCTATCTGTTTTATGAGTGTAATCACCTTCTCACTGGGATTCATTTCTTCGGGAGTAAATATCTGCATAGGCCAAAAATTTTGTTTTTGAATCATTTCTTTT
>Ga0247611_10011423_pt1 | contig 10252 bp, 8 predicted proteins | sample 177DNAGHGhighgp2_FD_192422 | JGI IMG/M metagenome (GOLD analysis project Ga0247611, IMG submission 192422) | Sheep rumen microbial communities from Palmerston North, Manawatu-Wanganui, New Zealand - 1770 DNA GHGhigh gp2 | ecosystem: Host-associated > Mammals > Digestive system > Stomach > Rumen ... | reverse complement strand
ATTTCTTCGGCGTAGGTCACCTGGGTAAGGCCCAGCTTTTCTGCAATCTGCGGACCGACCTGTGCGGTATCGCCGTCGATAGCCTGGCGGCCACCGAGAATGATGTCGTAGTCGCCAATCTTCTTGACGGCCTGGGCGAGCGTGTAGCTCGTAGCGAGAGTGTCAGCACCACCGAGCGGGCGGTCCGTCACCACGAAACCTTCGTCGGCACCGCGGTACAGAGCTTCGCGGATAACTTCGGCAGACTTCGGGAGACCCATCGTCAGCACAGAAATGGTGGAACCCGGGAACTGGTCCTTCAAACGAAGGGCTTGCTCCAGGGCGTTCAGGTCTTCGGGGTTGAAGACCGCGGGCAATGCGGCACGATTGATGGTTCCCTGCTCCGTCATGGCATCGGGGCCCACGTTTCGTGTATCAGGTACTTGCTTAGCAAGCACAACGATTTTAAGACTCATTATATCCTTATAGTGTTGAATTTACGTTTTATGTTTTGCTGTGTACAAGATAGAAATTATCGGGTGCCTCGCCCCGACCTCCAGTAGAGGTCTTTCCCACGTCATCTCCGCATAAGAAAATTGACACTTTTTTGTAATAAACTTCTTTTGAGTATGCACAATAAAAGCCAATCCGTAAATTTGGACTGGCTGAAAATAATTTTATCCTATATTATACTTCCGCTATTTTATTTCCACGTAAATACCCTTGGGCAGGTTACTAGGCATGTCGCCAGATTCGTTCCTTTGCCCCACTGGCTTGCCGAGGACGTTGAATATCCTGCTTCCGGGCTTGCCGTGCCCCGCTTTTTCGATGTTCGAAATGACGATGCGGGCTGTGTTGCTCGAACTGCTGGAAATTTCCAGTGCGCTGGAACTAGACGATGTTTCTGGGGCCACAGAACTTGACGAGAGCTGTTCCGGTTCACTAGACGAACTTGAAACCGGTTCGGAGCAGTTTTCGCCGATGCAGAACGTGAGCGTTTCTCCAGGTGTCCCGATGTCGGTAATCTTGAGTCCTGTCTTGGAACCGCTGTACCAACGGATAGCGGGGTAGGCGTCGTCCGAAAATCCAGAATAGGTTCCGCTTTTGAAGAAGGTGTTCGCCGTGCTTCCTGGATCCGGCCACTGGTTGGGCTCGATGTCGCTTGACTTGCCCTGAGAACTCGCATGTACGATTCTCAAGCCGAGTTTGTCCGAGGCGGAATTCCCGTCAATGGAAAAATCGTAATGCTGCATCAGGAGCCCGCTGCCTTTGAGGACCTTGTTTCGGCCCGTATTTTGCACGTACGACCAGACGAGCCCTTCTTTTTCAGGCCTTTCGGGGTTCTTGTAGCGGTAGCAGAATTCGCCAGGCTTGGAAACTTCAAGAACAGTTGCGTTGTTTACGTCTTCGCTTGTAATGTCCACAAACGGAATCCAGCCCTGGTCCGCGCGGTAGAAGTCATTGATGGCGACGGGGTTCTTGTCGCTCGGTCTATTGCCCATGGTGCAATAGTCCCCGTACCAGTAGAGGTCGGGCCAGCCGAAGATCATGTGCCCGCTTTCGTGTACAAAGACGTATATCGAAAATGTGCCCGGCATGTCCGTCATCTGGTGGTGGGTGAGTTTTACTCCGTCGCGCCTTTCGCTAGACCATCCTGAATGCGGCCACAGGCCCTGACCCCATACTTCTCCGGCTCCGGCATAGACAATATTTATGGCTTCGGTGGTGCCGTCCTTGTCGTTATCGTAGCGTGAAAAATCGACTTGCGAATCGAAGTAGTCAAAAACCTCTTTCATGAGGGAATCCGACCCCGAGTATCCTTGCAAACCTTCGTACCAGGATTTAGGGTGCTTTGCGCGGTACCAGCCGTAGACTTCGTTGGTGAGGTCCAGTTGCCCGTTGGAGACGTCGAGGTAGTAGTCGCGCACGGAACCGTTACAGCCATCCCTGTTGAAGCCTTCCTTGTTGAGCCAGTCCTCGACTTCGTTGACGGTGACTGGTGCTACTTTGTCTGTAAAGTCCACGAGCAGGGTAAGACTATATATTTTACCCTTGGGTGCGGCGTAGTGGCTCTTTTCCTGTGTCGCAACGGCCTTTAACAGCCCACGGGAGTTGTCGAACGTGGGCCTTGCCTCTTCGGGCCATTCGGCGACCCTTTTCCCTTGGTACACGATGTCGGCGAAGAGTGCCGTGGGGAGCGCTAGCAGCATAACGCCAATAAGCGGAAACTTGTTTTTCATAACCAATCCCATTACCGAAAACAAACCTGCTCTAATTATATATTCTTTTGGCGGCGATAGACGCCCCGGTATGCACTTTTTGTGTTGAAGGTGTGTAAACGGCTTTCGCGCATTTTACATTTTGTTACATTTTCTTTGAGAAAGAGATCCCCGCCTTCGCGGGGATGACAGCGGCAGAGCCGCCTCTAGAACCAGAAACCTATAGACGATTATGAAATTTAAAAGAATTCTCTTGAAGCTCAGTGGCGAAGCCCTCGCAGGCGAAAAGGGCCACGGTATCGATAACCAGATTCTCTCCGACATGGCAAGCGAAATTGCATCCATCGTCAAGCAGGGCGTGCAGGTCGCGCTTGTGATTGGCGGCGGTAATCTTGTCCGTGGCATTTCTGCATCTGCTGGTGGCATGAACCGTGCCCAGGGCGATGCCATGGGTATGCTCGGCACCGTGATGAACGGCCTTGCCATGCAGGACGCCCTGGACAAGCAGGGCGTTGACTCCGTGGTGATGTCCGCCATCCGTATGGAACCGGTCTGCGAATTCTTCGACCGCCGCAAGGCTTTGAAGCTCCTCTCCGCAGGCTCCGTCGTGATTTTCTCCGCCGGTACGGGTAACCCGTTCTTCACCACAGACAGCTGCGCTGCCCTCCGCGCTATCGAGAGCGAATGCGACGTGATCATGAAGGCCACCAAGGTCGACGGCATCTACACGGCCGACCCGGTCAAGGACCCGACTGCGACCCGATTCGACGACATCAGCTACAAGGAAGTCATTTCCCGCGGCCTCAAGGTCATGGATACGGCTGCCGTGGCCCTATGCATGGAAAACAACATGCCTATCTTCGTGTTCAAGATGGAAAAGGGCAACCTGACCCGCGCCGCCATCGAAGGCGACCTCGGCACGCTGGTCCACTGCTAGTGTTTTTACTTATATTTATTTCAGAATAATGGCGCCAAGCGCCGCAACCTAAAACCTGTAACCTGAAAGCTATTATGGCAGACTATACCGATAAAATGGACAAGGCCATCGAGGCCACCGAACGTGAATTTGCGAAGGTCCGCGCCGGCAAGGCGACCCCTGCAATCCTGAACGACGTGCGCGTCGACTACTACGGCACTCCTACCCCGATTTCGCAGGTGGCAAAGGTTTCTGTGCCCGAACCGCGCATGCTCCTCGTGACCCCGTGGGAAAAGACCATGGTGGACCCGATCGAGAAGGCTATCCTCGCTGCGAATATCGGCCTTACCCCGATGAAGGACGGCAACTGCATCCGCGTGTCGCTCCCGATTCTCACGACCGAACGCCGCCAGGAACTTGCGAAGATCGTGCGCAAGCATGCTGAAGAAGGCCGCGTGGCCATCCGTAACATCCGCCGCGATGCCAACGATGCCATCAAGAAGAACAAGGACCTGCCCGAAGACGAAGTCAAGAAGCAGCAGGACGAAATCCAGAAGGCGACCGACAAGGCTATCGCGCAGATTGACGCCCTTCTCGCCGAGAAGGAAGCGGACATCCTCAAGGTGTAGTTCGGGGCTTGCGTGGGTAACGAACTTCGACATGTGGCCATTATCATGGATGGTAATGGCCGTTGGGCTAGGAGCCGCGGGCTCGAACGTTTTCTGGGCCACCGTAAGGGGACCCAGGCGACTATCGACGCGGTGGAGGTTGGCGTAAACCTTAAGCTCGAGCACATGACTCTCTATGTGTTCAGTTCCGAAAACTGGGGCCGCCCGAGCAAGGAGGTGGATTACCTGATGAACCTCCTCATCGAGATGGTGGTGAAGGAAATCCCCGACCTCATGGAAAAGAACGTAAAGCTCAAGGTTATCGGGAACATGGACCGACTGCCCGAAAAACCGCGCGCAAGTCTACAGTCCGCAATCGACATGACCGCAAACAATACGGGCATGCAACTGAACCTTGCCATTTCCTATGGTGGTAGGCAAGAGATTGTGGATGCAACGAAGTCCATTGCGGCCCAGGTGGCTGCGGGAACGCTCAAGGTCGAGGATATCGACGAAAACCTGTTCGCAAGGAACTTGTATTTGAAGGGTGCGCCCGACCCGGATCTCGTTATCCGTACGGGCGGTGAATTTAGACTTTCGAACTACCTCCTCTGGCAGGCTGCCTACAGCGAGTTCTACGTGACGGACACGCTGTGGCCCGACTTCACTCAGGAAGAGTTCATGAAGGCTGTCGAGTTTTTCAAGACACGGGAACGGAGATTTGGGAAGGTGTTGCATGAGTAATCTGGCTCAGCGTTTGATAACGGCGTTTATCGCCATACCGATAGTGTTTTTCCTGCTGTGGTTCTGCGACTACAGCCGTATCGGGCTGATGTGCTTCCTCGCGGGCGTGGGTGCCTGGGAATGGGCGGGCATGGCATCCAAGATGTACAAGGGTCCCGACATGCGGTACCTCTCCTTTGCATCGTCCCTCGCGTTGACGCTGGCCTGGGCGCTTTCGAAGGGCGACTACTTCGGACTCCCTGCTGTTCCGTACGTGGTCGGCATGACGTTCCTTGTAATCTTTGCAATCTATATAGGTATTGCCTATGCGAAGGTGGAAATCGATCACCTGTTCCCCTGGCTCGTGATGCAGCTCGGCGCTCCCCTGTACATTGGTCTCTGGGGTGGCATGAACGCTCTCATGATGGGTAACGGCCAGGGCTTCGAACACTGCTATCCGTTTATCCTCGTGATGACCTCCATGTGGCTCTGCGACACGGTGGCGTACTTCTTCGGTAAGTTTGCGGCAGGCAAGGGCCCCTTCGGGAGGCACCCGTTTGCTCCGAGCATCAGCCCCAAGAAGACTTGGGAAGGTAGCATCGCTGGTTCCATCGCGACTATCGCGTGGGTGGCCTACTGGGTAAAGTGCAGTGCGGCTCTCTCCAGTTTCAATATCGACTTCAACTGGGGTATTGCCATTGCGATTGGCGTGCTGCTCACTGTCGCGGGCCAGGCAGGCGACCTCTTGATGAGTGCACTCAAGCGTTGGAGCGGTACGAAGGATTCGGGTAACCTGTTCGTGGGGCATGGTGGCGTGCTCGACCGCTGCGACTCCTTCTTCCTCGCGGCTCCCGCACTCTACCTGCTTCTGGATTTTCTCAAGAACATAGCTTAGCAATTTAAGGGGAAATTATGAAACTCAAGTTTATTATTGGGGCTTTCGCTTTGGTGGCTGCCCTCGGTTTTACGGCGTGTGGCGATGACGATTCCAATCCCACTTCCGGTAATGGTACTACCGATCCCGACAACGGCGGTAAAGGCAAGAAGGATGATGGCAAGCTGGAAGCTGGCTGTAACTTTGAAAAAGAAGACAATGTCTGGAAGTACAAGTATTCTACGTGGAATTACATCGATGTCTACACGTGGGTCGACGAGAGCACGGTTGACTACAAGGCCTACATGAACTCGTATCACATGGACGAAGACGATACGACTTACACGGGCGTGAATCGTGACGAGTTCTTTAATAAAGTTATGAACGAATGCCTGTCCTATCAGGAAATGTAGAGGTCTAGGAAATGAAAAACGTCGTTCTTCTCGGAGCAACCGGTTCTATCGGAACTTCTAGCGTAGATGTCATCTTGCAGCATTCCGATATCTTTAACCTGTATGCGGTTGCCGCGAACAGCAGCGTGCAGAAGGTTGCTGAAATCGTGCGCAAGTTCAAGGTGGAACGTGTGTGCATGTTCGACCCGAATGCGGCGAAGGAACTGGAGAAGGAACTCGGCATGAAGGTGCTCGCCGGCATGGATGGCCTGTGCGAACTTGCTGCCGACCCGAAGGCTGACATCATTATCAACGCCCTGATGGGTGCGGTGGGCTGCCTCCCGACCATTACCGCCATCGAGCACGGCAAGCATGTGGCGCTTGCGAACAAGGAGACGATGGTCATGGCGGGTCCCGTCATCTGGGACAAGCTTGCGGAAAACCCGAAGTCGTTCATTACGCCGATCGATTCCGAGCACAGCGCCATTTTCCAGTGCCTCTCTGGCCGCCCCGAAAAGGAAGTGGAATTCCTCGAGATTACGGCATCCGGCGGCCCGTTCCGTGAATGGCCTATCGAAAAGTTTGAACAGATTACTGTTGCCGATGCGCTGAATCACCCGGTGTGGAGCATGGGCAAGAAGATTACCATCGATTCCGCCTCCATGATGAACAAGGGCCTCGAAGTCCTCGAAGCGCACTTTTTGTTCCACATCCCGTATGAACAGATCAAGGTTGTGGTTCACCCGCAGTCCATGGTGCATTCCCTGGTGCAGTTCCGCGATGGCTCCCTGATGGCCCAGCTCGGTGCGCCCGACATGCGCATTCCTATCCAGGTTGCGCTCACGTGGCCCGACCGTCTGCCGCTCGAGACCAAGCGTCTCGACCTGCCGACGCTCGCGAAACTTACCTTCTTCGAACCGGACTTCAACAAGTTCCGCTGCCTCGCTCTTGCTTTCGAAGCGGGCCGCCGTGGCGGTATTGTCCCCGCGATGATGAACGCCGCGAACGAAGTGTTGGTGGATGCCTTCCTCAAGGGCAACCTCAAGTTTACTGACATCCCGAAGCATGTGGAAACTATCATGGCCGGCGCCCCGACGGTCACGGGTCACCTCACGCTCGACCAGGTTCTCGAGGCTGACGCCGAAGCCCGCAGGCTCACCGCAGCCCTGATAAAGTAATTTTACAATCGGGAAAAATCCTTTTTCACCCTATTGCCCTAAAAAAGGCAATAGGGTTGTATTTATTTACAACGTTTGATGGCTCCGAATTCGACGGAATGGCCTTTTTTTGAATAAATTTTACGTATCCCCTCTGGGTGGGGGGGTAAGGAGCATGTTATGAAAAAAATTCTCATGGCCTCGTGCCTGTTGGCTGCGACGGCGTTTGCCCAGGGCTTTGGTGGTCCGCAAAGCGGCGGCGGTGTCCCGAATTCTACCAAGACAGCCGACGTGAACTACGCTGGCGACGGAAAAGCCTACCATACGCTGGATATTTACATTCCCACGGAAGCCAAAGAATCGTACCCGGTGGTCATCCACACTTACGGTAGCGCCTGGAGCATGAATAATTCCAAGGGAAGCGCCGACCTGAACACAATCTGTGCCGCTTATGTCAAGGCGGGCTACGCTGTGGTGACCCCGAATCACCGTTCGGCAAGTGATGCCATATATCCGGCGCAGTTGCACGACATCAAGGCCGTGGTGCGCTTTGTCCGCGGCAATGCGGCCAAGTACAAGTTTGACACGAATTTTGTGGCTGTGTCCGGGTTCTCTTCGGGCGGACACCTTTCGAGCCTCACCGCGACGACATGCGGCCTTACGGAAGGCAAATCCGGCTCGGTGACGGTTGACCTGGTCGGTGACCTCGGTGAGTACACTTCGTTCAGCAGCTGCGTCGACGGCGCGGTGCTCTGGTCTCCTCCGACCGACATCTATACGATGAACCCCATCAACAACTTCATGGGTTCGGGAACCTACGAGGGCGCCTTCATTGGAGTGGAACGCGAAGGCAACAAGGACAAGTGGATGGTCGCGAGCTCGCCGTACTATGCGAGCGAGGACGATCCTCCGATAATCATGTTCCACGGCACATCCGATCAGATTGTGAACATCGAACAGAGCCAGGAACTCTACGATTCCCTCAAGAACCACAACGTGGTGACGGAGTTTGTCAAGGTGTCGGGTGGTTCCCATGGGGGAAACGAAATGTATGCGGCCGAAAACCTGAACAAGGCAGTTGCCTTCCTGGATAAGGCTCGCGAGGCCAAGGCCGCTGCCGCCGTAGTCCCGCCGGATACAAGCAAGCAAGATACGAGCGTAATCGATACGTCCAAGACGGATTCGTTGCCGCCCGATACGCAGTCTATTGCAATTCCTTCACTGCGTGTGCCCATGCTTACGCCGGTTTCTTACTCGGTGTATTCGCTTGACGGAACCTTGGTCTCGCGCTCTTCCGTGCTCAACAAGCAAGCGCTCAGGCCGGGCGTCTACTACGTGGTGTCGAAGTACAACACGGGTGAACGCAAGATGTTCCGCATCGTGAAGCGCTAGCACGGATACACTTGATACACTTTAGTGTGATTTTTACTAATTGGCGGTCCTGCGTGGGCCGCTATTCTTTATATTAATCTCTGGTGCATGGAACTTTCTTGCGCAAGAGAGGACAGTTTTGGAAAAGAATGATATCAAGCGGATTGCGCTTTTCGCAATCGTTGCCGCCGGTACATCGGCGGCCTTTGCAGCCAATGCCTACATAAACCAGGTGGGTTACCGCCCTTCCGACCCCAAGCAGTTCTCGCTGGTGGGCGCCTCGGGCAATGTCGAAATCGTGAACGCGTCCGGCCAGACGGCCCTTTCCGTGACTCCGGGGGCCGCATCTTACTGGGATGCGAGCGGCCAGAATGTTCAGCTTGTCGATATCTCTAAACTGACTGCCGAGGGCAAGTATTCCATCAAGGTGGGCGGGCAGGTGCTCCGCCAAGATCTGGTGGTCAAGAACAACACCTTCGCCGATGTCTACAAGGCGGCCATCAAGTGGTTCTACTACCAGCGTGCCTCCATGGCTCTCGAAAGTTCGTATGCGGGCCAGTGGAGCCGTGCCGCGGGCCACACGAATTCTACGGCCGAATTCCACAATTCTACGGGTACTTCGGGCACAATCCAGTCGAGCAAAGGCTGGTACGATGCGGGCGACTACGGCCGCTATATCGTAAACTCGGGTATTACCACCTACACGCTCCTCTCGCTTTACGAGCATTTCTCGGAATTCTTCAAGACGGCCAAGTGGAATATCCCTGCTGAGGGCAGCCTCCCGGACCTGCTTGCCGAAATTAAGTGGAATCTGGACTGGATGCTCACCATGCAGGCATCTGACGGCACTGTTTACCACAAACTGACATCGCTTGGGTTCCCGGGCGACGTGATGCCCGCGCAGGACAATTCCAAACTTTATGTTATCGGCAAGAGTGCAGAGGCGGCGTTCGACTTTGCGGGCGTGATGGCAGTTGCGGCCCGCGTGTACAAGCCGTTCGATTCGAATTATGCGAACAAGTGCCTGGAAGCAGCGAAGAGGGCCTACTCCTGGGGCTCGAACAACATGAACGTGCACTTTAAGGCGAATCCTTCCGACGTGTCGACGGGCGCCTACGAGGGTTCCGATGCTACCGACGAGAAACTTTTTGCGGGTACGGAACTTGCGATTACCACGGGCGATGCATCTTACAAGCAGTCGGGCACTTCGCCGTATGTCTCGTGGTGGGGCGGAATGGATGGAATTGCGACTTACGGCAAGGCAACGCATGCGTCCGTATTTAACGATGCTGGCGAAGCCAAGCAGAATATCCTCTCTACGGCCGATGGCTTTGTAGACCGCGCCAAGTCGGGATTCGGCGTGACGATGGCAAAGGGTGATTTTAACTGGGGCTCCAATTCGTCTGCCGCAAATCAGGGCGTTTGGCTGCTGCATGCCTACTACCTCACCGGCAACGAAAAGTATTATACGGCTGCCCTGAAGGCGCTCGATTACCTGCTCGGCAAGAACCCGCTTGACATGTCGTTCGTGACGGGTTATGGCACCAAGTCCCCGATGCACCCGCATCACCGTCCGAGTACTTCGGACAACGTAAATGAACCGATTCCCGGCATGCTTGTGGGTGGCCCGCACTCTGGCGGCGATGACGTTGGTTCCGCTGCCGAATGGAAGTGTGCCGACTATAGGACGGGACATGTGGCGAAGGATTATACCGATCAGCAGTGCAGCTTCGCAACGAACGAGGTGGCTATCAACTGGAATGCTCCACTCGCCTACTTGGCTGGTGCGCTCGAGGCGATTAATGCCGGGTATGCACCCTCGTTTGCAGTGGAAGGTGTCGCAAGGAAGAATACGGCAACGTCTTCCAGTTCTTCGCAGGGGAATCTGCCGCAGTCCAGTTCTAGTTCCAATGTCGTTCCGCAGTCGAGCTCTAGCTCGACAATTGTGCCCACGAGCAGTTCGTCTACGACTGCCATACGTGATTTCGGGTACGAGGCCGACTCGGGCAAAGA
>Ga0247611_10011422_pt1 | contig 10253 bp, 11 predicted proteins | sample 177DNAGHGhighgp2_FD_192422 | JGI IMG/M metagenome (GOLD analysis project Ga0247611, IMG submission 192422) | Sheep rumen microbial communities from Palmerston North, Manawatu-Wanganui, New Zealand - 1770 DNA GHGhigh gp2 | ecosystem: Host-associated > Mammals > Digestive system > Stomach > Rumen... | reverse complement strand
ATGGTTGAGAATGTACTATCTATATCTAAAATAAATACTAACTTAAAATTATCTATGCATGAAGAATTAGTAGAAGAATTATTTGAAGAAGCGGTTCATAGGTTTAAAAATAGATATATTGATGCCAAAGTGTTAGCACAGGTTCCAGATAAAATATTATTTGTTAATGTTGATTCTAAACTTTTTGGGCAAATATTAAATAATTTATTGGAAAATGCTTATATACATGGAAAATCTGATATACCGATTATATTATATGCTGAATATGATAAATCTTTTGTATATATAAAGATAAAAGACTTTGGACCAGGGATTACTGATGATGTTGATAGATATTTAAATCAATCATTATTTGTTAGTGATGATTATGATTATTTATATAAAGGAATTGGATTATCTGTTAGTAATACAATTGCTAAATTACATGGTGGGATAATACAAGCTTCTAATAATCCTGATGTAGGAGCTACTTTTACAATTAAAATACCGGTGGTGAAAAGTGTTGAAAAATAATATTTTAATTATTGAAGATGATAAAAGCATAAATGATTTAATTTGTTCTTTATTGAAAGATGAATATACTGTTTATCAAGCTTTTACGGCAAAAGAGGGCTTATCATTAGTATCTTCTAACACGATAGATGTTATTATTTTAGATTTAGGCTTACCTGATCTTGATGGAATAGATGTTATTATAAAAATAAGAAAATCTATGACAACTCCTATTATTGTTGTTTCTGCTAGAAATTTTGAAAGTGATATTGTAAAAGCTCTTGATTTAGGAGCAGATGATTATTTAATAAAACCGTTTAGGAATAATGAATTGAAATCTAGAGTTAAAATAGCTATTAGACACAGCATTTCAAACAACATAATCAATTTTGATATGACATTTAAGTATATGAATTTTAAGATTGATTATGATAAAGCTTTAGTATATGTAAATAATAATTTAATTCCTATTACTTCAAATGAATATAGAATTTTAGCACTTCTAACTAAGAATGCAGGTAAAGTTTTGACATATGACTATATATTAAAAGCTATTTGGGGACCTAATGCTGGTGAATCAAATTCATCTTTGAGAGTGCATATGGCAAACATTAGAAGGAAAATAGAAGTAAATCCTGCAGATCCACAATTTATTATTACACATGTAGGAATAGGGTATAGTTTTAACTTGTAAATTAATAGTATTTTTAATAGTTTTAATTGTTAAGATAATAATTGGACATTCATTAAGAATGAGAAGCTAAGTTTTTTATAAAATAATTCTGTAAAATCGATACGACTATTATGAATTAATATTTATAACTGATAAATTATCTAATTTTTTATTAGTTAAATTAGATAATGAAGTTTCTAATTCAAATGGATGGATAATACCTGTTATTATTGTTGGTAGTATATTATTTATAATTTATCGTTTGTTATTCTATAAATTTAATGTATGGTATGGGTAAATAATGATAATAAGACAATAAGAGCCTTTATTATCAGTAAAAAGGATGGTAATAATAAATTATTAATTATGCAGTTTAAAACGATATATAAAAAAGATAGTGAGATTTATAAATCTAAATCTGAAGCTACATCTTACAGATAAAAATAATCCTCCTTTTTGGAGGATTGTTTTAATTTTAAGATAAATTATAGTATAATAATATAAAATATTATATGAGAGGATAATTATATGCCTGTATTTGATATAAACGAAATTTCAAAGGAATCATCTACAATTTATTATGATTGCTTAAAAAAGATGAAAGAATCTGAAGATAATCTAATCTTAAAAGAATTAAAAGAATATAAATATGTTAAGCCTAAATTAAATTTAGAATTATTTAAAGATGATTTTGATATTGAATTATTAAAAATAGATAATGCTTTAAATTATTATTTTAAGAAAAAGAATAAAAAAAATGATACAGTAGTATTGATGCTTCATGGTGGAGGATATGTACTTCCTGTAAGTCAAAACAATATTATAGGTGCTACACTTTATTCTAAATATATAAATTCATGTGATGTCTTATTACCAGATTATAAGGTAGCATCAGAAGATATTCATATGGTTGCGTTAAATAATGTTTATAATTCATACAGTTATTTAACTAAAAGATATAATAAAATTGTTCTTGCTGGTCAATCAGCAGGTGGAAATCTCGCTTTAGGCCTATTAGAATATTTAAAAGAAAATAATATTAAATTACCTAATTGCGTCGTACTTGCATCACCATGGACTGATTATAATTGTGTGGGCGCTTCATATACATTTAATAAACTTGAAGACATATTATTTGGAACCAAAAAAGAAGATGTCTTACCTGATCCTTATAATAAAATTCATGATAAATATATGTTTCCACTTGAATTTAATATGGAAATTTATCCGCCTATTATGATTAATGTTTCTAAAACTGAAAGATTATTATCTGATTCACTTTCTCTATATGATAAATTAGATAAGGAAAAATCTGAAATATATTTATATCCTTTAATGTGGCATGATTTTTATACTCATGATGATAAATTAAAGGAATGTAATGATTGTTGGAATAGAATAAATAAATTTGTTAATAAATTCATTTAATATTATACGAGGAGAAATTATATGAAAAAACTTTTAATTGGTGCTTTATTATTATCTCAATTATTATTAGTATCTTGTAGTGATAATAACAAAGAAAAAATAGTAAATATGCCTATTAATATGGCAGGAGAAAATGGCAAAATTATTAATGATTATAAAATTGAGATGCTATTTAAAGCAAATAGTGAAATACCTTATATTTCATTAAATGAAGGTATAGATTTTTTATCTAAATTAAGAAAAGAATATAAATCTAGTAATTCATATTATAAATTAGAATCTAATTTAAATAAGGCTACAATTAAAAATGAAATTGGTGATTCTTGTATAATTGATTATGATAATCAAACAATAACATTTTCTGATTTTGATTCACTTTTATCTAATAATGAATCAGGCAATTTATCTTTACTTAATTTAAAACCTTTTAAAAAAACATTTAAAATAACTAAAAGTAATTATACTAAAGGAAATGAACTAAAAGTTGATTTAAATTCTTATAAAAGCTTAGATATCTATAAATATAATGATAAATTATATTTGCCTTTAAGTGTTTTTAATTCATTTTTTGTAAATGTCCATATATTAAGTAATTTAGCATATAATTTTAATGGACTTTTCTTTGCATGTACAGATGATTTATATGAAGAAGATGGAGATTCAACAACACTCACAAATCTTGGTGCTTTATTTTATAATACAGAGAAAAAAGATGAGATTAGTTTAGAATTTACAAATTATTATTATGATTCTTTATTAATTGAATTAAATTATTTATATGGCTTAAAGAAGGATAAGAATATAGAATCATTTGATAAATTTTTTATAGATTATGGATATAAAAATGACGTATTATCAAAAAATGTAATAAAGATGGATAATGCGACAGTTTATACACTTTCAAATTTAAATGATTTCCATACTGCAATTCTAAAGCCATCATTTTTATATGATTTTAAAAGAATGTCAATAGATTCTACTAAATATTCAAAGGAAACTATTGAATTTCATAAAATACAAGATGAATTAAATAAATATATAAAATCATATGGAATTGAAGATGGTATTGAAAATATAGATAATACATTATTTATTTCATTTAATTCATTTCAAGCAATAAATGAAAATGAATTATATAATTATGGTGATAAACCAACACTTACTAATACAGCAACATTATTTAATTATGCATATAAATATGTACTTAAAAATAAGGATATTAAAAATATCGTTGTTGATTTAACCTATAATATAGGTGGTTCATCAGATGCATTATTATATTCATTATCTACATTAATTGGTGATGTTTCATTTTGTATAGAAAATCCAGTAACTAGTAGCTATAATAATCAAACATATAAGGTAGATATTAATTTAGATAGTAAAATAGATGAAAATGATAAATCATTAAAGGAATTAGGATATAATATTATATTTTTAAATTCAGCACATTCATTCTCATCAGCTAACGCTATGCCATATCTTGCTAAATATAATGATAGTAGTGTAATAACTATGGGTGAGAAAACTGCAGGTGGCGCATGTATTTCTAAACCTACTATTACTCCAATTGGAAGTATTTATTCATTATCAGGATTAATGTCAATATCTACATTAAAGGATGGTAAAATTGTAAATGTAGATAAAGGAATTGAGGCTGATTATAAAATAGAAAGAAAAGATTTTTATAATAGAAAAAATATTGTAAATTATATAAATAATAATATATTTAAAAAATAGTTAAGGGGTTGTAAAAATATAAATCTTATGTTTTTACAGCCCCACTATTTTTCATATTAATTATTTTTAAATATTCTTTTATTATCATACATCTTCATATCGGCGCGAGAGAAGATATCATTTAATGTTTTATCATATAATTCATTATAGTCATCATAGCCAATAGCTAATGTAACTAAATTATTTTTCTTATTATCATTTATTTTATTTATGAATTTATTATATAATTCATCACCATTTAGGTAATCAGATCCTTCAATTATGATAATAAATTCGTCGCCACCTATTCTATATATTAAGCTATTTTTATAAATATCCTTTAATAATAAATAGGCATCTTTAATATAGTCATCACCAACGCTATGACCAAATGTATCATTAATCTTTTTTAAATCATTTATATCACATACTGCTAAAGAGAAATTATAATTTTTTTTATTATTTATTAATTCATTTATTTCTTTTTCTTTTTCAATATATGCAAATTTATTAAATGCTCCAGTTAAGGCATCTTTTCTTGCTAATTCCTTTTCTCTTTCTAACATTTTAGTTTGTTCATTGATATTACTTACACCAATAATTATATGATTAGTATCAGATGGAAGCATCATCGCCTTAAGTGATACATATATTGGTTCATAATCCATCATTAATCTATAATTAATAACGAATGTTCCTGCTTTAACTGCTTTAATAAATTCATTTTTTTCTAATGCTTGTCTTACTCTTAATGCGTCATCCTTATGAATAACTCTTAAAGATTCTGCTTGAACATCATCAAAGAAATTATTACCACTATTTCTTAATTCAAGTGCTTGATATTCTTGGCTTGGTGAATATTCAGTATATTCGCCATTTCTTATATCTACATTATATATAGTTAAATAATCATCAGAAGCTAAAGACATTGAAGTAGAAGATAATACCTCATTGATTAATTTAACATAATTTTCTTCACGCTTTTTAAGCTCATTAATACTTGATACACCAATAACTATATGATTTTCATCATCTTTAATTTTTATAATTCTAAGCATTACATAATGAGGATTATTATTAATCATTAATCTATATTCTAATGTATATATTTTTTTTCTATTTATTTCTTTAATTACAACTTCTTTTTTTAGCTTATCTAAGACTTTATTTAAATCATCCTTATAAACTACCCTAGGGGCGTTTTCAATTAATTCATCAAAGAAATTTACGCCTCTATGCTCTATTTCTAATTCTTGATATTCAAAGTTAGAAGAATATTCAATATATTCATCTGTTATGATATTAACATAATAAACAGAAAAATAATCACTGGATAATGCGTGAGCAATTTTAGAATATAAACTGTGCTCACTTTTATATTCTAATGTAATTTCATCATTTAAATCCTTTGAAATATCAATCATTTTTTCTAATGATTCATAATTTTTATCATCTAATAAAAAATTTAAGGCCTCAATATTATTACATTCCTTAGCTTTTAATATTAGTGATTTTATTATTTCATAATTTTTAATCGGCATAAAAATCACCTCTATAGGACTATTCTATCACTAATAATAAAATTAGGCAAATTACACTATAAATAAAAAAATCATTTGCAATTTTATATTATTCATATATAATTTATATGAATTTTGAGGTATTATATGGAAAAATATAAGGAAGTAGAAAGAACAATAATTAAAAATTATAGAGGAAGATTATGGGCTCCATTTATTAAGGCAGTAAAAGAATATGAATTAATAAAACCAAATGATAATATATGTGTATGTATATCTGGTGGTAAGGATTCAATGTTAATGGCTAAATTATTTCAAGAATTAAAAAGACATTCTGATTTTGAATTTGAAGTAAAATATTTAGTTATGAATCCAGGATATAATGAACATAATTTAAATCATATTAAATATAATTTAGAATTATTAAATATTCCCGCAACAATTATTGATACTAATATATTTGAAGTAGCTAACGCCCAGGATAAATCACCATGTTATTTATGTGCTAAAATGCGCCGTGGTGCCTTATATAAACTTGCCAACGACTTAGGATGCAATAAAATAGCTTTAGGACATCACTTTGATGATGTTATTGAAACAACATTAATGAATATGCTAAATGCTGGATCTTTCCAAACTATGCTTCCTAAATTACATAGTGATAATCACGAAGGAATGGAATTAATAAGACCTTTATATTTAATAAGAGAAAAGGATGTTAAAGCTTGGGCAAAATATAATGAATTAAGATTCATTATGTGTGCTTGTCGCTTTACTGAAGCATGTTCTGTAGATAATGAGATTAACACAAGTAAAAGATTAACTACTAAAAAATTAATTCAGGAATTAAAAAATAATTATAATGATAATGTAGAAAAGAATATCTTTAAAGCTGCATCAAATGTCAATATGAATATGATACTTGGCTATAAATTAAATGGAAAAAAAGTCTCTTTTTTAGATGATTATGATGAAATTGAAGAATAATATTGAAAATATTATATATTTGTGATATATTTTTAATACTTAAATAAGACAGTTCGTTTGTACCATCCTGTCTATAAACAAAACTAGGACAAAAAAAGAATCCTTTTTTTGTTTTTGTAAGATGGTACTAAAACCATCTTTTTTTAATTTTTTGAGGTGAATATATGTATGTTTTAAGCACAGAAGCATCATTCGATGCTGCACATTTTTTAACAAATTATAATGGTAAATGTAAAAATATCCACGGTCATAGATGGCGCGTTGTTTTAGAAATTAAAGGCGAAGCAGAAAATGGCATGGTCACAGATTTTAATATAATTAAAAAGGATTTAAAGGAATTATGTGATTATTTTGATCATACATTCATTGTTGAAAAGGATTCATTAAAGCCTGAATTATTAAAAATGCTAGAAGATGAGTTTTTAATAAGAATAGTTGATTTTAGAACTACAGCAGAAAATTTTTCTAAATATTTTTATTTAAAGCTTAAAGAAAAATACGATGTATTATCTGTAAGTGTATACGAAACTCCAAATAATATGGCGAGGTATGTATGAAAATAATAGAAAAATTTGTATCAGTTAATGGTGAAGGCCTAAAGCAAGGTGAGCTTTCAGTATTCATTAGACTTATGGGATGTAATTTACATTGTTCATATTGTGATACCTTATATTCCTTTATTAATCCAGTATATAAGGATGAAAGTATAGATGATATAATTACATATATTAAAAAAACAAATGTTAAGAATGTTACTATTACTGGTGGTGAACCTTTAATTCATGAAGAGGTTAATGAATTATTAATTAAATTAGATAAATTAGGATTTAATGTTGAGGTTGAAACTAATGGTTCAGTTGATGTTAAAAAGTTTTATCCTAATGTATCTTATACAATAGATTATAAAACTCCATCATCTTTAATGGAGGATAAAATGTGCTTAGAGAATTTTAAAAATGTCACAAAAAAGGATTCAGTTAAATTTGTATGTGGTGATATCCTGGATTTAGAAAAATCACTTGAGATTATGAAAAAATATGATTTGATTAATAAGACAAATTGCATGATATCTCCTGTATTTAATAAAATTAAATTATCAGATATTGTCGATTTTATGATTGAAAATAATTTAAATAATGTCAAATATTCATTACAAATCCATAAATATATATGGGATCCTAATTTAAGAGGTGTATAAAATGATAGATGAAAAAAGATTAGAAAATGCATTTAAGGAATTAATACTAGCTTTAGGTGATGATATTAATAGAGAAGGATTAAAGGAAACACCAAAAAGAGCTAAGGAAATGTTTTTAGAACAATTTGAAGGAATGAATTATACAAATGATGAATTAGTAGATTTATTTAATAAATCATTTGATGGTGATTACCTAACTGATTCTAAAAATATGGTAATTATGAAAGATATTGATATCTTTTCACATTGTGAGCATCATCTAGCATTAATGTATGATATGACTGTAGATATTGCATATATTCCAAATGGTAAGGTTATAGGCTTATCAAAGCTTGCAAGAATTGCCGATATGGTATCTAAAAGATTACAGCTTCAAGAAAGAATAGGAAATGATATTTTATATATCGTTAAAAAAATAACTAACTCTAACGATATTATAGTTAGAATTGAGGGCTGTCATTCTTGCGTTACAGCACGTGGAGTTAAAAAAAGAAGTAAGACGATAACTATCACTAAAATAGGTAATATTGGTAAGGAGGTATTTAATTAATGAAGGCACTTGTACTTTTATCAGGTGGTATTGACTCAGCTACTGCCCTTGCTATGGCAGTAAAGGAATATGGAAATGAAAATGTTTATGCCTTAAGTATTACATATGGACAAAAACATTCAAAAGAAATAGAAGCATCTTGTAAAATTGCATCATATTATAAAGTTAAAACTACATATCTTGATTTAACTAAAATATTTGAAAATTCTAATTGCTCATTACTTAAGAAAAATAATTTAGATATTCCTTTAGGAACATATGAATCACAAATATTAAATTCAGATACTAAAACAATATCTACATATGTACCATTTAGAAACGGCTTATTTTTATCATCAGCTGCATCTATAGCATTATCACTTGAATGCGATTATATTTATTATGGTGCACATAGCGATGATTCTAAATTTGATGCATACCCAGATTGTTCAATCGAATTTAATAAGGCAATATGTGATGCAATTTATTTAGGCTCAGGCAAAAAGCTAAAGGTTGTTGCCCCATTTATTGGTAAGCATAAATCAGACATAGTAAAAATCGGAACTGAACTACATGTACCATATGAATTAACTTGGTCATGCTATAATGGTCATGAAAAGGCATGTGGAAAATGTGGAACATGCATTGATAGAAAAAGAGCATTTGAAATTAATGGTCTTAAAGATCCAATAGAATATGAGGAATAATATATGGAAAGAAAAGATGAATTAAATATTTTAGGTAAAAAAACAAATTATGAATTTGATTATAATCCTAATGTATTAGAAAGATTTGAAAATAGACATCCTGATAATGATTATTTTATCAAATTTAATTGTCCTGAATTTACATCACTTTGTCCTATCACAGGACAACCTGATTTTGCGACTATCTATATTTCATATATCCCTGATAAATATTGTGTAGAATCAAAATCATTAAAATTATATTTATTTTCATTTAGAAATCATGGAGATTTCCATGAGGATGTAGTTAATATTATAATGAAGGATTTAATTAAGCTATTAAACCCTAGATATATAGAGGTATGGGGTAAGTTCTTACCACGTGGTGGCTTATCAATTGACCCATATGCTAATTATTCAAATGATGAAAAAAGATTTAAGGATATGAAGGAATATCGCTTATTAAATCATGACTTAAATCCTGAAAAAATAGATAATAGATAATATTAGAGGTTTATTATGGATAAATATATGTTATTTGCGATTAATGAGGCAAAAGAAGGAATTTTAAATGGCCACAGCGGTCCCTTTGGAAGTGTAATAGTTAAAGATGGTGTAGTTGTAGGAAAGGGCCACAATAGAGTTTTATTAAACAACGATCCTACATGCCATGGTGAGATGGAAGCAATAAGAGATGCATCAAGAAATTTAAAAACATATGATTTAACTGGATGTGTCCTATATACTACAGCAGAACCATGCCCAATGTGCTTTGGTGCTATATTATGGTCAAACATCCGTGAGGTATATTATGGATGTAATGTAATTGATACAGATAATATTGGCTTTAGAGACAATATATTTTATAATACTAATAAAGAAGATGTATTAAAATCTTTAGATAGAGATGAATGCTTAAAATTATTTGAAGAATATAAAAACATCAAAAATAAAATTATATACTAGGAGAGTTATATGGCAATTAAAATAGAAGAAGAATCTAATTTAAGATTTAGGATTA